>VYMD01000227.1_pt1 | contig 14837 bp, 18 predicted proteins | sample 5115311 | NCBI WGS metagenome assembly VYMD01 (sample SAMN12291779, study PRJNA351875) | freshwater metagenome | isolation source: freshwater lake | place: USA: Michigan, Wintergreen Lake | collected 2013-08-08
TCACGCCAAGCGAGATCCTAGCCCATGCAGCCGTCGGCCGCTGGTCGCCCCAGGCGGCTGAGGGCCTGATCGCCCACTATCCCCTCGATCAGATCGGCCCCGCCGCCGCGCAGTCGCCCGACCTCGGGCCCGCCCAGCGCCACCTCAGCCTCGTCAACCTCACCCCGAACCCCATCGCCCCCTTCGCATGAGCCACTACGGATACGTGCCGTTGGCGCAGGCGCCCCTGCTCGCGCAGCCCTACGCCCTGGCCACCCCCGCCACGTGGGCCTTCACGCGGCAGATGAGCGCCGACCCGCTCGACGTGCAGTCCTTCGGCGGCGTCGAAGACCTCGGCTTCACCCCCGCCCAGCGCGACGAACTCATCGCCCTGGGCGGCGGCTGGTTCGCCTCGGCCGAGGCCTTCACCCTCTGGCTCCACCAGCACGGGTGAGCGTACCTTTTGGCGTACACTTGTCAGACCTATGTCAGAGCGTCGAGACCAACACCTGACCGACTTCCCATGGGGGCGCTGGCTGTTGTTTACCATCGTGCCCGGCCTGCTGCCTTTCGCAGTTAGGTGGGTCATAGCCTTCGCCTCAAAGCTGCCCTTTCAGCTCGAGTTCAGTGATTTATTGGGTGCCTTGGTCGGCCTGTGCATCTTCGGCTTTAACGAAATCGTCACAGTTGAGGGTAAGCAGATTCGGCCGCTTTGGCGCTCACTTCACTGGGTGGTTTACATACTCAGTTTTGGTTGGATATCGTTGCTCTATGGGGTGAACAACAGCAAAACGGATGCTGAACGTCTGATTCTCTTAGCCATCAGCACCGCAGGCATCCTCCTTGTGGCAAACGTTCTCCTTATCCGTAACTTACATCTCATTAAGCGCAACCAGCCATGAGCCAAACTGCCCTTGAGACCTTCCTGACAATAGGTACCGCTATGCTGGGGGCATTTGCCATTACGGTGTCCGTGCTCTCACTGCGCGACACAATGCGGCGCATCAAAAGGGCCCAGGGCCAGCCCCGCGCTCACTAAGCGTCCACAGCTTTACAGCATTCCGAAAAGGGCCCTGCGGCCCTTTTCGTACGTTTGCGGCCTGCGAAATGGCCCTGCCCCACGCAGCCGAATCCTCCGCCGCAAACCCATTCCGATCATGAAACGCATTCTGGTGCTTGGCGCTGGGGGCCAGCTCGGCACCGAGCTCGTGCCCGCCCTGCTCGAGCTGCCCACCACCGAGGCCGTCGTCGCCGCCGACCGCAAGGCGCTCAGCTTCGCGCCCCATGCCCGGCTCACCGCCGTCACCGCTGACGTGCTCGACCCGGCCCGCACGCGCCAGCTGCTGGCCGAGCACCGCATCGACACCGTCTATCACCTAGCCGCCCTGCTCTCAGCCGCCGGCGAAAAAGACCCCGCCGCCGCCTGGAACATCAACCTGCAGGGCCTCATCACCGTGCTCGACGCTGCCGTCGAGGCGAAGGTGAGCCGCATGTTCTGGCCCTCGTCCATCGCCGCCTTCGGGCCCAACACCCCCCGCGACCTGACGCCCCAATACTGCGTCATGGACCCCACCTCCATGTACGGCATCACCAAGCTCGCCGGCGAGCTGCTCTGTGACTATTACCACCGGCGCTATGGCCTCGACGTACGCAGTCTGCGCTACCCCGGCCTGATCAGCTATGTGGCGCCCCCGGGCGGCGGCACCACCGACTATGCCGTGCACATCTTCTACGAAGCGCTGCGCCACAACGCCTACAGCTGCTTCCTGGGGCCCGACACGGCCCTACCGATGATGTACATGCCCGACGCCGTGCGCGCCACGCTCGAGCTCATGCAGGCCCCCGCCGAGCAGGTGCTGATCCGCACGTCGTATAACCTGGCCGGCGTCAGCTTCACCCCGGCGCAGCTTGCGGCCGAGATCGCGCGGCAGCGGCCGGGCTTCACCATCAGCTATGCGCCCGATTTCCGCCAGGCCATCGCCGACTCGTGGCCGCGCTCCATAGACGACAGCCGCGCCACCGCCGACTGGGGCTGGCGCCCGCGCTACGACCTAGCCGCCATGTCCACCGACATGCTCGCCCAGCTCGCCCAGAAGGGCGTCTAACGCCTCACTCCAGTCGCCGCACCAGCGTCACGCGGCGGTTCACCTTGCGGGTGGGCTCGGCTTGGTTCGACGCCACCGGGGCCAGGGGCCCAACGCCCTGGGCGCTGATCTGATTGGCTGACTCGGCCCGCTGCGTAACCAGGGCGCTCACCACCGACTGCGCCCGCTCGGCTGAGAGCTTGAGATTGTACTCCAGGCTCGCGGTCATGTCGGTGTGGCCCACGATATAGACCTTGAGCGTGGGGTTCTCGGCCAGCAGTTTAGCCATCTCGGCTAGGGCATGTGCCGACTCCGCCTTGAGCGTCGCGCTGTTCACGTCGAAATACACGTCATACACGGTGGCATAGCCATACGCCATCAGGTTGGCCTTGAGCTGGGCTGCGTTGGCCTTGACCTCTTCGACCACGGGCGCCACATCCACCGAGATCACCTTATACCCGTCGGGCACGGGCTCCACCGACACCCACACGGTCAGCTCGCCCTTTTTCAGCGTGCCGACCATGCGCCCTGACTCATACGTCACGGTGCCGCCCAGCTTCTTCCAGGCCGCCACGTGGTTCGCCACCACCTGGGTGCCCGCCACGGCTCGCCCGCTAGGGGCGTAATAGGTCACCGAGCGGAAGGCGCCGCTGGGCTTGGCCGACTCGCCCGTCGTGCGCCAGAAGGTGTAGCTCTCAAACTCGGCCTCGCGGCATTCCCCCACCGTATAGCCCACCATGGGCGTGAACAGCGGGTGGGGCTGGCAGTCGGTTTGGGCCCGCAGGCTGCTCAGACTCAAGAGAATGCAGAAAAGGAATGTCTGATAAGTTTTCATGGTAGGAGGGGCTTGGGATAGCGAACATAGGCCTCGGCAGAAAAGCTTATGCTGACCAACGTCAGAAAAAATCCTTCCCAGTCGCGAACCTTTCGCATCTGAGGCGGCGTTGTCCCAGCATGCCCGTTACCCCTGTCACCGATGCCCAGTGGGCCGATACGCTGGCCCAGCACCCCAAGGTGGTCGTCAAGTATTACGCCGACTGGTGCGGCCAGTGCCGCCTGATCGCGCCCAAGTTTGCCCGCATGGCCGACGCCGCTAGCGACGTCGCCTTCGTCGAGGTCAACGCCGAGCACAACCCCACGGCTCGCAAGGTCGCGGGGGTCGACAACCTGCCCTTCTTCGCCGTCTTTCGCGACGGCCAGCTCGTGGCTGGCGAGGCCACCGGCAAAATCGAGCGTGTGCAGGACCTCATCGCCCAGCTGAACTAGTCCACCCCCTCACCCCTCGCGCCATGCACCTGCCCAGCGTCAAGCAGCTCGTCACGGCCCACAGCCTGCCCGAGCTGCGTCAGGCCGAGGCCGCCCTCATTGACGAGCAGCCCCTGCCCTTCGCGGTCGGCGGCGCCGACGAGGGCGAGCAGCTCACCCACCTCTCGGGCGCCATTTGGGTGCACGAGCGCATGGCGCAGGGCACCGACCTGCCCACCGCCCTGCGCGAGTTCACCCAGCGCGTGCGCAACTCGATCGCCTGATGCCCCCCGTCACCCTCGACCACTGCCGCGCGGCCCTCGAGGGCGCCGGCCTCAAGGCCACGCAGCAGCGCATGGCCATCCTGCAATCGCTTTGGGAGGGGCATGCGCACGTCATGGGCGCCGAGCTGAGCGCACCCGACGCTGAGCACCCCACCGGCCACCACACCGCCGAAGACCTCTTTCAGCAGCTGCGGCCGCACTATCCGAGCCTCTCGCTCGGCACGGTCTATCGCACGCTCGATTCGCTCGTGGCAGCGGGGCTGATTCGCCGCCTGCCGGGCGCGCTCGAGGGCCCCACACGCTTTGATGCCGACGTGCGGCCCCACCATCACCTCATCGACCGAGAGCGCGGCCTACTGCGCGACCTGCACGACCCCGAGCTCGACGCCCTGCTCGCCGATTACTTCGCCCGCAGGCCCATCCCGGGCTTTGACCCCACCCAGCTGCAGCTCACCGTCATCGGCCGCAGCAGCGGCTAACCCCTTACCATCCCCCTTCCACCCTTATTCTTCATCCCATGGCTGTTCTAGTCGGCAAACCTGCCCCTGATTTCTCGACCGACGCCGTCGTCAATGGTGGCGACATCGTCGAGGGCTTCACCCTCTCACAATACAAAGGCAAGAAGTATGTGGTGCTGTTCTTCTATCCCAAGGACTTCACCTTCGTCTGCCCGACCGAAATCCTGGCCTTCCAGAAAATGCTGCCGGACTTCGAAAAGCGCGATGCCGTCGTCATCGGCGTCAGCACCGACTCTGAGCAGAGCCACTGGGCCTGGCTGAACACCCCCAAAGACAAAGGCGGCATCGAGGGCGTCACCTATCCGCTCGTGGCCGACCTGGCCAAGACCATCTCGAAAAACTATGATGTGCTCGCCGGCGACTATGACTATGAGATCGACGACCACAACGAAGAGCGCATGGTCTTCCGTGGGGCACCCGTGGCCTATCGCGGCACTTTTATCATCGACAAGCAGGGCATCGTGCGCCACCAGGTGGTGAACGACCTGCCCCTGGGCCGCAACATCGACGACACCCTGCGCACGCTCGTGGCCCTGCAGCACGTCGAGGTCAAGGGCGAGGTCTGCCCTGCCAACTGGAGCGAGGGCAAAGATGCTATGCACGCCACCCACGAGGGTGTGGCCAGCTACTTAGCCACTCACTAAGGGGCTATCCTGCTCAGCACAAGGCAGTTATGCGACGGGCGGCCCACGGGCCGCCCGTTCCCGTTGTGGGGAGATCGCTAGTAAAAAAGACCTAGCGGCCGTCGAAAGCAGCCGAAAGGTTTTATTTTTACCGACGTGGCGAAAAGGGCCCGCTGGTCACCTAGCGGCGTCGGCTTCAGCCACTTAGATAGCCTGAAACTCCCCCTTACCGAAGCTAACTCAACACCCCCGGCCTATGAAGACCGTCGAGCAACTCAAGGAATACTTTAACAACGACCTCATGCCCGAGGTGTTGCAGGTCGAGCAAAAGCGCAAAATGATCGTGCTGCGCGTGATCCTGCTCGGCATCGGCCTGGTGGCGGTCTTGGTGCTCGGCTATCTGGGCCTAGACAGCAACCCAGACCTCAACAGCATCGGCTGGAAGGGCCTGTTTCTGCTCGTGGTCGGCGTGCTCGGCTTCGTCGCCTACCGCGAGATCCTGAACAACCGCGACTTCTACAATGACTTCAAAACCAACGTCATCGAGAAGATCGTCAAGTTCATCGACCCCAGCTTCACCTACATCTCGCACAAATACATCCAGCCGACGCAGCTGGTCGAGAGCAAGCTCTTCAGCCATCTGCCCAAGAAGTACAAAGGGGACGACTATGCGGTGGGTGTGCTCGGGCGCAATACCAAGGTCGAGTTCTCTGAGGTCGTGGCCCGCCACCGCCACCGCATGGACGACAACAGCAAAGGCGAGTGGACGGTCACCTTCAAGGGTCTGTTCTTCGTCGCCCAGGTCGAGCGCACCTTCTCGGGCCAAACCTTCGTCGTCGCCAGCAACCACGGCGTCGAGGCCCTGATGGCGGGCTCAGGCGCCCCCCCCACGCAGGTGGCCAGCGGCAACGCCGACTTCGATAACCTGTTCAAGATCTTCTCGACCAACCCCGGCGAGGCCAAGACCCTGATCTCACCCGAGATTCAGAAGCACCTGATCGACTTCCGCGCCCACCGCACCAACGACGTGCGCTTCAGCTTCATCGGCAGCAAGATCAACGTCGCCGTCTTCCACGAAAAAGACCTCTTCGAGCCGGAGATCTTCAAGACGCTCGTCGACTTCAGCATCATCTCCGAATACTACGACGACCTCTACCAGGCCATCTCGGTGGTCGAGTCGATCGACCGCAGCGCCAAGAGCTAAGGCCCCGCCGCCAAGTTTCTGCCCGCGGGCCGCTCATCGAGCGGCCCGCGGGCGTTTCTGGGGGCGGCGGCTGTGGCGATCCTTTGAGTTGTTCGTAATGCTTCGTGCCGGTTCCTAGCGCTTATTCGTGTGGCGGAAAATCATGTTGCGAAAAAGTATAAACGTCCACGAAACCCTTATAAAAAATCCATATTTTTATAAAGATGTTTCGAAACGAGCAGCCTTACAATGACTTGGCGATGCTGCCTCCGCCCCAAGCATCGGTTGAGTCCATCCCTATTCTTCGGTTGCACAGCCTAGCCTCACGGGCACTGGGCGAGCTGAAGGCATCGGCGGCATTGCTGCCCAACCCCCTGATTTTGGTCCAGGCACTGGTGTTGCAAGAGGCACAGCAGAGCTCAGAGATCGAAAACATCCTCACTACACACGATGAACTCTATCGTGCCATTGCGATGCCCGAGGACGCCCAGGTTTCGCCACAAACCAAAGAAGTGCTGCGCTACCGAGAGGCGATGACGCAGGGCTTTGAGGCAATTTCTCACCGACCGCTTACGACGAACCTCATCATCGAACTACAAGAAATACTGATTGGCAATCAGGCAGGCATCCGCAAGCAACCGGGAACCGTTATCAAGAATGCGCGCACCGACGAAATCATCTATACCCCGCCGCAAGGCGAGCAGCACATTCGCGCCCTACTAGCCAATCTCGAACATTATCTGCACGACGAGCACCTCGATACGGACCCACTCATACGGATGGCAGTGGCGCACTATCAGTTTGAGGCGATCCACCCGTTCTACGATGGGAACGGGCGCACCGGACGCTTGATGAATGTGCTGTATTTAATTGAGCAGGGTCTACTAACCCAGCCGGTCTTGTATCTGAGTGCCTACTTCCTGCGCGAGCGAGCCCAGTATTATCACTTGCTAAAGTCGGTAACAGAGCGGCAGGCTTGGGGAGACTGGGTGCTGTATGTACTTGAGGGCATTCGGCAAACGGCCGCGGCGAGCACAGCTAAAATCGCCGAAATCAGGGCAGCGATGACTACTGTCGAAGAACGGATTCGGTCAGCGGCCCCGAAAGCCTTTAGCCTAGATCTTGTGCAGGTTTTGTTTCAATCGCCATATGCCAAGTTTGACACAGTCGCAAATGGGATAGGTGTTAGCTATCAAACGGCTCGCACCTACCTCAAGGCTCTGACTGACAAAGCCATCGTTGAGGAACGCAAGCTCGGCCGCGAGAACTACTACCTCAACACCACCCTGCTCGACTTGCTCAAGCAGCCGCTGCTGCCCGACTAAGCCGAGGGGGCTAGGCGCGCTCGCGGGGCTTGACCTGCCGCAGCTCCACCTCCACGCCGAAGGCCTCTTCGAACAGGCCCGTGTTGAGTCGGGCGCTCTCGAGTTCGAGGTCCACGGGCTGCAGGGCCTCGACTTCGATCACGATGCGGCTACCCTCGTCGCGCGCACTCACGTGCTGCACGAGGTGTCGGTGGCCCCGGTCGAGGTTGTCGCCGATGCGCAGCAGGCCCGCCAGGCGGCGCACCAGCTCTTTGTGCTCTTTGTAGAGCAGGTTGTAGTGAAAGTGCTCGCGCGTGGGCAGGCTCTTGCGGTGATAGCGCACCACGTTTGAGATCAGCAGCAGCTCGTTGGTGCTGAAGCCGCGCAGGCCTGAGTTCAGCACCAGATACTGCCCGTGCTTGTGGTGACCAGAGCGGTTGACGAAGTGACCGATGTCGTGCAGCAGGGCGGCATAGTGCAGCAGCTCGCGCTCCTCTTCGCCGAAGCCGTGACGCTCGTGCAGCGTGTCAAACAGCTCGAGGCACAGGCGGCTCACTTGGTCGGCGTGGCCGATCTCGGCCTCGTAGCGGCGCAGCATCACGCGCACTGCTTGCTCCCGCAGGCTGCGCTCGTTGGCGTCGTGCTGGCGGTCGCGGCCCGTCTCGAGATAGTCTTGCAGAATGCCCTCTTTGAGCGCATAGCCGCTGACCATGATCTGCTCGATGCCCACCCGGTCGAGCACATAGTCGATGAGGATCACCGACATCACGATCATGTCCACGCGGGCCGGGTCCATACCCGCCATGGCCAGGCGCTCGGCACGCGACGAGCTCAGCACCCGCCGCATGAGCTTTTTGAAGCGCTTGTGTTCGAAGCGGTAGCCGTTCACGTTGTCGGCCACGTGGCTCTGCTGGCTGTCGTGCGCCACCATCGCCGCCAGCGTCTCAAACGAACCCGACGAGCCGATCACACGCTGGATGTCGAAGTCTTTGATCTCTTCGATGAGCGGGTCGAGCTGGGCGGCCATCAGTTTGCGCGCCTGCTCGATCTGCGCTGGGGTGATGGGGTCGCTGGGCTTGACCTGCTCGAGCAGGCGCGCCGCGCCCAGCTTGAGGCTGCGCAGCAGCTTGGCCTGCTGATGGTCGGCCACGATGAACTCGACTGAGCCGCCGCCGATGTCGATCAGCAGCACCTCTTCGTCGTAGGGGATCTGCACCCCACGGCGCACGCCCTTGTAGATGAGCAGGGCCTCTTCGTTGCCGTTGATGACCTTGATGTCGATGCCGGCCACGCTGCGCGCCTGGTCGGCGAATTCTTTCGCGTTGGTGGCGCCGCGCAGGGCTGAGGTGCCGCAGGCCAGGGCCTTGGTGACGCCGCGGCTATCCATGATGCGGCGGAAGCGCGTCAGTGCCGTCAGCCCGCGCTCGAAGGCGGCGGGCGCGATCACGCCGGCGTTGATGCCGCCCTCGCCCAGCTTGACCACCTCTTTGAATTTTTCCTTCACCTGATATTCGTCGTGCTCATACAGCTCGACAATGAGCAGGTGAAAGGTGTTGGTGCCCAGGTCGATGACGGCCAGGGTGTCGCTCGGCACGCGGGTGGCGATGACGCCGCCGGTGGTGTAGGTGGGTTGCACAGCAGGGGATCGGGAGCACGAAAATACGCCCTAGCGGCGCGGCGTCCATGGCATATCCTTCGTGTTCATCTTTGGGTAATCTGATACAGACGCGCGGCTGAGATTTCGCCGAAAGGGGTCTTAGGTTCAGATCTACTTACTTGGGCTGGCGCAGCGAGAGCACCTACGACGACTGAGCGGCGCCCTACCTTTGCGCCATGGCGCAAGCACTGCTCAAAGCCGGCGACTTCGCCCGCTGCCGTGAGGCCGTGGCCCCCCTGCGCACCGAGCCCCGCCACGCCGCCGAGCAGGGCAGCGAGCTGCTCTTTGGCGAGCGCGTGCGTATCGTGCAGATCGACGCCCGTGGCTGGGCGCAGGTGGCCGTGATCGGTTCGTATCCTGGCGAGCAGGCCGCGCTGCCCTATGAGGGCTGGGTGCCCCTGAGCATGCTCATGTCCCTGGCGGGCCTGCCGCCCGGCCCCTGGCCCCTGCTGCAGCCCCTGCTCACCTGGGCCGAGGTGGACCAGACCGTCGGCCGCCGCGCCCGCATCGCCCTGCCGCGTGGCGGGCGCTTCCCGATGAGTGAGCGCTGGGCCGACCGCTTTGTGTTGCGCCTGCCTGAGGGCACGTTCAAGGTGCCGACCGACGCCGTGGGGCCCCTGCGCGCGCCCGAACCTGAGGCCATCGTGCGCCACGCCCTCGAGTTCGTGGGCGCGCCCTACCGCTGGGGCGGCAAGACCCTGCTGGGCGTGGACTGCTCGGGCCTGACGCAGGTGGTCATGACCCTGCATGGCGTGGCCCTGCCGCGCGACAGCTGGCAGCAGGCCGAGACGGGCGCCGAGGTGCCCCCCGCCGAGCGCCGCCTGGCCGACTTGGCCTATTTCGTCAGCGCCGATGCCGCCCCCGACGCCCGCGTCAGCCACGTCGGCCTGCTCGTGGACCACGACCGCGTGGTGCACGCCGCCGGCTCGGGCCACACCCGCGTGGACCCCCTCTCTGACGCCGGAATCCACAGCCTTACCCCCGCAGGGCCCCTCACCCACCGCCTGGTTCGTGTAAAACGGAACCTATAAGGGCCCTTGGCCGCGTTATACCGTACGGTTTGCCTACCTATTTTTAGCAAACCGAATGACGCGTGAAGGATAAAGTCCTTGTCCTGAACCAGGACTACCAGGCCATCAGCATCTGCTCGCCCGAGCGTGCCTTTGTGCTCGTGTTCTTGCGCAAGGCTGAGTTGGTGCACGAGCTGCCCCAGCGGGTGATGCGCACCATCTCGAGCGCGTGGAGCTATCCGAGCATCATTCGGCTCTACAGCTATGTGCGTGTGCCCTACCGTCGGGTGGCGCTGAGCCGCGCGAACGTGTTCCGCCGTGACAGCTATCAGTGCTGCTACTGCGGCTCGCGCACCAACCTGACCCTCGACCACGTGCTGCCGCGCAGCCACGGCGGCGGCGACGCCTGGGAGAACCTCATCACCGCCTGCCACGAGTGCAACACCCGCAAGGGCAACCGCACCCCCGAGCAGGCCAACATGCCCCTGCTCAAGAAGCCCTTCCGCCCGAGCTACATCATGTACCTCTCGAACTTCTCGGGGCGGGTGGAGGACGAGTGGCGCCCCTATCTGATGATGGCCTGAGGGGGCGGTGCCCAACCCCCCGTCGGGCCTCACTGCCTCCGGCGCTCGGCCCGCCACCCCCCTTAAGAACAAGGGGGGAGATGCGCTGTACGCTCACCCAGAAGTTCGCCTTCTAGGCTTCCGAGCGAAACCACGCGCGGATCTCAGCCAGCACAGAGCTGAGGGATTCCATCACGTGTTTGTTTTCGATGCGCAGCACCTGATAGCCGAGTGCGCGCAGTTGGGCATCACGCTCGGCATCGCGGCGCATCCCTGCGCTGTCGAAATGATGGTGCCCGTCGAGTTCGACGATAAGGTTCTCTGACGCACAGTAGAAATCGACCACATAGGGTCCAATGCTATGCTGGCGCTCGAAGCGGCGGCCTGCGAGCTGTCGCCGTTGCAGGCATTTCCACAGCAGGGCTTCGGCGGGCGTGAGCTGCCGCCGCAGTTGTCGCCGGACGGGCTTGAGCTGTGGCAAGCTGTGCACTTGACGGCTGCGCATGCTTCAAGTTAGGAGGAATGCAGGGTGTCTCTTCGTCATGTTTAGAAGGGGCCCAACGGGCGTATTGCTCGGTTGCGCGAAAGGTCCCTTTAGTTCGTACGCACAGCACGTCTCCCCCTTGTTCTGAAGGAGGGGTGCCCCGATAGCTATCGGGGCACGAGGCGCAAAAATGCCTCACTTCACACACGCACAGATAGCGACGCCTGCCCAGCCCATCTCCCCCCTTCGGTTGAAGGGGGGTGGTTTTCGCCGCCGTCGGGCGGCCGAAAACCGGGGGGTTCGACGTAATGCGGCAGGATACGGCCGCAATTTAGCTCCCCACCACCGCACTCCGACACCTCCCCTTGCGCCCGCCTACTAGCGCCGCCACCTTTACACCACGGCGCCCGAGCTGGCCACCAACCAGCAAAAGCGCCGAGTGGGTCACGCCCGTACTCCCACGTTGTCGTACCAACGGCGATCCTTAAGTGCCTAGCACCGATGGCACGGGCTCTGACAGGCCAGTCTTAGACTTCTCTCCCACACGCTTGCAAGCGTCGGGACTTAGCAACCGCCAATGAGCCTCACCGCTCAGCGGCACCCCGGGCCTCGAGGCCCCCTACGGCAGCTCCCACCAGGGAGGGCAGTAGCACAGATATCCGGCAACGCCCGGCCCCGCGACGAGGATAAGCCCCCGCCGCGAGGCTGGGTATTGCCGTTTCGGGTCGGCCCTAGCCCCCTCCTACCTTAGGAGGGGGCGCTGGGCATCGGCACGCCGATGCCCAGCGGGGGAGGTCAAGCACAACCGCAGTCCTTCGCTTGGGCCAACGGCCCGCCGCGAGGCCGGGTATTGCCGTTTTAGTAGCCTGAACCAGAGCGTCCGGTTTCAGCGAGCGCAGTGAGCGTATCTCCCCCCTTGTCCTTAAGGGGGGTGTCAGTTGGCGCGATCAGCGCCAACTGACGGGGGGTTCAAGCCCCTCCTATCTTAGGAGGGGCCGGCAACCCGGAGCTTTGCGAAGGGGGGCCCGGGGGAGGTCTTATTATTCGCACCGCGGCAAATCCCAGCCGTACTCCCGCCTGCTATCGCCCCACTCCGACTCCTCCATTCGCGCGCGCCTTCGCGCCCTAGCAGCTTGCAGCATGAGCCGCATGCATAGAAACTCCCGTCCGCGCCTACAAGAAGCCCCCCACACCCTCACCTCTGACTACGCCGCGTTTGTGCGGCGCTACTTTGCCCACCTGGCGCCGGTGGCCTGCGCCGACGAACACCTGCGCGCCGCCGCCGCCGTACGCGCCGTGCCGCGCTACCACGGCCTGTGGATGTGGTTTCGCGGTGCGGCCAAGAGCACACACGCAAGCCTGATGCTGCCGCTGTGGCTGGCCGTGCAGGGGGAATTGCGCTTTGGGCTGATCGTGGGCAAATCGGCCCTCGACGCCCGCCGCCTGCTGGCCGACATTCGCGCCGAGCTGGACGAGAACGCGGCCCTGCTGCGCGACTTCGAGATCGTGGTCGAGCAGAGCACGCTCGAGCGGGTGCGCTTCGCGTGTGGGGGGCAGGCGGTGGTGCTGCGCGGTCTGGGCATGGGGCAGAGTCCGCGTGGGCTGAAGGTGCGCGCGCAGCGGCCGGACTACATCGTGGCCGACGACCTCGACCACGCCGCGCTGAGCCGACGGCCCGCGCGCGTGCGCCGCCTGGCGCAGTGGGTGCTCGAAGACCTGCTGGGCACCTTCGACGTGGGGCGGGGCCGCTTCGTGCAGGTGAACAACCGCTTCAGTCGGCACACGATCATTCACCAGCTGGCTGAGTTGGGGCGCTTTGACATCAGCCGACTCGACGCACGCGACGCCGAGGGGCGCGTGAGCTGGCCCGCGAAGTATGGCGACGGCGCCTGGCTCGACGAGCGCGAACAGCGCCTGGGCTACACGGCCTTCCAACGCGAGTATCAGAACACACCCGTGGACGACGGACAGCTCTTTGACGCCGCGCACGTGCGCTATGTGGCCGAGCGGCCGCTGGCCGACTATCGCCGCATCGTGGCCTATATCGACCCCAGCGCGGGCGGGCCCAGCGGCGACTATCAGGCGGTGAAGGTGTGGGGGCGCCTCGCGGCGGGGCCGGGCCGCGCTGAGGGGCCGTGCCATCACCAGCTGGCGGCCTTCGTGCGTCGGGCGTCGGGGGCTGAGCTGGCCGCCTGGTGCTGCGCGCTCTATCGGCGCTGGGGGCAGCCGGGGCAGATGACCTTCGCGATCGAGGCAAACTTCGACCAGGGTCGGCACGCCACCGCGCTGCGGGCCGAGGCGCACCGGCAGGGCTTCGCGCTGCCGCTGAGCGAAGACCGCCGCAAAAAGCCCGACAAGCAGGCGCGCCTGCAGGCCATCGCGCTGCTGTGGCGCCAGGGTGACGTGGCCTATCTCGAGGGGCAGCAGCACTGCCCCGACACGCGCCGCGGCCTCGAGCAGTGGTGGGCCCTGGGCGAGTCGCAGGCGCACGACGACGGCCCCGACGCCGACGAGGGCGCCCTGACGATGCTCAACCAGCCCTCGGCCGCCGAGGCCCTGCAGCCGCTGGTGGGCCGCCGCACGAGCGCGGGCCTGCGCGCCTGGTGACGAGGCCGACGCGACCGGGTCATGCGTTCCAACGTCCATCATTTTTAACGATTCGGTAATGCCGCCGGTTGGACGAAGGGCACCGGGTTTATCCGTTATCTTTCGGGCCGTGCGCCGCTGTGCAGGCCTGCATCGTGTGCGCCTCTGATCAACCTAAGCCCCCGCGTTTCGTCCGCCCGCGCCCGTAGCCTATGATGAATTTCATCCAAGGCGAGAGCTGGGTGCAGGAGGTCAAGCTCCTGCGCGACGGCACCCCCGTCAACGTCGGCACCGCCGACACGGTGGACCAGCACGTGAACTGGATCGAGGTCATCCTGAAGGTCAACACCCGCGAGCAGGCGCGCTATCGCTATCCGCTCGACGAGACGAACTATCCCGACCACGACCTGCTCGAGCTCGACCTGTGGGACGCGAACATTCTGCGGCTCAAGATCACGCGGCGGCAGAGCCGACAGTTTGAGCCGGGCTATCTGACGGCCTTCACCTACATCAACTTCAAAGAGCCGGGCCACGCGGCGGGCCGCACCGAAGAGGTGATTCAGATCTTGGGCTTTATGCTCCGCAGCGATTTTGCGCTGACGTAAATCGGGCTACCCAGATTTTTTCAAGCGCGGGGGAATGGCGCGCGTGCGGCGGTGCACCTCAGTGCCTTGCGTGCTTTCCTCCCGCAGCGAGAGGAAGGAGGGGATGGTGAAGGGGGTCGGGCCCCTGAGCAGGCGCTGAGCTTGCGGGCAGATTCTTCCCCCCGATCTCTCATGGAAACGACCTATCGACAGGGCGAGAGCTGGCAGCAGCCGCTCACGCTGCTGCGCGGCGGCGCGCCCCTCACTGTGGGCCCTGCCGCACAGGCACCCACGCTCATCCACAGCCTCGAGGTGCTGCTGCACAGCGGCGGGCGCCCGGCGGCGCACTACCGCTGGCCCGCCGACCCCGCGCGGCCCGAGCGATTGCCCATTGCCTTCGACCCCACGCAGGCGAACCTGATCACGCTCAGCGTGTCGCGCGAGCTGAGCCGCCGCTTCGAGCCCGGCTACCTCACGGCCTATGTGCTGGCGGTGCTGATCGACCCGGGCTTCGCTGCGGGGCGCGCGGTCGAACTCGAGATTCCGCTCGGCGTGGTGCTGCGCGGCGAGACGGCGGGCCTCTAACCGTTCAACGTGCAACCGATGCTACACCCCGATGCCTATCGCGCGCGGCTGAGCCCCGCGCAGATCGCGGCCCTCGCCGCCGATGCCCCCGCGCTGGCGGCCGCCGAGCGCGCCGCCCTCGACGCCGTGTGTGCCGCCCTGGCGGGGC
>VYMD01000229.1_pt1 | contig 14773 bp, 13 predicted proteins | sample 5115311 | NCBI WGS metagenome assembly VYMD01 (sample SAMN12291779, study PRJNA351875) | freshwater metagenome | isolation source: freshwater lake | place: USA: Michigan, Wintergreen Lake | collected 2013-08-08
CGCTGTACACTTTCAAGCATATATTCTACGCATTGCGACAAGTACAGCCTCGTATTTTCCGATTCGCGCATTGCCATTTCAACGGCGGTTTTCTGCCCTGCAACTTGGTCTTTCATCGTGCGTAGCCCTTGATTCATGCGGTGCATCTCCTCAACACCTTCCTGCATCTGCTTAAACGCCTTCAAACGCCCCGTTTCAAAGAGATACGCAATAAACGTCAGCACCGCCATTGCGCCCAAAACAGCGACAAGTTCGGAACGAGCAAGGTTTTCAGGTAGAATCTTGTTTTGAAACGGTAAGTGGAATCGTTCTCCGACGAAGTAAAAAATTGCTGTCAAACAGACACCCACAAACCACTGCACCATTGAACGCCGACTAAGCAGCAATGCGCTTAAAATCGGGATAAAACAAAGCCATTGCAACACGGTGGAATAAATTGCGTGGGTCGTCCAAATAAGGCTGTTCAGCATGGCGTAAATCGTCCAACAAAGTAGCTGCGCACAAAGAAGCTGTGAACCTGTTCGCCGAAAAAGTACGGGAATGGCAAAATACATCACCATACCTATCAACACCGTAACCACGCCGAAGTAGTGTTTATGCCCCACGTAGGAAAGTGCCATAAGTGGCGAGGTGATTCCGGCTACCAGCGAAACCCCCACCAATAGCCGCGCACGACGCAAACCGTCGTTGTCGGTATCAAGGTCGGAAGGGATAAAGCGTGAAACAGTGCGGTCAAAAAGTTCAATGGCAGTCATATTTTCCTCCTAAAATCAAGAAATGCTGTTGGATTGACAAGTGTACGGAATTTCTGTTATTAGAACAAAAAAACGTGCAGCGACGAATAACGGTTATTCTGCCGCTTGTTCCTGCGTTCCTTCGGCAAGCGTTCTAAGCAGTTTTTCCAATGCGAATCGCTGTAAAAGCGCATCAATGCGATAGAGTTTTGTTTGTTGAATCACCGCAGGTTCAATGCCGAAAGCAGCACCGATGATTGTTACCCCTTCCGATGCCTCCCCAAGCGATTCTTTCACCTCACGAGCGAGTTCATAGCCCTGAAACGATTTCGCATCTAAGTCAATACAAACGTAGATTCGGTGCGCATTGTCTGATGTGCCGATAATACGGAGAATTTCCTGCACCTCATGAGAAAAAACCACCGAAAGGGGACTTTTGGCAAAAAGTCGCTCTGCTTTTGAGCGCAATCGTGCGTCGTCGGTGGCAAGGATAATCGGTGGCGGGTTGAGTAGTGACGAGTTCTGCACGAAGAATCAAGGAAAGTATGGAGGATAATATATGAGGCATGAAATCAAGAAAATTTATTCCTCTTCTTGATTCATCGCTTCGATAATAGTGGCACTCAGTTCATGGAGGGCTTCAACCTCCCATTCTGCTTGCATTTTAGTATAAGCAAAAATCAAATTACGAATCATGCGCAGTAAAATAGCTATGTTCGAGGCTTTTTCCAGCATGGATTCCTCAAAACTAAACCCTGCATCGCGTATAAACCGCTTGCAATCATCCCGTGACAAAAATGCGCCCTTTCCAAAGGCATCAATAAACACATCCAGTTCGGGATGATACACGACAAAATGCGCCGGCATACCTACGCCGTAAACGCCAACATCCGCCCTTTCGGCAACCAGCAAATACGCCACGCACAGCGAAATAGGTATGCCAAGCCGACGACGCATAACGATATGCGCATATGTGTTGTCGGGGTGATGATATTCGTCGTCGGCAGCACCGGAAAAACGTGATTCCTCGAAAAATGCCTGATTCATGGACAACACCAGCCCAAGTTCGTTATGCTGTTGGGATTTCATAAACAGCGCATGAACTCTGAGCGCTATGTCATCAAGCCCCTTGCGAAGTGCTTCCGCATCAGTTTCAGGATAGCCAAACTGCGAAAGTCCAATAAACATTTCTTCCAAATTCAAATCCCGCCGCGCTTCGCTACATTCTCGCACCATATCAAGTAAACCATCTATTGCTTCACGCTGGAAACTGCGTAATACCGCCGTTGCTATTGTTATCGCCTGCGGGTCAGTGATAATATTTTCTCGAAGGTCTGTACGAAGCACAGGCGATATTTTCGCTCCATAACTCCGCAATTTTTCTTTGGCAGCGCCGGAAATGCGGGAATCGGGGTCATCCAACAAACTCCGCACGGCTTCGTACTCCTTCAGTGTTGCATGAGGAGGAAAGTACGCCTGCTCTAAAGAAATCCTGAGCGTCTCAGCCGTAAGGCGGTTGAGCTCGTCTTGATATTCTTCTTCGGAAGAAAAGTTATTGCGGTCTATGGAAATGTGGTCGTGCGACATACAATTCGGCGACAATCGGTTTCTCAGAGTTTGTAAATGCGGGATAGTTCTCGCTTCAGATAATCAAACGCCTCTTCGGGATTATCGGCGTAATGGAACAACATCAGGTCTTCTTGGCTAATCATGCCTGTATCGGCAAGATATTCAAAATTAAACGTGTTTTTCCAAAACTCCCTGCCGTAGAGCATTATCGGCATTTCTTTTGTGATTTTTTGTGTTTGCACCAGCGTCAAAAGTTCAAACAGTTCATCCATCGTTCCAAAGCCGCCCGGAAAGACAATAAGCGCTTTGGCGAGGTTCATAAACCAAAATTTTCGTATGAAAAAATAATGAAACTCAAAGTTCAATTCCGGCGTGATGTAGGGATTCGGAAACTGCTCAAACGGCAGGCTGATATTGAAGCCGATAGATTCGCCACCGGCATTGTACGCACCACGATTTGCCGCTTCCATAATGCCCGGACCACCACCGGAGCAAATCAACAAGCGCTTGCTTTTCGGCAGCGTTAATGACCATTCCGTGAGTTTTTCTGCGAGTTCGACGGTATCGTTGTAATAATTTGTAAAATGCTTTTGACGGTACAAGCGGTCAAGCTGTGCCTCAAGCGTTCTTTTCTCTTTTGGTTTTGCCGTCAGGAGTTGCTGTTTAAGTTTGTTTTCTGCGGCATCAAACTCTTCTTCGGAACGAATCCGCGCAGAACCGAACATCGCTATTGTTCCCAACATCGGAATATGGCGGAATTTTTGTTCAGGATACAAATACTCCGCTAAAATGCGAATGATACGAGCATCTTTGCTGTTCAGAAATTCTAAATCTTTGTACGCCTTTGGAGCGCGTTCCAAGGTTTTGGGTGCCGCTTTTTTTGCTTTTTTCATAGTGATTGTTGGTTTGAGCAATGATTTTTCTTTAGGCTTGTGTATTGGATTCCGTTAATTTCAAGCACAAACGCGATAATTCCCGAAACTCCTCTGCCGTCAGGGTTTCTCCCATAGCGTTCATCATGGCGTAAAAATGCGGATCTACATCCGTCAAAGCCTGTATGCCCTTGTCGGTAATGGTCGTAACGGACAATCGGCGGTCTTCTTCGGGACGCGCACGAAGCACATAACCTTGACGAATCAAGCCGTCTATGGAGCGTGTTACATCAACACTTTTTTCAATTAAGTGCTTCAAAATATCGGTACGTGAAAGCCCTTCAGGATAAGCCCGTTTCAAAACACGCAGGATATTGTACTGAACACCCGTGATTTCAAGCGGCGCAACGGCTTTATCCACCTGCGTTCTGAGAAATTCCGAGGCGATTGCAACGTTGATAATCGCATCCAGCGCGGGATGACTGTGTTGATGAGGTTTTTGAGGATTCATGCGATGACAAAAAAGAGAGAAGTAGAAATATCGGCTTAAAGGTCAATGAACAAAGATACACAATGAGCAAAGATACACGATTTTTCCGATTGTATGCAAGAGAAGAAACGCGGATTTGTCGGAAATACCGATTTTTCTCTTGCATACAAGGGATTTTGCTCAAAAATTATTATGGCAAAAAGCGAATATATCGCTATTTTCTCGCGGTTATCAACTCATTTTGCCAATAATTATGTTCACCACCCTTCCACATTTCCCTTACCGTTTACGCACCGTTATTCTGCGGGGTTTCTTGACGTGCCTCGTATTGGCGTTGCTCATGCCGATTTCTAGCCGCGCACAGGGAATCAAACAAACAGTGGACAGCATCACTGCTGAATACACCAAAGCAACATCGGCGAAAAATGACACGCTGGCGGCATTACTACTAGGCGAAATCGGCAAAGCACTTTGGGGAACATACCCCGATTCAGCAATGGTCTATGAACAAGAAATGCTGCGCCTTGCAGAAAGCATCAACTTTGAGCGCGGCAAAGCGATTGCCTACAACAATATCGGGTACATTTACCGCAAAAAAAGTCAGTATGACGAATGTTTGGAATACAGCCATAAAGCCCTTTCCATTCTTGAGCCGCTCGGCGATAAATCTATGGCGGCATGGTGTTATCACAACATTGCAAATGTGCATTATGCTCGCGGACGCTCGGATTTAGCGCTGGAAAATCACTTCAAAGCCTTACGATTACGCGAGGAAATCGGTGAAAAGAAATCAGTAGCGTGGTCATTGAGCAATATCAGCGATATTTACCGTGACCAAGGCTACAAAGAACAAGCGCTGCAATACACCCAACAAGCAGTTGCCAAATTTCAGGAAACCGGCGACAAACACGGAGCAGCAGTGGCTTTGAACAGCATCGGCGTGATGTTACAAGAAGAAGGTCGTTACGAAGAAGCCACATCGCAGTTTTTGCAGGCACTTGCTTTGGATGAGGCTATGGAACACGGAATCGGAATGATTTGGTCGTTGCGCTATTTAGGTGAAGTTTCCATGCTGCAACGCCGCTATGACCAAGCGGAAAAATACTTTTTGCGAGGGCTAACAATCAGCCGCAAGCTCAATGACCGCAAGCAAACTATTTCTGCATTACTGAATTTGGGACGACTTTTTGAACAAACAAAGCTCATTCCTCGCGCTTTTGTCTGCGCCAAAGAAGCACTCGCGCTTGCCGATTCGGTACATTCGGAACAAGCACGGCAAGAATCCTTCCAACTCCTCAGTAATCTGTATGCTGCAACGGGAAACTATGAATCGGCATATCGCTATCATATCCAAGCCGCATCGTTACGCGATTCTCTTTTTACGGCTTCCAGCGCAAAAAAGGTTGCTGAAATATCCACACAATACGAAGCAGACAAACGCAAGCAAGAAATAGCGCTACTCACGAAGGATAACGCCCTCCAAGAAGCAGCCCTCAAGCGGGATGCAATGACACGCAACGGGCTTATTGTCGGGGTTTTGGTGCTATTGGTGATTGCTCTTTTGCTTGTACAACGGTATCGGCTTGCTGAACGCGCTCGGACGGAGCTTCGCATCAAAAACGAGGAAATAACACGCCAGCAACAAATTTTGGAAGACCAAGCAGCAGAAATCGAGATTACCAATACCCAACTCAATGAACAAAATCTTGCTTTGCAGCAACTGAACACCGAAAAAAATGAGTTTTTAGGCATAGCCGCACACGACCTCAAAAATCCCCTCACCTCAATCACCATGAACGCTTCGGGATTGCGTGATAATTTACAACGCTTTACCCCCGAAGCACTTCAAGAACGGCTTGGCTCCATAGTCCTTTCCTCGCAGCGTATGGCAAGCATTATCAACAATCTACTCGACATCAATGCGATTGAAACAGGAAATCTCAATATCGCTTGCAAGCCCACGAACATCCGACCTATTGTGCAACATTCAGTAGCAGATTACGCAGAACGCGCAGCACAAAAATCTATTGCGCTCACCTTGCAGGATACATTCTCCGAAGGCGGCATAAGATCACCCGCTCTGAACATTGACGCGGGAATTTTTGCGGAAATAATTGACAACCTGATTTCCAATGCGATTAAGTATTCACCGCAAGGAAAGCGCGTAACGGTGCAGGTAGAACAGAACGATACCTATCTTCGGGTAGCGGTCAAAGACGAAGGTCCGGGAATTTCGGAGGAGGACAAAAAGCGTCTGTTTCAAAAGTTTGCCCGTCTTTCTGCGCAGCCAACAGGCGGCGAACACAGCACAGGGCTTGGGCTGTCCATCGTTAAACGTCTCACCGAAGCAATGCGGGGACGAGTGGGATGCGATTCGGTGTTGGGAAGCGGAGCAACGTTTTTTGTGGAATTTCCCCTACAATCGGAGTAAACGATGTTCACACTGTTTTTCGTATAAATTCCTCCAGCGCCTGCAAAACCTCGTCTGGCGCTTCTTCCTCGACAAAATGCCCTGCTTCGGGAACATCCTTCCACGTGAGATTATTCCACACCTTTCGCCAAAGCGGAGCCATGAGCGCATACGGCACAAAAGCGTCTTTCATCCCCCAAATCATTAACACAGGCTTGTCGGCAAGGGCTTTCTGGCGCTCTTCAATTCCTTTGTACCACTCGTGGGTATTGGTGAACGATTGCACCAAAGCATAGGTAGAGAGCCGATTTTGGGGTGTAGAAAGCGGCTCCAGGTAGTGCCGATGAATCTCTTTTGTCAGAAGTTTTTTGTTACCATATGCCTGCGGAATCATAAATTTCGCGGAAAAACCATACCGAAGATACAACCATCGTCCCAAAGCAGTATTAAAGAGCTTTCCTCCTTGTTCCAATCGCGGCAATAGCCACATCCACGAGTTAGCAATAACGAGACGCTTGATTTTATCGGGGTTACGCCCTGCGAAATCCAAGGAAATTGGTCCGCCAAAATCCTGCGTGATGAGCGTTATCTGCTCCAATCCCAGTGCCGCAACAAATTGCTCCAAACGTTTTGCATGAGCCTCCGGGCGATAATCGCCTTCCAAGGGTTTATCAGAAAGCCCAAAACCCAAGTGGTCAAGCGCTATACAACGATAATTCTGTGATAAGCGCTTGATGCAGTGCCGATACAAAAACGACCATACAGGAGTTCCATGCACCATGAGCAACACCTCACCCTGCCCCTCATCCACGTAATGGAGCCTATTTCCATCCAATGTCTGAAAACGGGACATAAAAGGGTATTCGTGAGTATGTAGCCACGAAGGTTGATTGTATGCGGTATTGGAGGATTGTAGCGTTTCCATATTTTTCCCGTTGAAGGTGAATTGATGTAAAAAAAATGCGAATAGATAATGGTTTGAGCGAAATCATGGTTATTGAAGAAAACGCGAATCATACTGCGGCTTGAGAAGGCGCAGAACATCATTAAGAGGGTAGGTTTGAGGATTCTGCAAGGCATGATGGCATATTCCGTCAATCAACGCAAATATCAACCGTGCTTCTGCACGTACTTTTGCTTTAGAAGCCGCTTTGCTCCTTGCCTCATGAGAAGAAACATCAAAGGACGGCGCACCACAGAACTGTTCTATTTGAGCAAGTATCATTGCTTCAAAAGCAGAGACCTTGTCGCCAAGTTCAGCAAGAATTGTCGGCTGTGAGCGTAACACGTTTACAAAGCGCCAAAATTCTTGATGTGCAACTGTTAAGCGGCAGGCATTTTCGATAAAATCATACAAACTTGGCTTTTTGCGCCCCTTGCGAGGCTCGATAACAAAAGAACGTTGCACTTCCGCCCACCCTTTTTCAAAAATTGCCAACAAAAGCGCTTCTTTGCTTGGAAAATAATTATACATCAACCCTTGAGAAATCCCAGCTTTTTGAGCAATAGCGCTCACGGAAGTCTGCTCAAAACCTTTTGTAGAGAAGAGTTCCAACGCGGCTTGGAGTATCTCTGCTTTGCTGGCTTCCTGCATTTCGAGGAATTGTTTTTTTGTGCGTGGCATGGTGTGGGTATTTTTTATTGAATGATTGTTCATTCAAAAATAAGATATTTTTTCCATGCCTCAAATTTTTTTTTGTCGAGAATAACAATGCGGGGCGTTTTTCAATAGAAGATATTTCTTTCACCCTTGATTTTACGCGGTTTTTGTGCATCTTGCAGAGAAGTTTTTCTTGTTTTCATTGAGCGATATTATGGCATACTCCATTCCCCTTGATTATTACCAACACATCGAAGAAAAATTTGGCAAAGAACGTGCTACTGAGGTGGCAAAGACCTTCGGAAGCTGTAGCAGAATTACTCAAAAAGTAACTTACACCGTAAGGGGGCTTTGTTCCAGTCTGTGTTGATGAGGCTTTGGGCTATCGGCGGCGTTACTCTCTTTCTTCAAATTAGGCAGCTCAATCGCAAAGACCGTTCCTTTGCCGGGCGCGGTATCTTTCACATAAATTTTTCCACCGTGATAATCCTCAATAATCCGCTTGCAGAGGCTTAAACCCAAGCCCCAACCACGCTTTTTCGTGCTAAACCCCGGCTTAAATACTTCCCGCTTCACTTTTGGTGTCATACCCTTTCCATTGTCGCAAACGAGAATGACAGTCTTTGTCGTGCGTTGTTCTAAGAGAATATCAATGATGCCGCCGCTAGATTCCATCGCTTCGGCAGCATTTTTAACGAGATTTTCAATCACCCATTCAAACAGTTCGGAATTGATGCGAAGATTGATATTGTCTTGGATGCTCTTCTTAATTTTAACACGCTTACCGAGATTTGGCAAGCGCCGCTCGAAATAAATGATCACATTGGCAATAATCGAAGAAATGTTCTCTTCTTTCATTTCCGGCAGCGAACCAATTTTCGAGAAACGGTGTGAAATCTTGCTGAGTCGCTCCACGTCTTGCTCCATTTGCGAAACAATCTCCCGCACCTGTTCGGGATTTTCTGCGTCTAATTTTGTAATCTCCAACCACGCCAAAAGGCTTGAAAGCGGCGTACCAAGTTGGTGTGCAGCCTCTTTCGCCAAACCAACCCAAACATTCGATTGCTCCGCAGTGCGCACATAATTGAACGCGATATATCCCAAAAAAATGAATCCCGCAACGACCAAAATTTCGATGTACGGAAACAGCATTAAGTTCCTGATAAGATTGGAGTTGGCATAATACACTTTTTGGATGACCATCTGCCCAAGTTTTATTTCCAAAGGCGGATAAATTTCGCGCATTTCCGCCATTGTTGCTTTCAAAACGTAATACACCTGCTGTTCGCTCATCTTTGATGCCGTTGCCGAATCAAGAACATTCAGTGAAGAGGATAAATAGGGCTTTGCAGGCTCATCATCCGGCTCGGCAATGATGACGGGAAAGTTTATTGTCGGAGTAATTGCCTCCAAATAGTAGGTGTAATCTTGCTCTTTCGTATTTTCCGTATCGCTGGTGTCTTGTGCAAGCCCGATTTCTGCGTAATGCTGAATAGTATTTGCATAAAATTTAACGATACGTTCTTCTTGGTCACGCAGTTGCCGCACCAGATATTGCGTATAAAGCAGCACCGTTGCGCTAATGAGAATCCCAATACCCACAAGAAGGCTTTTGATTTGATTGGCACTCAAACCGGGTTTCCCGGCTTTTCCGGGTTTCAATCCGGCAAGTTTTAGCGTTGGTGTTTTCATGGTGGCGGTGTAGATTGCAAAATGGAAATGCTTATCAAGCGCAAAAATACGCCTCAAATCTACGCAGAGATGAACAATTCGCCAAAGAACAAAGAATAGAACTTCGTTTCTTCCCTTACAAATGAAATTTTCCCACGAAGAGCTTCTTGACCTTACCACACCGCACGGCGGGCGCTTTGCGACAACAACACGCAAAGAAAGTCATCGCTTTTGTCGCCGTTTGGCGTTGGGGCATTACGAAAACTTCCCCGTTGGTTCGCTCTTGATTCCACGTCGGCTGCAGCAGCATTTTTACAGCATTTATGCCTTTTCACGGCTTGCCGACGACATTGCCGACGAACTTGCACAGGAAAACACCGTAGAAAAATTTGCTGCTCTGAGACGGCTCGAAACATTACTCATGCAGCCTGAAATTGTGTGCGGGAACCCGATTTTTACGGCGCTTCACGAAACTATCAGCACCAAAGCTATTCCAACACTTCCTTTTCAAAAACTGCTCACCGCATTTCGGATGGACAGTGATTTCCGCCAAGCAAGGAATTATGAGGATTTAGAGCATTATTGCGCTCATTCGGCAAATCCTATCGGGGAGTTGGTCTTGCGGCTGTTTGACTTATACACGCCAGAGCGAGAACCTTTGTCCGATGCGGTCTGCACGGGATTACAACTTGCAAATTTTTGGCAGGATTTTTCGCGTGATTTACCCGTCGGGCGAGTATTTATACCGCAGGAAGTCTTGTCCGAGTGTGGTTTGGCTGCATCGGAACTTTTGGCTATCTACCCCAATGGGCGCTTGGAGGCTGATACAAGGGCGTTAAAAGTAGTTAAAGACCGATTTTTTCAGTGCTTTACACTTCTTTTTCATCAAACAAAATCGTATTTTGCAGACGGCAGAGCGCTACTTCCGACTATCCCTCATAAACGGCTTCGTGCGGAACTTGCTTTGACCATTGCAGGCGGAGAGCGCATTTTGGAGCAATCTTTTCACCTTCGACATGAAATCCTGATTCGGCGTGTGCAGCTCTCAAAACGTGATACTCCGGCGCTCCTTGCGCAGTCCGCTCGGTACTTTTTCGGATAAATGATTTTCATGAATTATTCGGAAGAACAATTTCTTTTTCAACCTCGCACAAATGGGGTGCTTGTATGGCTACACTGCTCGTTAATTCTGACTCTTCACTGGAAGATATGCTCCCGCTTCCCCGCCAGAACACGACCAATTTTTTCTACTCGTTTTCGCTTCTGCCAAAAGAAGAACGCGAAGCAATTCATACGGTCTATGCGTTTTGCCGCTATACCGATGACATCGTAGATATGGATGCTCCACTTGGTACGCCGATAAGCACAGTTCAAGGCATATCGGGAACTACGCTTGCTGATGCCGCTTCCACACAGCGCAAACGAGAACGGCTTGAGCGCTGGCGACGCGAGGTAGAACGCTGTTACAACGGTACTTCGACGCATCCGATTATGAAGCCGCTTACCTCGGTGGTGAACCGCTTTTCCATTCCCCAGCAATACCTTCAAATCCTGATTGACGGCTGTGAGCGCGACCTTGTACAAAATCGTTACAAAACCTTTGACGAGTTAAAAGAATACTGTTACAGCGTCGCAAGTATTGTCGGCTTAATTTCGATTGAAATTTTTGGCTACAAACACGATGAAACCAAAGAGTACGCGGTAAATTTAGGCTACGCGCTGCAACTGACCAATATCTTGCGCGATATAAGTGCCGACAAAGACAAAGGGCGCATCTACTTGCCGCAAGAGGATTTGGAGCGTTTTCATTACAGCGAAGAAGAATTGTTGCGGAACGTTTACAACGAAAATTTTGTTGAGTTGATGAGATTTCAAGCACGTCGTTCCCGTGAATACTACCACAAAGCCCGTGCTGCCTTGCGCCCTGATGAAAGTATCACGATGTTCGCCGCGCAAATCATGGATGCGATTTATTATCGCTTGTTGGAAAAAATCGAAATCGCTGATTACAACGTCTTTCGCGGTAAAATATCCGTCTCAACATCGCATAAAATCTTGATTGCGCTCAGATTGTGGATGAAATCGCACTTGCTCATGAAATGAGAGCGAAAGTACGAAGGATATATGTTGTTCCAATGGTTACTTTCCTTGATGCCGTTCACTCTCTCACAGAAAAAATTGTAACTTTCTTGCTCTTGATTCGTTTTTTCCACAAAATTGTGTAAGTTGTGAGTTGATGAATCAACGACCTTGAAAGGCGTGATTGAATCTCCATTTTGCACCGTTTTCCCCATTCATTTGTTTCGCTGTCTATGAACAATACATTTACATCGGAAGAACTCCAAAAAATTGACCAAATCAAATCCCGTTATCCCGAATCAAAAGCAGCTATTATGCCCGTTCTCTGGATGGCACAGGCAAAATGGGGCTGGCTTTCGGAAGATGTGATGCGCACCGTTGCTACAACGCTTGAGTTGCCACTTGCACACGTGAAAGGCGTTGCAACGTTCTACACGATGTATTTCAAAAAACCGATGGGCAAACACCACGTGCAGGTCTGCACGAATGTTTCCTGTATGCTGCGCGGCGGCGACACAATTTTTTCACAAGTCAAAGCACGTTACGGCATCGGACACAACGAATGTACCGCAGACGGGCGGATTTCGCTGGAAGAGGTTGAGTGTATGGGCGCTTGCGGTGGCGCACCGATGATTGCCATTAACGAAGATTATTACGAAAATGTAAGTTTTGATGAAGTAGAGCGCTTAATTGCGTCGCTTCCATAAAATTTTGCACTTCAAGGCTTTGGAGGGAAAGCCCTTGTAGCACTCTATTTCCACAGGCAGAATAAAGAAAGGATTCGTTTATGAACGACATTAACCATATCGTTACCTCAGAACCGACACGAATTTCATCGCGCCGTGATTTTTTACGGAGCGCCCTGGCGCTATCCGTATTTAGCGCCAGTTGTGGCTCAAGCACCCTTCTAGCCAGTGTTTTGCCTGATGATGTGTGGGAAAAAGATGCCAAGCTAACAGGGTTGTACACCTTGCGCTTTAGTGATTTCCCAGCGTTGCGAAATGTGAATGGCTCCATTCGTTTGCAGGTTCCGGGCGCTCCGTTAAGTTTGGGGCGCATTGTGGTTACCAGAATCTCCAATACTGAAATCACCGCACTTTCGGAATTGTGTACTCATGAGGGCTGTCCGGTTGATCCTTTTATGGGTGGGCGCTTCACCTGTCAATGCCATGGTTCGGTCTTTGATTCACGAGGACGTGTACTGGTCGGTCCTGCAAACCGCCCTTTACCCTCATATCCCGTGACGTTCCGTATGGGAGACGATTTTGTCCAAATTGATGTTCCGGGCTTGGTTGCATCATCGGTCAAAGGCGACAGCCAATCGGGTTTTGCCTTAAACCAAAATTATCCGAACCCTGCTTCAAATCAAACGACAATCGAATACAGCGTTGAAAAACAAAGTTTCGTTGCCATTTCGCTTTTATCCATTTTGGGAAAAGAAATTTCGGAACTTGTACGAAAAGAACACGAAGCCGGCATACATCGCATTACAACCGATGTTTCGGGCTTGAGTAGAGGCGTGTACCTTTACCGCATGGAAACATCCACAGGATTTACCCAAACAAGGAAACTGACCGTTATTTAGAAAAGTTTGAAGTATAATGATGAAGTATGAAATTAAGAAACACAGTGCAGAAGCGCTTCTGCGGCATACTAGATTTGGTGCAATCTTCTTGATGTTCTACTTTACCCACATATTTTCACCCTTTTTTAGAATACTCTTTCCTATACGTTTCGGCAATTGACCGACAGCAAACCCGCACCAATACTTCGTTCTCTCCCCATTGCTTTTTTCAGGAACATCTATGCTGTTTTGGCAACTGCTTCCGACTTCGCACCGAGTTCTGCTCTTTTTGGGCGTGGTGTATTTTGTCAATGTTGCAATGCGCGGCGCGCTCACACAATGGCTCGCGCTCATGCCGTTTTCATCGGTGGGAGGCGGTCAGTATTGGCGTTTTCTCACCTATCCCCTTGCATCCAGCAGCTTTTGGGAGATGCTTTCTTCCAGTGCAATTTTATTCTTTTTTGCACCGGAAGTAGAGCGCATCTTGTCTCCGCGGCGAATGCTTCTCATTATCGGCGTTTTTGTTGCTGTTCATGGGCTTGTTTACGCTCCTGTTCTCTGGATTGCAAACGCCCCACTCGCCGGAACAACAGCAATCGCCTTGTTTGTGCTGACGATGTATGTGTATCTTTACCCGACTGGCGAAGTTTCGCTTTTTGGCTTGATTCCGCTTAGGGCAACGATGGTTTTGGGAATTGTCTTTATCGCTGCTGTTGCGGGAAGTGTTCTTAGTCATTCGTTCAACCCGACTGCCCTTATCAACGCCTTTGCTGATGCGGGATTTGGGATATTTTTCGGGTTTATTTTCTCCCATCTGTATTTCGGGCGCTTTTCCGGCGGAGAGCCATTTTCTTCGCGCCGCGATTCTTCTTCCGGCTACCAAGCATCCACACGCAGGGCTTCAGCCCCTTCTCCTGCTTCGGTTGGACGTTCTTCTTCCTACATGAGTGATGCAGAGCGCCGTCTGGCAGGCATAGAACGCCGTACAGACGATGATTACGATGAATCCACACCTCTTGACGAAGAACATTTGAACGAAATTTTAGATAAAATCAACGAAAAAGGTCAGGCTTCGCTTACTCCTCAAGAGCGAAAATTTTTGCAGGATTATGCGAACAAATTATGATTTCCTAATCGTAAACACCTATATTCTGAACACTTTATAGATATTCAACATTTAATCATTGTCATTCCTTCAAGAGCCTTGTTCATAAGCAAGGTTCTTTTTTTGTGCCGGAATATACCACCACCCCAAACTGCATTGTTATGCGCTTGAGGCGGTAAGTGCAAGGGATAATGTGATGAGTCGCGCTGCTCAAACGAACATTCGTTATGGTTTGAAACCGACGACCGTAATACTCAATAGCCGAGTGTTGGAGGCTCGAAACACTGCAATTTCCGCCTCCGTGATGTATTCTCGCAAAAGTTCGTCAGGGAGAAAGATTTCGCGCTCTTTGGGTACACTGACATTGATAAAGCCTTGTTCTTCAATGATTGATTGATAGTCATGTTTCTGAATTGCGCCTGAAACACACCCCGCATACATTTCCGCAGCCCTCTGAATCCCGCTTGGTAATGAGCCTTCCAACACAATATCGGAAATCGTGAAATGCGCACCCCGCTTCAAAACACGGAAAATCTCGCCAAAGGCAGCACGTTTATTCGGTACAAGGTTCAAAACACAGTTACTTACAACGACATCAGCAATCCCATTTTCAAGCGGCATTGCTTCGATATCGCCTTGAATAAATTCAACATTTGCGAAGCCCAGTTTGGCGTTGTTC
>VYMD01000233.1_pt1 | contig 14704 bp, 11 predicted proteins | sample 5115311 | NCBI WGS metagenome assembly VYMD01 (sample SAMN12291779, study PRJNA351875) | freshwater metagenome | isolation source: freshwater lake | place: USA: Michigan, Wintergreen Lake | collected 2013-08-08
CACCAGCAGCGACCGCGGGCCCGCCCGCCGTCATCGGGCCCCGTCGCGCTGCCCAGGCGTCGGCCGGCACGGACAGTGCCAGCAGTCGCTGCCGCTGCACCTCCGCGCCGCGCATCCCCGCGTTCATGCCGTCGGCGATCCGCGGGAAGTCGAGGAAGGCGAGTCCGTCCAGCGGCGGCACGACGAGCACGTCCTCGGGGCGCATCCGCGAGATCTGCGCGATCACGTTCTGCTCGGTCAGGATCGCGAGCGTCTGCACCGAGACGTCGACGATGCTGGTGAGCGTCGCCTCGTCGGCGAGCCCGGTGCCCACGTTCACCGCGATGACCCGAGTGGCGCCGAGCGCCCGTGCCGCGTCGACCGGCAAGTTCGACACCAGGCCGCCGTCGACGTACAGCCCGCCCTCGATCCGCGTCGGCTCGAACAGTCCGGGCACGCTCATGCTCGCGCGGATCGCGAGCGCGAGGTCGCCCCGCCCGAACACGCGCACCTCGCCGGTGCCCAGGCGCGTCGCCACGGCGCGGAACGGGATCGGCAGCGCGTCGAACGACTCGTCGGGCGCGCGCGGGCCGAGCCAGCCGCGCAGATGCTGCTCGAAACGCGCGCCGCCGAACACGCTTGCCGGCAGGGCGGCGCGCCCTGCCCGTAACCGCAACTCGAGCGGCAGCGTGTAATCGTGATCCTCCTCCTGCCGACGCGGCGGCTGCAAGGCCCGCGGCGAGTCGCTGCCGCGAAGCGCCGACCAGTCGGTGCGGCGCATCGCGGCCTCGATGCGGTCGACCGACAGCCCGCTCGCGTAGAGGCCGCCGATCACCGCACCCATGCTGGTGCCGACGACGCAGTCGATCGGCACGCGCTGCGTCTCGAGCCAGCGCAGCACGCCGATGTGCGCGAAGCCGCGCGCGCCGCCGCCGGACAGCACCAGACAGGTCTTCTCTCCGGGTGGGGCGGCGGGCTCGGCGGGCGGCTGAGCCCCGGCCGCGGCTGCGACGAGCGCGAGGCCGAGGGCGAGGCTCCGGGCTAGGGCGCGGACCGGGCCGCACGGCGAGCGGTACCCGTTCGCCGACGACGATGCGGTCCGCCTCCGCACGCGGGGGGCGTGTGCCGGTCGGTCCGGCGCTGAGTGGGCGTAGATCATCGACGCGGATACGGTGGTCGGTGGGCCGGAACTGCGGGCCTGCGCACCGCGGCGACCCGAGCCGCAACGCGGCACAGTATCTCAAGCCGGCCCGGCGAGCAGGCCGAGCCATCGGCCCGCGTCGTCCGTCCGGCCGGCACCGGCGCTCGATCCGTGCGCCGGGTCGGGCACGACCACCGCCTTCACCGCCTCGTCCCACCTCGGGTCTGCACGCCAAGGGCGGCGACTGCGGCGACCGCCGGGTGGCGGGTCGGGGCGGCCTCGAGCACGGGCACTTCGTTGCTCGCAGGGCGCTTCGCGGCCATGGCCGACGCGTGGGCGCAGCGGGTTTCCGGCCGAACGCTGCGAGGGTCGGGTCACGACGGGTGATGTGCGGCCCCGCCGATCGCCACGGGTCCGACGCCGACCCGCACACGGCCGTCGGGCCCCTCGGGAACCGTCCGGAACTGGGCGGCCGGGCTCGGGCTTTTCCGGTGACCGGGCACCGCGATGGGTGCATAGCATCGGTCCGAAACAGGCCGTTGCCGGCCGGTCGGTGAGGGCAAGCCCGCCCGAACCGAATCAAGGGAGAAACGATCATGGCGCCCGACACGAAACGGCCCTCGACTGCCCGCCTCGCTGTTTGCCTCCTCGCCGCGGCACTCACGCTTTCTTCCGGCAACGCGCTCGCGCAGTCCGACGAGCCACGCGCCCGGGTCGCGGCGTCGGAGTTCGCGATGCTCGTCAACGAGGCCACCGCGGTGATCGGTGGACTCCAGGAAGACATCAACGCCGGCAAGGCGGCTCCCAAGGCGGTTCCGGACGCGCTGATCCAGACCTTCGAGCAGCGCTATTCGAAGGCCAGCGGCAAGCCGTTCTCCGAGAAGGGCGATGACCTCGATACCGAGATCAAGAAGGCCTTCCTGTCGGCGCTTCGCGAGACGCTGACCCGGCACCAGCCGACGATGGCCAAGGGTGGCCAGGACGCGTTCGTGCCCGCCTATTTCCGGGCGGAACTGCTGAAGCGCTTCAACGCCACCTCGAAAGGTCGAATCCAGGGGTACGCGACGATGCGCGATACCGAGCTGATCAACGCCGACTGGGCCGTCACCAATGTGATGAAGGGGTCGCCGCTCGTGCCCGAGGCCACGAAGCTCGTGAACGAGGGCTCGCCCACCGCGATCACGGTCCGCAAGGGCGACCGGCTGCTGTCCTACACGCCGATGAAGCTGGGCGCGGCCTGCGTCGCCTGCCACGCCCGCAACGGCATGCAGCAGAAGGAGGGCGCCTACGGCGGTGCGCTGCTGGTCGAGGTCTGGGTCCGCTGACCGGCCTCGTTCGAACCGACGACGATGACGTTCGCCAACATCAGAATCCGGGCCCTCGTGGGCGCTCTGCTCGCGGTGGCGGGCGTGATTGTCTGCGCGACGCTTGCGATGGCTCACTACCAGGATCGCAAGACCCGGGCGCTTGGCGAGGCGCAGGCCGCCCGCAACGCGGAGCTGCAGCTGCTGGACGACGTCGCACGCAGCTGCAACGACATGCGGGTCCGTGTCCTCGCCTGGACACTGACCCGGAGGTCCTCGGAGCGAGGTCGCTACGCGGAAGCGAGGGAGGGATGCCTCGCCGGGGTCGGGCGGCTCGCGGAGCGTGACGAACGTGGCCGGGCCCTGCAGCGGGAGCTCGAGCAGTACATCGCGCTGATGGAAGACATCCAGTCCTCGATGTCCGACGAGACGAGGAATGCGGCCACCTCGAAGTTCCAGCGACACGCGGAGCCCCATTCCGAACGGATCCAGAATTCGATTCGGGACTGGCGGGTGGCGGTGTCGGGCTGGAACGACGAGGCCAAGGCGCTGCTCGAGTCGGGCCAGCGCCACGCGCTGGTGATGCTGGTCGGGATGAACCTCCTCTGCGCGACGTTCCTGTGCGCGGCCCTGCTGGTGTTCCGGCACAAGGTCGTCGCGCCGATCGTCCTGCTCAGCAGCAGCGCGGACGCCCTCGCCCAGGGTGATCTCACGCGCCCTTTCGCCACCCGGCGTCGCGACGAGTTCGGCGACCTGATGAATTCGCTCGAGCGGGTCCGCACGGCCTGGGTGGATGCGCTGGGGCGCGTCCGGTCGACGGCCCGGTCGATCCAGGAGGCCTCGGGCAGCATCCTGGACGGAAGTGTCGCTCTCTCGGAGCGCACGTCGTTGCAGGCCTCCGGGCTGCAGCAGGCCGCGGCCTCGATGGAGCGCATGCACGCGGCCGTGTCGAACAGTGCCGACTTCGCGATTCGGGCGAGCAGCCTCGCCTCGGAGGCCAACCGAACCGTCGATCGCGGCGGCACGCTCGTGCAGGGATCGGTCGATCGGATGGCGGCGATCCAGTCGTCGAGCCGCAAGATCGCCGAGATCGTCGGGATCATGAACGGCATCGCGTTCCAGACGAACCTGCTCGCATTGAACGCAGCGATCGAGGCGGCCCGTGCGGGGTCCGTGGGACGGGGCTTCGCGGTGGTGGCCAACGAGGTCCGCGGGCTCGCGGGCCGCTCCGCCGACGCAGCACGCGAGATCGAACGACTCGTCGGTGACGGGGTCAGCAATGTGGACGCAGGCTCCGACCTGATCAAGCAGGCCGGCTTCACGATGAAGGACGTGCTGACGCGGGTCGATGAGCTGGAGCGGCTGGTCGGCGAGATCGCTTCGTCGGCGGGCGAACAGCGGACGGGCATCGGCGTGGTGAACGGTGCGGTGAGCGAGCTCGACACGATGACTCGCGCGAACGCAGCGCTCGTCGATGAGGCGGCCACCGCCGCGACCAGCCTCAAGCGGCAGGTCGACGTGCTGGACGACGTGGTGTCGGTGTTCCGGCTTTCCTGAGGCGCGGTCGCGCGAGCGGCCGTGCCGGCGAAGGTCCGGTACTGCACGCCGGGCGCGGTCTGCCGACGGGTGCGATCACGGTACCGTCGCTTCACCGCCCGCTCCTGTGGAATTGCCGCCGCCTTCCTGCGTGCCGCGCGGCCGCCGAGCGTGGCGAGACGGCATTGGCCGGACGACGGGCGGGTCGACATGCATGGCACTGCCGGACGACCACCGCGTCGGGGTTGAGGGCGCGCTGCGCGCAGACGTCCATCGACTCGAGTCCGTCTGTCGACGGTGATGCCGTCCAGGCGGACCGCCGCGTCCGCGACCTGCGGTGCCATGCGCCGGCACCCCCGAGGTCGCCGGACGGTACCGCCCCGGACGACGCTCGGCACCCGACCGCAACGCCCCCGAGACTGCGGCTTCCCGTGTTGCCGCACCGCTCGGTGAGCCGCGGTCCGAACCGTACAGGAGCCCTTCAGTGCAGACGTCCCTCCCGCTTCGAACCACCGCCGCCGGCCTGGCCGTCGCGGCCGCCGCGCCCGGCCTCAGTGCCTGCCGCGGCGGCTCCTCCGACACGCCCGAGCCCACGGCCCAGGTGCCGCGACTGGACGAGTCGAGCTGCCCCTGCACGCTGCACGCCAGCCAGACTCCGGGCCGCAGCGTGCGCTGCGGCGTGCTCGTCGTGGCGCAGAACCGAAGCGACCCGTCGGGGCCGACCGTGCGCATCCCGTTCGCGGTCTTCAAGCCTGCCACGGCCGGGACGCTGCCGCCGGGGGTCTACCCCACCGGCGGTCCTGGCGACACCTGGAGTGTCAGTCTGGCCGACGTGCAGGCGGGCAGCAGCCCGGGCTTCGGCGGAGATGCCAAGCTGCCGCGCGACGAAGTCGTGCTCGACCAGCGAGGATCGGTCGCGACCACGCCTGCGCTGGCGTGCCTCGCGGTCGCCTGGGGTCCGGAGACGTTCCGCAATGCGGCCGCGGCACGGCTCGCCGCCCTGCGGGGCATCAAGTCGTGCGCCGACGGCCTGGTCGCCCAGGGCGTGCAGCCGCGCAACTTCACGACCGACGACCTGGCCGCCGACGTGGAAGACCTGCGCCGACTGCTCGGCTACGGCAAGGTGGTGCTGAACGGAGTGTCCTTCGGCACCAACTGGGCGCTGCGGGTCGTGCGCAACCACGGCGCCGGCATGGAGGCGATGGTGCTCGGCTCGGTGGTCTCGCCCGCCGTGTTCCCCGGCCGCACGACGGCGGAGGGCACGGACAAGGCCTTCTCGGCGGTGGCCGCAGCGTGCGCAGCGCAGCCGGCCTGCGCAGCGGCCTACCCGGAACTCGACAACCGCGTCTCGGCGCTGCTGGCCAGCGTCAACGCCCAGCCCATGCCCTGGACGCGCGGCCCCGGCGGCGAGTTCAACGCCGCGGTGGTCATGGGCACGCTGTTCTCGGTGGCGCAGTTCACGCCGCAGTCCTTCCCGGCCGCGGTGGCCAACCTCGAGGACCTGGTCGCGAGCGGCGTGTCGCCGAACGCGTTGCCGATCGAGCAGCAGGACCAGCTCGCCGACCTCGCCCGCGCGGCGATCGCCTCGTCCGCCGCCGGGCCGCTGTGGTCGATCGACTGCGCCGACAACGCCACCACGACGCAGGCCGACTTCGCTTCGTCAGCGCAACTCGTGCGGCCCGCGATGCGGCCGTTCTTCGCGGCGTTCAACGAGTCGTTCCATTCGATCTGCCAGAGCTGGCCGTTCCGCAGGGATCTGCAGGCGAGCGCCTACCAGCCGCTGAACAGCCCCGTGAAGACCTTGATCCTGTCCGGCGCGCTCGATCGCTCGACGCCGCCGTCCTGGGCGCAGCAGGTGGCCCGCACGTTGTCGAACGGCATGCTGGCGAGCTTCCCGGCGCGTGCGCACTCGGTGCAGGCGGCCAGCACCTGCGCCCGCACCCTCGTGTCGGCCTTCCTTGCCGGCCAGCCCGTGGTTGCGTCCTGCGCCGCGGCCGAAACCCTGTCCTTCGAGTGAACGGAGACCACGATGCGACACCCCCTCCAGACGACCCTCGCGCTGACCGCGGCGGCACTGCTCGGCGCCTGCGCCACCAACCCGGCGGCGCCGGTACCCACCGGTGCACAGCGGATGGAAGGCAAGGAGATCCGCACCCTGTTCGCCCGTCCGACCCGCCTGGACAACGACGTGCGCGGCGGTCTGACCTACCGCTTCGCACCCGACGGCACGGTCGAGTACGGGATGCGCATGCTCCCCGTGCGCCAGACGGGGACCTGGCGCGCCGACAACGACGGGCTGTGCGTGCGCGTGGAGAACGACCCGTGGATCTGCGGGCCGTTCTACCGGCTCGGCAGCGGCCGGTATTACTTCGACGTGCCGGAGTACGGTCAGGACTACAACACGCTGACCGTGCGCGAGTAGGCTCCGGCTCGAACCGGGCCGCTCCCCGCCTGCGAAGCCGGGGATGCGGGCCTGCGCCCGTTCGCGGGATCCCGCGCATGCCTGCGCTCGCTGCGCGGCCCGGCCCCGGCGGTCGCGCTGCTCGAGACGCGCGTGTGCCCGGTCTGGGTCGGGTTTGGCCACATGCGGCACATCGGCAGGTCGCCCGAGGCGTCTGGGCTGCCGCCCAGACTCCTAGCTCCTTCTCGGCTCCGCGCCGCCGCCCTCGGCACTGCTGCCCCGACCCGCCCGCCGGCGCATCGCGGTGAAGGCCCCGAGCTCGAACGAACGCAGACCGACGATCAGCGTGTAGCCGTCGCAGGCAGTTCCAGGATCGCGCTGGTCCTCGCGCTGGCGTTGCACGAACGCGCCGGCCAGCTGACCGACGCGCTGAGCCATCTCCGCGGCGCCCGCAGCCGACAGCTGGCCGTGCACCGTGACCAGCGCCTCGCCACGGCCGCCGAAGTCGGCGTCGAAGAACTCGTCCACCACGTGACGACGCAGGTAGGCGATCACCGGACCCTCGCGGCGCCAGTGGAACGACCGGCCCACCGCCAGGCGGTAGCGGTTGCCGGGCCTGAGCTCGATCAGGCCGAGGCGATCGAGCCGCGTCAGCGCCGCGACCGCTTCCGCAGGCGTCAGCGTGTAGGTCGCGAGCATCTGCTCGGCGCTCCACTGCGACAGGCAGCAGATCGCCACCAGCAGCAGCCTGGGGTCGGCCACCAGCGCACGCTCCTGATCCAGCGTCAGTCGGGCGAGCTCGGGGGCGGTGCGCGCAGCGCGGGCGAGCAGGTCCTCGAACGCCGTGCCGACGGCCTCGCTCACCTGCGCCAGCCGCGTGAGCGGCATGTCCTGCTCGCCGAACATCCGCTTGACGCTCGACTCGCTCATGCCGATTCGCTCGGCCAGCGCGCGATAGGTGAGGCCGGCGGCCTTCATGTCCGCGCGCAGGACGTGGAACAACCGGTCGGTCGAGCTCATCGCTTGGGTCTCCGAGGTGTCGCGGGACCGCAATGATGCCAACGCGGCTGCGGAGCCGGGTGGCTGCGCGGGACCGCAGTCGATCGGCCCACCGTGGCGCGGCTCGTCGTGCACCGCCCGGCAGGCCGGCCAGTTTCGAACGTTGGCGGGGCCGAACTCGCCGCGCTCGCTTCCACGTCATGCGTCGACTCGGACCAGGTCTAAGGCGGCTTGCGGCTCGCCCGGTTCCGCGCTGTGTCCGACGGGGTCAGGAAATCCAACAACGCTCTTGCGGCAACGCGCAGACGCCCGCCCGGCAGGAAGAACGCGACGAGCTCGTCGGCCGGACCGCGTTCAAGGCGCCAGCGTGGCAGCACTTCAACGATCGCAGCGCGCTGTGCGCCGGCTGCCGGCAGATAGTCGGGCAGCAGCGCGATGCCCGCGTCGGCCACGACCAGGCGCGCGATGGAATCGGTCCATGTCACCGACAGCGCAGCATCGATGCGCACGGGCTCGCGGGCCCGGCCGTTGCTGAACGTGAAGTCGCCGCGTCCGCGATAGGCGCTCGGCAGCAGCACTCTGTGGGTGCGCAGGTCCGCCGGTGTGCGCGGCGTCCCATGCGACCGAAGGTAGCGGCGCGACGCGACGAGGCGCCAGCCGATTGCCGCGATCCGGCGCGCGCTGGCCTGCGGCGGCGGCGCCGCGGTGATGCGCACCGCGAAGTCGAGCCGCTCGGCGATCAGGTCGACCGGACGGTCCGACAGTTCCACATCGACCTGCACTGCGGGGTAACGGTCCAGAAAGGTCAATACCTGCGGCAGCACGATCGTGTTGCCGTACGAGGGCGGCACGCTGATGCGCACCATTCCGGCGAGACTTCCCGCGGCGGTACGCGCGGCATCCATGCCGGCGGCGATCTCGTTGGACGCCTGATCGACGTGCACGAGCAATGCGGTGCCGGCGTCTGTCAACTCCACGCGTCGCGTCGAGCGCTTCAGCAAGGCGGTGCCGACCTCCTGCTCGAGCGCGTTGATGCGCTTGCTGACCGCCGGCCGCGACAGCGACAGCGTGTCCGCGGCACGGGTGAAACTGAGCAAGCGGGCGACTTCGGCAAACGCGGCGAGGTCTTCGAGGCGGGGCATGCGACTCCCTCTCCCAATGTGGTGTCCCCGCAGCGCATCCGGTCGAGGCGCCGCCGGATCGGTCCGCGCAGCCTCGCTCATTGTATTCCTGTCGTTACCAAAGATGTCATTGGCATCATCTTTATTGTCTGTTCGGGAACCAATCTACTTGAGGCCATCACCTGGGGGAACACGAGAGATGAGAAGACTTCAGCCGATGGCGTTGCGGTTCCTGGGGGCGCTGGGACTGGTCGCCGTGCTCACGCAAGGCGCTGCGACGGCACAGTTGCCGACGCAAGCGGCAACCACAGCCGCAACACCTGCGGCGAACAGCGAGGCCACAACGATGACGACCCGACTCGTATCCACGCAACTCGGCCGGCTTGCCGTCCATACGGTGGGCGAATCGGGCTCCGCCGTGCTCTTCTGGCCGTCGGTATTCGCCGATTCGTCGATCTACCGCGAGCAGGTCGAGGCACTGCGCGGGCGCTACCGACTGATCCTGATCGACGGGCCGGGATTCGGTCGCAGCGAAGCGCCGACGCGTCCGTTCACGATGGAGGCCTGTGCCGACGCGGCGGCCGAAGTGCTGCAGCAGCTGGGCGTTCAAGAGGTGGCGTGGGTCGGCACGTCGTGGGGCGGCATCGTCGGCGTGCATGTCGCCGTCCGGCATCCGAGGAGGGCTCGTGCTCTGGCGCTGATGAACACGCCGTTCGACACGAGGGCAGACGGTCCGGTTTTCTCCGATCGGATGGCAGTCTGGGCCGCGCGCTGGATCGGCCACAGCAGCACCTACGCGACCGGTGTGGCGCGGTCGTTCTTCACGGTGGCATGGCGCGACAGCCACCCCGAAGAACTCGCCGCGTTCGTCGCCGCGTTCAAGACGGCCGACCGCGGCGGCATGGCCATCGCCGGCCGCTCGGTGATGCTCGAGCGCGCCTCGGTGCTGCCTCTGCTGCCGAAGATCAAGGCGCCGACCGTGGTCATCGCGGGGGCCGTCGACCCGATCTACCCTGCCCCGACGCTGAGGGCGGCCGCCGAGCTCATCCCCGGAGCGAGCTTCGTAGAGATTCCCGACAGCGGACATATCTCGGCGATGGATCAGCCCGAGCGGGTCCGTGCTGTGCTCGGGGAACTCCTTGGCCGAGTCGAATGAAGGGGCTGGGGCGGACCGGGGGCGTGGCATGGCCCGGACGATGCTCGTATCGTTGTGCGTCATGCTAAGCGGATGCGCCTACGTATCGGGCTTCATGCGGGCGCAGTCGCCACGCACCCTGTTCGAGCGCGGCTACTTCGCAGAGATGGCCGCCGACGAGGGCTATGCGTTGCCGCGCGCACCCGGGGGTGTGCGCCTGACCCGCGACATCGCCTATCGCGATGTCCCCGCGGCAAGGGATCGGAGCGCGTTCCTGCTCGACGTCGTTGCACCGTCGGAGACGAGCGCGGCGCCGTACCCGATCGTGGTCTTCGCGCACGGCGGCGGGCTGAACGCGGGTGCGAAGGACGACGAGACACACGTCAACACGAATCTGGCCATGGCGTTGGCACGGCAGGGCTACGTGGTGCTGAACATCAATCACCGACTGGCTTCGGACGCTCCCCACCCTGCCCAGGCGCAGGACATGGCCGCAGCCGTGCGCTGGGCGATGGATCACGCCGGCGTACACGGCGGCGATCCGCAACGGATCGTGCTCGGCGGGTTTTCTTCCGGGGGCTACCTGGCGACGTTGCTGGCGGGCGACCCGCGCTACCTGCACGAGGCAGGCGCCGAGCCGGCGCGGATTCGAGCCGTCTTCGCGGTCTCCGGATTCTTCGACCTGCACCATCTGTCGCAATCGTTCCTGGTGCGCAAGTTCATCGTCGAGCCGGCCTTCGGTGCGCGCGGCCCGGCGTGGGAGAGGGCTTCGGCATCGACCTTCGCTGGCGCGCACTGGCCGCCGACCCTGCTGCTGAGCGCTGCGCAGGACCGCTCGGCCGGTCCGCAGTCCGACGCACTGTGCACGCAACTCCAGCGCGCCGGGGTCGCCTGCCGGCACGTCATCGTGCCCGCGTCGCGGCATGCGACAGCGATCGCCCATCTGGGCAGCGATCGAGCCGCGGTGCAGTTCGAGGTGCTGGTGGAGTTCCTCGGGCGACACGCGGCTCTCCGATGAGGACCACAGATGCGCGCTGCCGGGATGCGTGGGCTCGATGCGGCGCCGCGAGGTCGTTCCCCGAAGTGCGGGCCGATCGATCCCGGTGGCCACGGTCGAGCAGCGTGCGGGCGGTGAGGTGGCCGAAGCCGCCGTCGACCCGCAGCATCTGCCTACTGATCCGTTTCAATCGCGGGCTGGTCAGGAACTCGGCGACCGCGACCCTGCCCTCCAGGGGCGGGTCCCGGCCTGAAGCGCACATGGGCGTCGAGCGGCTGTCGAGCTCACGAAGCGCCGGGCGAGCCTGACCGACGACGGCAACGCCCATCCGGCAAAAGCGCGGCGGCTGCTGCGGGCGATCTGCGAGCCCGAGGCCCGCGCGGCCGGCGCGATGCGCGTACCGAGGGTCGCCTGCGGGTCGATGTGCCGGCTGGCGCCGGGCGACACATGCTCCCGCCGGCGCTGCCGCGCTGCCTCGCGCGCCGACCGGACCTGGTCGTCGAGTCGGACTGCGATGCCGGACAGCTGCCGCCCGGACAGGCTCTTCTGGGCGATGAGGGCCCGGACTCGGCGAGGGTGCACACCCGCAGTCGGACCGTTGGGGAACATGGCATGGTCCCCATGTGCCGGAAGGACCGCGGCGATGGCAGGGCGGAGGCGATGGCCGGGGGGCTCAAGCCTCGTCGGCGATCCAGCTGCCATGGAAGCCGAACGGCACACGGACAGGCAGATGGATGACCGCCTGCGGGGGGCCCTCGAAGTCGGCGGCGTCGATGATCACCAGATCCGAGGTATCGGTGTGCGCATTCCACACATAGGTCATCACCCAGCCGTCGCCTTCGCCCGCGTCGGCCGACTTCGGGACGAAGACGCACTCCGATCCGAATCGGCCAGGCCCGAAGTCGTGCGCCTTCTCGATGCCGTCCCGGGTGTCGAAGCACAACGCGGATCCGCGGTCCGTCTGGATTCCCGCGCCGTAGATGTAGCGGTGCCGGCGACCTGTCAGCCGCTCGTCGATGCGGGGAAACTCCCGAGGCCTGCGGGAGAGCACCCTCTTGGAAACGGTGCCCGCCACGGGGTCCAGCGTCCAGCGCGACAGGACCGGCGGGCCTTCGCCGGGGCCTTGCAGCGACGTCCTGAACATGCTCTCGAATTCCACCAGATCGACCACCACGGTCCCGTCGGCAGCGTCGAACGCGTTGGCCATGTGGAAGACGTAGCACGGTGGAACGTCGATCCAGAGGATGTCCTTCGCCTCTCCGTCCCGGGGCAGCAGCCCGACCCGGGCTGCGCGACCCTCGGACCACCGATAGGGGAAACCGTGTCCTTGCGCCGCAGCCGCGTCGTTCCAGACGACCGGCAGGTCGAAGATCAGCACGTGGCGGCCGGTCATGGCGAAGTCGTGCACCATGGGCCCGTCCGAGACGGGAATCGCGACGGAGCGCCGCACCTTGCCGTCGGTGCCGACCACCACGTGCCGGACTTCGTTCTCGACGCCCAGCTCATAGGTGATCGCGTGCCACTCGCCCGTCAACGGATCGAGATGGGGGTGCGCGGCGAATGCGCCGACCAGCGTCCCCTGAAAGTCCTCGTACGACAGGGTGTCCAGTTCGTGCGACAGCGCCATGGCAGGCGGTCCGGACTCCACGAGGGCAAGCGTCTTGCCGCCGAAGCTCTGAACGTGCGTGTTCACGACGTCGATGCGGGTGCGGGGCTGCCCCGCCGGGTACGGTTCGCCGAGCCGATCACAGACTTGCCGGCTGCGCACGAAGCGGTTTCGATACCACTCGGCCCTGCCTGCGCGGAGGTAGACGCCATGCACCATGCCCTCTCCCAGGAACCAGTGATGATTCACCGGGTCGGAGACCTCGATCGGGTTGGGTCCGTTGCGGACGAATCGTCCTGCAAGATCCGCTGGAATCACGCCCGTCACGGGAAGATCGAACGCCGTTGTTTCCTTGAGTACCGGACCATACGGACCGATCAGGTAATGGTTGCCGATGTCTGCCTTGAATGGAGCCCGCAGCACGGTGCGAGGCCGGTGTTCGCCGCTTCGGGGAATCGGCCCGGCGGTGATGGGGGAGGCGGCTGGTGGCGTTGTCATGGAAACTCCTCGAAGCCATCGCTGGCAGGTGTCGTCAACCCAGTGAGCGGATAACCCGGTCGGCTACGTCGCCGGCCAGTTCGGATACGCGACCCTGCGCGGACGGCACCCCTCCCGCCCGGAGCGTCGCCGCGCCGTGGATCGCGCTCCACGCAAACAACGCGTCGCGCTCGTCGGGCGCTCGCCGCACCAGACCCACGCGGTGCAGACCCAGCAGCGCGGCGGGCAGGTAGTCGTAGCTGTTGGGGCGCAGTGGCGGCTCTGCCGTCGCGCGGTACGCAGCCGCCTGCGAGCCGAACATCAACCGCCAGAGTGCCGGCTCGTCGTCGGCAAACCGGAGATAGGCCTGCGCCAGCTCCGAGAGGCGCGAGCGCGCATCGATCGCGTTCTTCGGAGGTCGACCGATGTCGAACACCTCGGCGAACAGTGCTTCCAGTCGGTCGAAACCGATTCGAGCCACCTCGCCGAGCAGAGCTTCACGGCCGGCGAAGTGCCTGTAGATGGCCGCGGGCGTGACACCTGCACCGGCGGCGAGCTGGTTGAGCGAGAGTCCCTCGATGTCGGTCGCAGCCAGCGCGGCATCGAGCAGGGCCTGTCTCAGGCTTCCGTGGTGAAAGCGCTCGCGGCGAGGGGTCGATCCTCCAGGCGGCTTGGGCTGCGGACCCTGAACTCCGTTTGTCATGATGCGATGTTAATGCCATTTACTTCGGTCGTGCAACCGCCTCCATCCGGCCCGCCTCGCTGCTGCCGCTCGCCACGGGGATCCCGACCCGCACCGGACGCCTCGCCGTGCGGCCATGCGCCGGGCGTGGTGCTCGATGCACTGCGCTTCTCGCGACCGGTCGTCGTCGGCACCTCCTGGCGCCGCGCGGCAACCGCATCAGCGTGCCGCCACTCGTCGTGGCGGGTCGATGCGATCTACGATCGGGTCTGCCTGACGGAGACCTTGCGCGGCGCGGCGTCGGCACGGCCCTGGGCCGTTTCGAGGTACTCGATACCGCCCACATCTCAGTGCTGGACGCGCCCGGGCAGACCACGGCGCCGATCGATGCGTTCCTGGGTCGCCGCCCGCCACGCCGAGGTGAGCACGCGGGCCACGCCCACGCGCAAGCCCGTCGGGGCACGAGAGTGGAGGCGGCCATCGCGGACCGGGCTGCCGCCGACTCTGCGGACACGGCGGATGGCGCACCTCGATCGTCTTCCGGGCCTCCGACGAGCCGTCCGTCGCCGCGGGCAGCGCGCTCGGGATCGAAGGCGGCGTGAGCGCCACCTGCGACGGCGCTGCACGCGCACGTATCGCCGATCAGCCCCCGGGGCTGTCGTTCATGATGTAGCGAGTGAGCTCGCCCACGTTGAGCTCCAGCTCCCGGATGACGTCCTTGACGACGTCGCCGATCGAGATCACGCCCATCACCTTGCCGGCGTCGAGCACGGGCAGGTGCCGGAAGCCTCGCGAGGCCATCATGGTCATGCAACCCTCGAGCGGGTCGGCCGGCTTGACCGTGACCGGGTCCCGCGTCATCACCTGGTTCACCGGCGTCTGCTTCGCGTCGAGCCCCGGCAGCAGCACCCTGATGGCGCAGTCGCCCTGGGTCACGATGCCCACCAGCACATCGTCGTCGATGACCAGCACCGACCGGACGCGGTTGTCACGCATCCTGAGCAGGGCCTCGACAACCATGTCACTGGAGCGGACGTGGATCAGCGTGCCGCCCTTGTGAGCCAGCGCACTCTTGACCGTTCTCATCGTTTCCCGCCCTCCGACGGCACGTTGGGAACCGAAGTGTGCACGAATCGGGATCGCCTGGCGCCGCGTCGGCTCACGATTGGTGAATTCGAGCCCGAACGGGTCGACGCGGGCATCGAGCACGGCCAGTCGTCCGGCGCATCGGGCCGGACGCACCGCGTCGAGGGACGCACCGGCAGCATCGGCGAGCCGGCCGCCAGCCGGGCCCCGGGCGCGAACCGGGCGCGAACCGGGCGCGCG
>VYMD01000579.1_pt1 | contig 14650 bp, 12 predicted proteins | sample 5115311 | NCBI WGS metagenome assembly VYMD01 (sample SAMN12291779, study PRJNA351875) | freshwater metagenome | isolation source: freshwater lake | place: USA: Michigan, Wintergreen Lake | collected 2013-08-08
CATCCACAGCCACAAGAAGCGTTCCTGCGCTCACATTATCGCCAACTTTGATGTTTACTTGCTTGATGCGCCCCGATGTTTCGGAAATGACGCTTACTTCGTTGTTCGCAAGCACCGTTCCGACAAGCGTGAGGTCTTCTTGCAACTGCGAGTACGCCACAGACTGCACCTGCACGGGCAGTGTGGTCGAAATTTCGCTTTGTTCAGCTTTTGCTTTGCTTTTGGCTTTGTTGTTCATGAGTGTCATCACAATCAAGCCCAGAACGACGACCGTTACAGCCGTCCCGATAATTTTGCCTTTCATGGCGTGGTTTCCTTTTGAAATGAATTGTTGTGAAATGATTGCTGTTCAAAGAAACGTTATTTTCCGGCTAAAGCAGGTTGGTCGCCGATGCTTTTCTGCAACCGTGCTTGAGCGATTTCATAATCAACAACGGATGAAACGTAATTTACTTTTGCTTGCAGTTGAAACGTCTCGGCATCGGTCAAATCAGACGTGAGCGCGAGACCTTTTTTGAATTTTTCATTGGTAATGCGGTAATTTTCGTTTGCCTGCTCCACACCTTGCTGTGCGACGGCAACTTTTTCGCGGGATTGCTGAAGCGTGAAGTAATTTTGCGTAACTTCAAGTTTGATGCCGTCTTTGAGCATTGAAAGTGCGTCCTCGACTTGCGCAACTTGTGCTTCTGCCTGCGCAACTTGATAGCCTGTCGTATTCCAATTCCAGACCGTCCACGATAGCTGTGCGGCGAGTTGCCATGTGAAATTCCACTCTGCACCGCGCCATGACAAGCGTTGATTCGGATTTGCTTCCAATGCCGAGCCTGAAAGTGCTAATGTCGGCAAATAGCCGCCCCGTGCTGCCCGAACACCTTCTTCGGCTGCTTTGATGCGGAGTTGCGTACCGCTTACTTCGGCGCGGGCTTCCAGCGCACGCTGAATCGCTTTTTCGTAATCGGGAACACTTGAGGGTTTGTACTCAATTTGCGAAGCAAGTTCAATCTCTGTTCCCAGGGGCAAACCAAGGGCGTTATTGAGTTGCAGTGATGATAAACGCTCGGCATTATCGGCATCAATTTTGGTGATTTTGGCGTTGGAGAGTTGCAGTTGCAAACGCAAAACATCATTAGTCGTCAAGAGTCCGTTTTTGAGTAAGTTTTGTGCGTCGCCTAGCCGTGCCGTTACTTGCTCAATCGTTTCTGCGGTTAATGTTTGCAACTGACGTACTTTATAGAGCGACCAATACGCATTTTTAATGGAAAATTCAGTCTCAAAGCGGTCTTTCACTAAATCTTGCGAAGCCGCTTGTGCGTTAAATTCAGCCGCCGCCTTTGCTGCTTCTAAGCGAAAGCCCGTAAACACAGGGTAAGTGATGTTTGCTTGAAATTGATAATTATCCAAAATCACCGGAAAGACCGCTGAAGGTTGTGCCGGCTCGCCGGTGGGCGGCGGTGGTGTGGATAATTGGCGAATAGCAGCTAAGGAATTTCTTACGGCGGGGTCTGCGAGTAAGGCAGGATCAACCGTGCCGCGAAAAAACTGGGACGCATCAAGTTGAAACTGAAATTGCCTATCGGCGGGAATATCCGAGAGTCGGGCGTAGGTGGCAGAAACGCCCAGCGACGGCAGCATTGCTGCGCCAGTTTCTCCAACACGCGCCTCAGCAGCGCGTACTTTCATTTCGGAAGTGTGGAGTGTTTTGCTGTACCCCATACCCATTTTGACGGCTTCTTCGATTGTCAAGCGAAGTTTTTGTGTGGACTGGACATTACCATTGACGGGAATAGTTGCATTTTGCGCAGCAAGGTTTTGTGCGCTGAGGAGGCTTACAGAAGCCAGAACAAGAGATGCAAAGAAGGTTTTCATAAAGAGTAAAAGTGTAGATTTTGGGAAGTTCATTGTAAGTGCAATCTCGCGGAATCAGGTGCGCGGAAAAAATTTGATTCGGCGAAGCGTTGGAAATACGCGGTTAGTTGTTGGATTTGGCGTTTGAAGCGCCACTCAGCGTGTGCAGACCGTTTACCCCGTTCTGCGGTGCAGTAAGCCAATAATGCTCGAATTGTATGCTTATTTCACGCCCTTTGTCGGTCATCACTCCGCCAAAAAGTACCGCCATCATTTGTTGAAACACCACGCCGCCTGTTAAATGCAAGTCATTCATCACAGTCGGGTGCATAATGTTTTCGATACACGCTAAGTACATGAGCGTAAAAAGTTCGTAATTCAACTCTGTACGCAAGACACCACGCCGTTTTCCTTCTTCGCATATCGCTTGAAACATCGAAAGTATTCCCGTGCGGCGGCGTTGCGTGAAGGATTGCCAATAGTCGGGATACGAGCGCTGAATGTCTTTGAGAAATGGTGATTGCCACATAATGGTTAAGCGGTCAGCCATCTGCCTTCCGGCATCGGAGAGATGTTGTAAAAAATCTTCATCGCTTGACGCAAACAGAGAATGCTTGAAATTCTGCATCAAACCTTCAATTTCACAATGCGACGCATCAAGAACTGCGGCTAATACATCGTCTTTGCTGGTGAAATGTTTGTAGAGCGTTTTTTTGCTCATTGCCAATTTTTCGGCAATTTCTTCCATTTTTACCCGCGACGGACCAAACTCAAAGAAGAGTTCCCGCGAAGCATTGATGATTTTTGATTTTACTTCGATTTCCACGATAGCTGCTATTGGGGTGTGGGAAACTTAAAACGTTTATGTAGTTTCCAAATTACCATGATTCTACGAAACAGGCAAGAGAAAGTTTCACTGTGGAAACTTTTTTTGTGTTTTGGGTTTCCAAACGCGCAAAAAAAAGAGCCTTTCAATAAACATTCTGCCGCATGAAAGGCTTGTTGTTACTTATTTCTCAAGCATACATCGCGCTGTATCCGCACCAATGCTGCTTCCCAGCGCAACGCCCATTCCGTTGCAGCCAAAACCGACCGTAAGCCTCTCCCTTACTCGTTTCACGATGGGTAATTTTGTTGCATGAAAGCCCATTATGCCCGACCAACGTTCTGCAACGCGGACATCATGGTTTGGCGCAATCAACTCCCTCAAAAGGCGTTCTAATTCTTGCTGAATTGCCGTATTGAGTTCCATTACCGTCGTTGTTTCTGCTTCAAACGCGAGGTTTCTTCCGCCTCCCAGCAAAATACGCTCGCCTTCGGGTGAGGAGACATTCCGAAAATAGTAAAACCCTTCGTCGAAATGGAATACGCCTCGAAAGGGCAGATTTTCTATTGGCTCTGTTATCAAAACCTGTCCGCGACCAGGCGTAATACCAAGTTCCGGCACAAATTCCGATGTAAACGCATTGGTGCAAAGTGCTACCTCGGAAGCCCTGAATGTCAGCCTTTCCCCGCCGTGTTGTACACACAACATGGTGTGCGATGACGTGCTTTCAATCGCTTCCACAACCGTCCCGAAAAGCACGGTAATACCCCGCTCTTGAGCATAGTGCGTGAGGGAACGCATCATTACCCCTGAGTGAATCTGCCCCTCGAAGTCGCTTTGAATCAAAGCTTTTACACGTTTTCGGTTAAAACCGAAGGTCGAAATGAGGTCATTGCGAAGACGGAATGTCGGTGTAGGGAAAATTTCCTGTAAAGCAGCATTTATGCGGTCTATGTGGTCAATTGCCGCTAGGTTTTCCGCAAAGAGCAGTTCATATCCGCCATGCTGTTCATACCCGCAAGCCTTATCTCCAAGTCGTTTGCGGAGCATTTGCAAGCCGTCGTAGCGAGCGCGAACAAGGTTTACGGTTGATTCTTCGCCGTTTTTCTCCATGTCGTAGAGAATTTCGGTTAAACTGCCGAAACAAGCAAATCCTGCATTCCGTGTGCTTGCACCGCTAGGAATTACACCGCGTTCAAGCACCGCCACCGATGAGTTCGGCGCTTGTTCTTTGAGCGAAATTGCTGTCGAAAGCCCGATAATTCCTGCTCCGACAACGATGTAGTCGTAGTGCATCCAAGCATCGTGTTCCCAATAACTCTGCATACATTTTGAACGAAAAAGAATGAGTTGATACTTGCTGATTCACGATTTTTTGCGATATTTGAGGCGTTGAATTACTGCTATGTCACAACTTTTTTACCGATGTTCTCACCAATGCAAACCGAATTTTTTTCCTATCTGCAATTAGGTTTTTTCCATATTTCCGACCTTCAAGCGTATGACCATATCTTGTTTGTAACGGCGCTTTGCGCCTTGTACGATGCGCGTCAGTGGCGGCATCTGCTCTGGCTCGTCACGGCATTTACACTTGGTCATTCGGTAACGCTGGCGCTTTCGACGCTCAATATCCTCGTATTTTCAAGCGCTGTGGTGGAATTTCTAATTCCTCTAACAATTATCGCTACGGCGATTGTGAATGTGGTAACGCTTCAACAGCAGGCAAACATCATAAGCGATACTTCTGCGGAAGCTGCGCCGGAGCGCATACAAGAATGGTCAAAATACGCAATGGCGCTGTTGTTCGGCTTTATTCACGGCATGGGATTTTCGACGTTTTTGAAAAGCCTGCTTGGGAAAGAAGCCTCAATTACGTTACCGCTTTTTGCGTTTATTTGTGGGCTGGAGTGCGGGCAAATACTGATTGTTGGGGTGCTGTTGGTGCTTGGTTTTGTTGGTACGCGCTATGCACGATTACCGCAGCGTGATTGGTCGCTCTTAGTTTCCGGTGCAGCGCTGGGAGTAGCTTTGACGCTGGTCTTGAAGAGTGTTTTGTGAGAATGTTTTTTGACAAATGCTTGGAATTACAATGCTCCAAACAGCGTGTCCGCTTTACCTGTCTGCGACACACTAAAATGCTTGTAGGCGAGTTCGGTGGCTTCACGCCCGCGTGGTGTGCGGTTCAAGAAGCCTTGTTGAATGAGAAACGGCTCATACACTTCCTCAATCGTTCCCGCTTCTTCCCCGACGGCGACGGCAACAGTATTTAAGCCGACGGGACCGCCGTTGAATTTCATCATAATTGTCAGCATAATCCGCTTGTCCATTTCGTCCAAGCCGTATTCATCCACTTCAAGCGCTGCTAAGGCGATATTTGCTATTTCCTGCGTGATGACACCGTTTCCTTTAATTTCCGCAAAGTCCCGTGTGCGGCGCAGTAGGCGGTTTGCAATGCGTGGTGTGCCGCGTGAACGCTTGGCGATTTCCATTGCGCCGCCGTCTTCGATGGGTGATGCCAAAATTCCCGCAGAGCGCACGACAACTTTGAACAGTTCTGCGGCGGAGTAATAATCCAAGCGGCTAATCACGCCAAAGCGTGAACGCAAAGGGGCTGTCAGCAAACCCGCACGGGTAGTGGCTCCGACGAGGGTAAAGCGCGGTAAGGAAAGTTTCACTGAGCGGGCGGACGGACCGGAATCAATCATAATATCCAGTGCGTAATCTTCCATCGCCGAATACAAATACTCCTCTACAACAGGCGACAAGCGGTGTATCTCGTCAATAAACAAAATGTCACCTTCGTCTAAATTCGTGAGCAAACCCGCCAAATCACCCGGCTTCTCCAGCACGGGACCCGATGTAACCTTGATGTCGGCGTGCATTTCACGGGCAACAATATGACTGAGAGTAGTTTTTCCCAGCCCCGGCGGACCCGTCAAAAGCACGTGGTCAAGCGCTTCATCCCGTTTTAATGCAGCTGCAATGAAAATTTTCAAATTCCCGATAATTTTTTCCTGCCCGACAAATTCGTCAAACCCTGAAGGACGCAAGGAAATTTCAATATCATCCTCTGCCGGACGCGACGTATTGAGCGCCTCGGCGCGAGCAGCGCTTTTGGGCGGCGGCATTTCATTCACGGAACTTGATGTGTTTTTTTTTGCCATGACGGAACGGAAAAGCGATAATGAAGCGAGAAAGCAGTATTGAAGCGTGATAGCGGGAAATGACACCGTTGTCGCAAAACTAATCTTTTGCTTTGAAATGCTCTTTATATGCGGCTTGCGCGGCTTCGTAATCGTTCACCCGTCCGATGTCCAACCAATAATCGTGCATGAGATAGCGTCCCACTTTCATTTTATGCGCAAGCATATCTTTAATGAGCGTGTCAATGCCGTAGTATGTGTCTTCGGGGATGATGTCAAAGAGTGCAGGTTTGAGAAAGTACATACCGGAGAGAATTTCAAATTTGAAATCCGGTTTTTCCTCGACATTCGTGATAAAATCACCTTCGGTAGTGATTTTTCCAAAGGCAAAGGGTGTGATAATTTCTTTCGTAATAACAACAAAATTCGCCTCAGAATTCATCGCAAATTGGTACGCTTTGGTGAAATCCAGTGCTGTTAAAATATCACCATTCATGAGCAAAAACGGCTCAGTTAATCGGTCTTTGAGCAATGTTACCGGACCGCACGTCCCCAAAGCCTTACTTTCTTGGCTGAAGGTGAGCGAAACACCATATTTTGAGCCGTCGCCCAAAAATGCTTCGACCATTTCTGATTTGTAATTCGTTGCAACGTAGATTTCATCAAATCCGTGCTGTTTCAGCATTTGGATTTGCACCTCCATCATTGCCGGTTCGCCCTCGCCAAGCGGCAAAAGCGGTTTTGGGATAACTTGCGTAAACGGGCGGAGGCGTGTTCCCAAGCCGCCGGCGAGAATAACTGCTTTCATGGATTGTGTAAAGACTTTGATTCGTGAAATGCTTATTGTTGCTTATTTGTTGTCGGCAAAATCATCTTCCGGCTCTTCGTCTGTCTCCTCATTGGCTTCAAAGCTAACATCTTCGTAGATTTCCTGCAAATCAAGTGTACATTGAACAGACTGAAGCGTCAGCGTATCGGTCGCAACTTCAACAAAAGCAAGCCTTCCGTGTGAGTCGCGCCGAAAGAGCATGATTTCTTGCGTCGTGTGCGAAACGATGAGGTATTCTTGCACCGACGGGATGCCGTCGTAAATGACCAACTTCGTTGTGCGGTCGTAATCCACACTGCTGGGCGAGGTAACTTCGACAAGCAGCGTCGGATTGACGAGCGAATGATGCTTGCGAAGATCGGGTTTGCCGCAGAGAACCGTAACGTCGGGATATAAGTACGCCGGAGTGCGATTCGTATAAACGCGAGTGTCGCTTGTCAGCGTCTTGCACTTGCTACCGGAAAGTTTGTTGCCAAAAGAGCGAATAACATTACCGCATAAAAAGTTGTGCATGATGCGTCCACCAGCCATCATCTCCCAGCGAGAATACAAGACACCTGCGACGTATTCCGTTTTGTCCGGTGCCTCAATCTCACGCTGCAAATATGCCTCTTCGTGGTAATAAATGGTCGCGGAACTGCGCTCATAGTGGCGGACTACGTTCATAAAACGGCTTGCTTTTGGTCTTGGGATGGTATTTATTCGTGCCGAGTGTCAAGTTTGTCTTTGTACCACGCATACATTCTGGTAACACCTTCTTCCAAATTAACCTGAGGCACAAAGCCTGTTAATTGCTTGATTTTTGCTGTGTCGGGGCAGCGTCGGGCAGGTGAGCCGGGCGTGTCGGGAAGTTCGTTTATTGTAATACTTTTACCCATCACCTTAGCTATAGTCTGCACTAATTCGCGTATCGTGAGTTCTTGCGCTTGATTGCCGATGTTGATGATTTCACCTTGTGTAGCGGCGTGTTCTGTAACCAAAATTGTCGAAGTAACCGCATCATCAATATAGCAAAAAGCGCGTGTATGCGTTGGCGAAGCTACATCAATGGTTGCATTATCGCGTATTTTGAGGAACATTTCGGGAATAACGTGGAGAAATCCCATGCGTGGACCATAGACATTGTGATAGCGAACAACAGTAAATGGTATATTGTAAAGCCGTCCGTAGTTGAAGCAAATGGATTCACCGTACATTTTACTGAGCATATAGGTTGTGCGCGGCGAGGTAATATCGTCCAGCGTTAAATGCTCCGTTTCCGGCGTTGGCACTGCAATACCGAAGTGTTTGAGCGTACCGGCGTAAATTTCGCTTGTTGAGGAAAAAAGAATACGCTTCAAATTCGGCAGGCGTTTAGCGTACTCGAAAAGATACAGCGTGGAAATAGCATTCACATACAAGACTTTATCAGGCTTTTCCATGACATTGCGTACACCAATGACGGCAGCAAGGTGGTAAATATAGTCAAAATTTGTGGGCAGGGAGTCAAAAAATGCCGTGTCGGTAACGTCGCCTTGGATAAACTGCACATTCGGGCGGTCGAGTATTTCCTGTAAGTCAGAATCTATGCGCCCTCTGACAAGATTGTCAATAAGTGTGATGTGATTCTGCGGGTTATCGGAAAGTTTGCGGGTAATTGCCTGACCAATAAAGCCCGCACCGCCGGTAATAAGGATATTCGCCATTAGAAAGGTTGATTATTTCTGAGGTTGAGTGAAAAATAACGTGAGTTATCTGTCGTAAATGCTCTTATACATTGCAATATACACAAAAAAACAATGGGCAGAATCTACGGTTGCCCATAAATCCGGCCCATTGGGGTCTCCTATGCGATCTCGTTTCGTCTCCCCTGCGAGATAGTTCCTTGGTGTTGGATGAACGTGGTGGTATTTTCCTGCCATTTTCTTGCGGCAGCCTCATGCAGAATAGCTGCAAATGAGCGCTGTCGGTAACTCTGTAACGAGGTGAAGTCGTTTGGGAGGTGCTTTGAAGAAGCACTGCGAAGGAAGTTCAAGACCAACAGTACGTGAGAGAACATTGTTTAACCATAGGAGCAGTATTGGAATGCTCATCAACTTTACGAAGGTCAAATATACAAATTCTTTGTTGTAATAATCAAGGAAATAATATGATGAAAACAAGATTTTTTGCGTGTTTCTACGATTGTTTTGCGTGTTTCTACGCCAATCCAGATTATACCGCTTTTTCAAGTACCATCGGCACTTCGAGCGGCAGAACAATTTGTACTGTTGTGCCGATACCTTGTGTGCTTTGCATGATGAATTTGCCGCCATACAGGTCAATTATTTTTTTAACAAGCGCCAAACCCAAGCCCACGCCTTGTTGCTCGTATTGCTGACGGTCGAATTGGCGAAAGGCTTCGATATTGCGAATATGCTGTTTCGAGATGCCGCGCCCTTCGTCGTGGACGATAATACTGTATCCTTGTGGTGTTTTCGATAATGTTGTCCGAATTGTTGTACCGGCTGCGGAAAACTTCATAGCATTGTTCACAACTTCGCGCACAATCATTTCTAAATAGTAAGGCTTAATTGGTAGAACCGCTTCGCCAATGCCATTTTCAATGACAACGTCAGATTCTCTGCTGTTGCGGGTACTTTCTTCAATAATGTACTCGTGGATTGTGTCGCCGCCGTACATCGTCAGTTGGGAATAGAGTTGCTTTTCTTGCACAGCAAGATTTCTTCGGTGTTTAACGGCTCAATATTGCGTTTGATAAGGTCTGCACAGCCCATGATTGCTGTCATGGGAGTACGAAGTTCGTGAGGCATTGCGTAGGCGAGGTTTTCGGTCAGCTGCTTGATTTTGTTATGCACGGCAGACTGCATCATTGCGTGTTTGGTGAGGCGGGTTTGTATCGTTGTAACGAGGGAACTTGGCGTAAATGGCTTCGTGATGTAATCATCTGCACCCAAATTCATCGCAAAACGAATATCCTCAAAATCGGTCTTGGCAGACATAAAAAGGAACGGTATCAGCGCTGTTTCAGGGTCTTTACGGAGTTCGTTGAGAAGTGCATAACCGTCCATGCCATCCATCATAATATCCGACAAAATAATATGCGGCAGATATTTTTGCGCAAGGGGAATTGCCTCAATGCCGTTTGCAGCTCGTAAAACGTTATAGCCACTGATTTGGAGACTTTCTGCTATGCTTTCTAGGACAATAGCATTATCCTCCACGACTAAAATTGTTTCCATGAGTGTGTGTTGTGTGTTTGGGCGCTGATGATTTGTGGTGAAGCGCGATAACTCGCCCGTTTGTTGCACAGGTTTCGACAGTCCGAATGAATTCATAAATACGCAATAAACATGAAGGCAAGGTGCAAGATCAATTACACACTCACTTGCCAAAAATGATAGATAGGTTGTTTACGCTCTGTCGCAATGTGTGCGTAAAAAACGAGATAACTCTTAAGGGCGATCGTCCGTGATAACCTTCTGCATAGCAAATAGAACTTCAAATTATAGCGCGAAAAATGACACACCAAAATACCACTCATCAGACATATTTGCTACATTTTTTTAGTTACGCTGCGTTTTTAACCAATACTGTGCCTCAGCAACCGACGAAACACGTTGGATGTTCATTCCATGCACTTGGCGCATCAGAACATCAAGCGAAAGTTTACCAATCAAAGTTTGAGGTGGAATAATCGCTATGGTGCGTACGCCTGCTTGTTGTAAACGCGGGAACCAATCTTGTAATGACCATTGCTCGTCTTCGCTAGTCAATAGCGTTAAGTTGCTCATGTCGCCAATAATAGCTTTGCCACTATGTTCTTTGGCAATATCTACGACCGTATTTAGGGAATGACGCAATTCACTGCGGAGAGTTGCACCGCCGGTCAGAGTTACATCAGAAATTGTTGTCGAATCTTTGTACGCAATCTGGACTGCTTGAGCGGTGGAATTCCATTCTACGGTTGCGAATGCGGAATCAAGGTAAGTCATATCGTAACGTCTTGCTGAAAGTGGTGAAAAAGTAATGATGACCTTATTTTGTCTATCGGAGACATTCCTTGCATTTTGTGTGCCAAAAAATAAACGTGCCGATTCTTGCTAAAAAACGGTATGTTTTCACAACTTGTGATGATTTCTTGCGAGGCTCTCATTTTTACTCTCAATAATGATAGCGTTTGAACTGTTTCAAATGAGAGAAAATGTTGTAAAAAAGCCGAGCAATGACAACCATTCATTACTCGGCTTTGATTCTTTACTTGGAACAGTAGTAAACTATAAACAATTACGGCTGTAACTCCGACGTAATCACCGCGCCATTCATTTGCGGAATACTTTGGCGCTCTTTAACAACCTTTGCGCCTTCTTTGGAAACCCACATCATGCTGCCACCTGCGTCGCCGCTGACAGGCTTAATTTCGACTTTGTATGTCATAAATTTTCCCGCCGGAACAGTTATTTCTTCCATTCCAACAACGCTAAGTTCCATTTGTTTGATGCCTTGTGACATCATATCAAAATTGTTGAAGGTAATTTTGTAGCCTTCTGCAAGTGGCAATGTTGCCAAAATGGCAGAAGTTCCTGTGCCGTCAGCAAACAAGCCGTCTTCGAGTTTTTTATCAATGTTTAGATTGCCCATTGGGCTGTCCACCGTGCCTTTGACGGTCGTTGCGGTATAATCCAATGACATTTTCATCTGACCTTGATTCATCCGGCGTTTGACGGGTGCAAGTGTTCCTTTGACAACTTCTGCTTCGTCAAGCATTGTTCCCATAGGGCTTTGCGAGGATTCGGTGATTTTCCAATTTGCTCCGGCATCGGTAATTTCGGTAGTTTTGGTCATCTCGAATTTCCGTGAGCCGAATTCTGCGGTAATTTTATAGGTCGCTTTGCCGGGCTTGAGGTCTGATACGGGTTTGGTTGCGTTTTGGGATGTGGCGGGTGTCGGCTTTGGTTCAGATTTTTTTTGACCTTCAACCGTAGTCACATCAACGGTAATTTCTTTCAGGCGTGCAGCTACATTCTCCGGCATAGATTCTTGGAAACGACCGCCTAAATGCTTTGCAAGGAATTTTTCTGCTGCTGCCAAAAATGCCATATTATTCACCGGGCGTGCAAAACCGTGTCCTTCGTCAGGTGCGAGGATGTACTCAACGGGATATTTACGGTCGCGGAGCGCTGCGACGATTTGGTCTGCTTCGGCTTTTTTCACGCGAGGGTCGTTTGCGCCTTGAACAACCATAAGCGGTGTGGTGATTTTATCGGCATGGTTAAGTGGCGATTGTCGCTCCAACTGTTTTTTGCCTTCCGGCGTGTCCGGGTCGCCCATACGCATATAGAACATTTTGCGAATAGATTCCCAATATGGCGGAATGGAATTAAGTAGTGTAATGAGATTCGACGGCGCAACAATAGCCACAGCCGCAGCATAGACATCGGGTGTGAACGTTACTCCGGCAAGCGTCGCATAACCACCGTAGCTTCCGCCCATGATGCCGACACGCTTTTGATTTACAATGCCTTCCATCACGAGATATTGTACACCGTAGGTGATATCATCCTGCATAAGGTCACCCCATTGCTTGTTTCCGGCATCTAAGAATTTTTTTCCGTAGCCGGTCGAACCGCGAAAGTTCGGCTGTAAAACAGCATAACCGCGATTGGCGATAAACTGCGCATACGCATCATAACCCCACGTATCACGCGACCACGGTCCACCGTGCGGATTGACCACCAAAGGCAGGTTTTTCGCAGTTTTTAGGTCATATCCTTTGGGCAGCGTGAGATATGCAGGAATTTCCAAACCGTCGGACGATTTGTAGCGAATAGCAAGCATGGGAGCAAGGTCTTTCGAGGGGAGATTGGGGCGCGGACGATATTGAAATGTTAATTTTTTGGTTTTGCGGTCAAAAAGATACGTTGCTCCGGGGTCAATATCGCTGGTTGCTGTAACAAGCCACTTTTGCTCGTCTTTGGTGCTTGAACCCAAGTAAATATCAACGTTAGGCAGTTGTTTCGTCAGAAATTTGTAGTCCGCCTCAAAAGATTTGTCTTTCCAATACATCCGCGTCCGGTCATCTTCGTACGTGGTAACAATCATGGAACCGGAAATTTCGGAAAATGATACACCGCCGAAATCCACACGTTTCATGGGATCTTCTTCAACAAATTCCTCTTTTTGCGTCGCGGGGTCAAAAAGGATAAGGCGCGTCAAATCAAGGCTCGCAGACTTATTCGTTACCATATACACACGCTTATTGTCCTTGTGAAAACGCACCGGATATGCTGTCTCCAGAGGTCCAACCGAATAGATGGGAATGAGAGTATCTTTATCTACACGCAAAACTTCGGTGGATCCGTCTTTGAGTGAGCGCAAACCCAAGCGCAGATTATCCGCATTATCAAACGACCAACCTACGATTCGGTCAGTATTTTTGCGGAGAAGCGTCTTTTCACCGGTAGAAATCGTCAGTTTGTAAAGGTCGTGCCATGCTTGGTCGCGGTCATTTAAGCCAATATACATCACATCGGGCATAGTTTTCGGTACCGCATAAATCTGAACCCGCACACCCTTCAAGCCCGTCAAATCACGCAAGGCAGGTACATCCTGCCCCGCAGCATTGGCATCATTAGGATTGACGGCATAAATGTTGAAATTTTCATCGCCGCCTTTATCCTGAGAAAACAGAATATATTTGCCGTCGCGTGACCAAAAATAACCGCGAATTGGACGCGAGGTATCAGAAGTAAGCGGACGTGCTTTTTCAAATGCCTCATCAAGTTTTTTTACCCAAATATTACGTGTACCTTTATACGGCTTAATAAAACTCATAAATTTTCCGTCGGGCGAAAGTTGTGCGCCGGAAACTTCAGGGTCACCAAAGAAAATTTCTCGATCAATCAGCGCCGGAGCGCCTGTGGGCTGTGCTATTGTAGCTGTTTGTGCTGTTTGCGGAGCAGTTTTTTTCTGCGCAATGGCACTCGTATTGTTGAGTACGAATACACATAAGGCACAAAACAGAAGAGCAGAAAGACGTTGCATAGTACTACGAATTGAATGAAGAGAACAGTTTGTTGGTCACTATGTCTGGGCAGTTATATCTGGGCAGACACGGTAAAATAACGCGCAAATATACGGATTTTCGCCGGATGATGCAGGATTCTCTCGCAATAACACTTGACTTTTGCAAAAAAAATGCGTACAATACGCCACTACCGCCAAACAACGATTTTGCTATTACTGCACAACTACTGAACGAAACGAGATACATTCATGGCTGCTGCTGCCGTCATATCAACCCGACCGCCTTTTCCTGTCAATGCTACGCCCGAAATGGTACAACAGCATATCGAAGATACGCTGCAATACCTCCTGCAAGAATGTCGTACCAATCTTCGCCAATGCAACGAAGCCTTTATTGAGAAAGCGTTTCGTTTTTGTGTGCAGGCGCATTCATTGGATTTACGCGCTTCCGGCGAACCCTATTACACGCATCCGGCGGAAGTTGCCGCAATTTTAGCACGGGAAGTGCGCTTGGACGATGTTTCCATTGCTGCCGCGTTACTCCATGATGTTGTTGAAGATACGGAATATACGCTCAAGGACATTCGAGAAGAATTTGGCGAAGATGTTGCGGCGATTGTGGACGGCGTTACGAAAATCAGCGATGTGTTCAAAAGCCACGAAGTTCGACAAGCCGCCAGCTACCGTAAACTCTTGCTTTCCATGGCAAATGATGTGCGGGTAATTTTGGTGAAATTCGCCGACCGCCTTCATAATATGCGCACCTTGCAGTTTTTGTCGGAACAAAAGCAAAAACGCATGGCACAAGAAACGCTGGATATTTACGCACCCTTTGCGCACCGCTTCGGGCTTGGTACTATCAAGTGGGAACTCGAAGATTTATCCTTCAAATACATCAACCGCGAGGCATATGACCAACTCAAAAATGCACTCAGTACCAAGCGCGGCGAGCGCGAGGATTATATTGCGAATTTCGCTCAACCGATTGAATCACGCTTGACG
>VYMD01000235.1_pt1 | contig 14628 bp, 17 predicted proteins | sample 5115311 | NCBI WGS metagenome assembly VYMD01 (sample SAMN12291779, study PRJNA351875) | freshwater metagenome | isolation source: freshwater lake | place: USA: Michigan, Wintergreen Lake | collected 2013-08-08
GATAGTCAAAACATAACGTCTCTGCAACACGTTTACCTTCGTCGTAACAGCTTCTAATACCGATCGTGTTAACGTTTCCCCAATAAGATTCCTTTTGCGGATGCTCCAGTGGATTCCCATAAACCTCACTGGTTGATGCTTGCAAAATTCTTGCTCCGACTCGTTTTGCTAGTCCAAGCATATTCGTCATACCAAGGACGTTCGTTTTAATGGTTTTAATGGGATTACTTTGGTAATGCACCGGTGATGCAGGGCAGGCCATGTTGTAGATTTGATCGACTTCCAACTTAATTGAGTCTGTTATATCATGTCGAATCAATTCAAATTTGGGATTTGAAAGAAGCGAACTCAAGTTTTGTTTTCGACCAGTGTGGAAATTGTCGATTGCGATGACTTCATTTCCCTCGTTTAAAAGGCGTTCACAGAGATGAGATCCAATAAACCCTGCCCCACCAGTGATAAGAATTCGTTTTGCCATTGAGATTCTATATTTGGGAAGTCGATGCTATCGGCAAATTAAAAATTGAGAGAATTGTTTCCCTATTTGTCTTTTGGTGGGAGATCTAAGAGCAAATTGGGTGGGATTACGACCCCACTTTCAGGATCCACGCCTCGTTTTTCCAGCCACATTTTTGCTTCTGGCGACAATTCTCCGGGAAAGCGCTCAAATTGGTCCATAGGATTGTCGGTTCCGTAGTCCGAATTTGGCTGGTGGTCATGCAGAGAACCTTTGAGAAAAAAATAGATGATACCTATGCTTAATAGCGACCAAAGCGTTGCGATTAAATATCCTAAGAACAACACTGCCGTGGGTACTTCTTCCGAAGTCAGATCTTCTGGAGTTAAACCAGACATCCAAAACGCCAAAATTCCTGCATCAGTCTCAGGTAATTTTTCCGCAAAATCGGAAAGGTCGTAGATAGAATAGAGAGAGATACTCGTACCTAGAAAAACTAGTGTCAGAATCGAAATTGATTCCCCTAACATACCTATTACTAAAATAGCAACTCCCCAAAAGATACCTGTAAAATATGCCAATTCACCTAACTTTGAATATAGGACACTCACCGAAATCAACATCAATCCGAAAAGAATCAGTGTCTGACGAGCATTATGGCCCGAAAAACCGGCCTTTAAAAGTAGACCACCAACTAAAGAAGAACCAATATATCCAGCTGAGACAACCAAAATAAATGAACCTCGAAATGAAGCTGGAATCGCAATCGTTTCACCACCTTCATTTCCATGAAGAGCGATGCCTTTTACCATACCTCCTGTGAAGAGGGCGGCACTTGCATGACAGATCTCATGAATTAGAACAACAAACTCTTTTAAATAGGAAGTAACCTGATGATCCCAGAAAGCAACAAGGCTCAAAATGAGGGATAGGAATATGGCGAATTTGAGGGGTTTATCCGACATGATCTTTTTTATTATCGGCTAGTCGGTTACAAAAGATAGAGCGATAAAAGTAATATCATCAGTAAGATCTCTCGCACCTCTAAATAAATCCAATTTTTCACTTAGGATAGAAGGTAATTCTTTGATTGGTAAGCCATTATTTTGCTTAAGAAAATCGATCAACATCTCCTCTCCAAATAGTTCATCGTTTTTTCCAAAAGTTTCTGTAATACCGTCTGTGAAGAGAAAAAGTTTCGTGCCAGATTTTAATTGTAATTGCTGAGATTGGTAGTCTGTTTCTAGGATTCCAAGCACTCTTTGTGTTTTTGCATGTGTAATCAATTGACCAGACGGATCCATTTGTAATAGAGCAAGATGACCCGCATTAATAAATGTAAAAGTCTTTGATTCGGAGTCGATAAGACCACCTAACAGAGTCATGAATTCACTTCCCTTGTAACGTGCACGGAAAAAGGAATTAATTTCCTTAAACAAACCTTCTAAAGAGGTCCCATTCCTTAGATGTTCTCGCACGATCCCTTTAATCGCACTGACTAAAAATCCAGTGCCAAGTCCATGTCCTGCTACATCACCTAATAAAATTATGATCTTTGTGCTTGAAATTGGAATGATATCCAAATAATCGCCGGAGATTCCAACAGCGGGTCTATTTAAATAGCCAAAGTCTATACCTTTAATCTCACTTGGCGCGATGATTCGAAGTGTATTATCTACGATTGAAGCTGTTTGGATATCCCTTACAATTTTTCTCTTTTGGATCTCATCTTCTAGGAGGCTGTAATTTTCTATCAACATCGCTGTTATTTTTACTACTTCATTGATAAACTTAAGTTCACCAATGGAAAAATAATTTGAGTCTCCCTTTTCACCTAATAAGATCATGGCGCGTACAACTTTTTTATTTGAAGAATACCCAAATGCGGGAAATGCAAGTTGAACATTCAATCCTTTAAGAAAACTAAACAATGTTTCTCGAAGTCCAATACCATATTCAAGGTGAGAAGTAACCGTAACTCTGTCTGTATTAGCAAAATAATTCCAAATTTCAGATTGGGAAGGTATACGCATAAAATTAACATTTCGGAGATCAGTCCTAGCGAATTGATCTCCGGGTATTAAAATTATAATATTCGAAACATTAAGTGTTTCCATCACGGTTTTGTTGATTGATGAAATAGTCTTTCTCATCGAGATAGGTTCTGTGATTAGCTTTGTTATGGTTTCAATCCCATGAGAGAGTACCGGGTTAGTCTCAAAAAACCAATAATCAATCAATTCCTTGATTCGAAGCTTGATTGGGATCATATAATTTGTAAGTAAAAACAAAAGAATCAAATTCAAAAACCATCGCTCTTTCACATAAGGAAGCGGTAAAAAATAATCTACCAATAGTAAAAGAGAAATATACAGTACTGAAGAAATCGTGACCAAAAGTAATGTGATAATCGTTGGAGTGAAAATTACAAAAGAGGGTATAAAGGTATATTTGTATGTACCATAACAGAAAAAAATTATAAATAATAGATAGGTTAAAAAGAAATATATTCTATCGACAAAAAACCACGGATGGCCATTCAAAACAATAACAGACAATGGAACACTGACATATAGGACAATAGCAAAAATCAATGTAATTCGTTTGATCAATGCGTCTCCACTTGGTTTGTTTTCGATAAGGTCTTTAAAGTTCAAAAAAATGTTAATCAGACAAAAAATTACGGTTAGGCCATAACCAATGTTGACCATTCTATCCAAAATGTGAAAATCTACATTTTCTTGACCAGCAACAATGGCCACACCCAAAGCGATTAAAATTTGTGGCAATATCCACTTTGAAGGAATTTCTTTTCCTCTCAAACGAAAGATTAAATGATAGTTGATAAATGCACTGAGGTAAATTGAAAAGAAAAGTGGAGAAGGCGAGATTCGATAAGTTAACAAAAATACGTTTGAGAAAAGCAGTAAGGAAAGATTTAAAAAGAAGGAAAATATAAGCCCATCTCGAGTTGAATAATAAAAATATACAGCCGTTAGTAGACTAAAAAATGCAAGAAAAAGATCTAAGTAGAATATTTTGATAACATCAAGTTTTCTAAATTCGATCAATTCGAAAGATTTATGAATGGTTTCATTTTGTTCATTTATAATTGTAATATCTCGGGTTTGGCCTTTATTCTGGATTGACTCAACCGAATCTCGAAGTATGTCAAACTCAGACAAAGAGTTTCCCCAAAGGTTCTGGTATTCTGAATCAAAATTGGCAATGAGACCGGTAGGATAGTAAAAGAAAGGTAATCTAACTGTCGTGCTATGAACTCCAATAAATGAAAAGAATAGCAGAAGTCCAAAGACCAAAGTAGAGAATATTGTAATCGATAATTCTCTCATTTGACTTTTGGTGCCAGACTAAATCTTAGTATTGGTTGTTCTGAGTGAAGGATTAGGATGGCTCCCTTTTCGAACTGAATTCGATTTTTCCAACCCATACTTGCGACTACTTCCTCATCGTTAGTTTCTCTCACAATTTTAAATTGTCTTCCCTCTTGAATAAGATAGATTTCTTCCTGATCTAACATTCCGATTATGATTTCATATTTTTCTTTCCATTCTAATTTTTGGAAGGTGGAATGAATCAATTGTTTAACGTCTGCAAAACCTTTTAATAATTTAAGTTTTGATTGGGAGTAGACTACGCCTAAAATATAAGAGAGTATGATACCGATATGGTGATATGTTCTTCCTGCATTGAGAACAACAAAGAACCAAGACCCATCTTCCACTTGAAAGAATTCAACCAGGTTTCCGTGATGACGAGGATATGCGCTAATCTTCCAACCCGTTAAATCAGGAATCGTTCCAGTTTCCAAAAGATTTTGTACTCTGTCCGCATACTCGGCTTCTTTCTGATATTTTTTATTTTCTGCAATATGATAAGAAAGAATATGATTGTGTATTGTCAATGCTGATTGACCGGCAAGTAGAGATAGTGTATTAACAGCATAAGTGTTTGGAATATTTGAAACTGCAAGAAAGCCGAAAAGTTTTTCTCTAAAAAGCAAAGGGTAGATAAAATTTGCGTGTAGTTCCATAAAATCATTGTTAATTTCTGAAGAAGTCACTGCATCTGCAAGCGATGCACCTTCCTTCTTATTTTTGATAAATTCTTTAAAATTTTCTTTGATATGAATTTGTTTTGTCGGGCTTAATTTTTTTTGTCGCCCTCGAAAGTATGTGTGAAAGTCGAAGGTACCATCTGGTGTTAAGAGTGCGATTGTGCCTGAGTGACTCTCAGTCAATTTTACCATATCCGGAAATACATGTTTTATCAATACATCATAGTTAAATTGTTTAATGGCTTGCCTAAACGATTCTGCATCTTCGGTTAAATATTCTGAAAGAAATCTTACTCTAAGTTTTCTAGAAAATCGTTCAATGAAAGGTAGATAGATTAATATTGATACCGCCATCACCAGTACAAACGACATTTCCAATTTATAACTAAGTCCTTCTGGAAGTTGTCGAAGGATAAGATAGTATGAGACGAAAACTAGCAGTATATAAGTAGTTCGTGAAAGGAACTTTAATATAGATACCTTTAACTGATAACTAGATGGCAAAAATTCTCTGAAAAAGGAAGTAAATTCAGGAGCTTTCATGTGGTATAGTAAGCATTTTCCTTAATGTAACCTTCAGTTAGATCACAGCTCCAGAAGGTTTTTTGAACCTTTCCTGCGCCTAAAGCGACCGTAATTGAGATTGTTTCTTCAGATTTTAAGTATTCAGCAATTCTCTGTTTGGTGGAATTGTCTGCTCCTTTTACAGCTATGCCACCTAAAAATATTTGTAATGAATCGTATGGAATAGGTTCATCAAAAACTTTACCTACAGCCATCACAAACCTTCCCCAATTTGGGTCCCCACCGTAAATTGCAGTTTTGACAAGAGGGGAGTTTAAAATTGATTTTCCGATTTTGATTGCTTGGGTTGTATCTCGTGCTTCTTTGATTGTACACTCAATTAATTTTGTCGCACCTTCTCCATCACGTGCAATCATTTTCGATAAATCTATTGCAATACTAAGCAGGTGTTCTTTGAATAATTCATCTGGCAATGTTCCCGAATGACCAGAGCACATTAGCACAACAGTGTCACTTGTGGATGTATCAGAATCAATAGTAATACAATTATAGGAGCTGTCCACAACCTCTTTCAATATCTGTTTCAGATTTCCAGATTCAGGTAAAAAATCAGAAAGTATATAAGATAACATGGTGGCCATGTTAGGTTCTATCATTCCAGCACCTTTTGCTATTCCATAGATTACTCCTTTTGAATTTCCGTTTGTAATCTCACGAAAAGATATTTTTTTTCGTGTATCTGTTGTCATAATGGCTTCAGCAACGATATCAAGATTTCCTGGCTTTAAATATTGTTTGGCGTCGGCACAGGCTTGTAAAATTTTTTCTATCGGTAGAGGAACACCAATTACACCAGTAGATGAAGGTAGAATATCTGACGCTTTGATGCCAAGCGATTCAGATAGTGTTTTGCATATCTCATAAGAATCTTTGATACCCTTTTCACCGGTTGCGACATTTGAATTTTTGGAATTGATAACAATTGCCTGTAACAATCCATCCTGAATGTGGTCCTTTCCAACTACGATTGGGGCTCCTGGGTAGTTGTTGCGTGTGAATACTGCGGCTGACTGACAAATTTTATCCGAAAGAATAACGGCAAAATCGAGAGTTTTGTCCTTGATTCCAATATTTCTGCCAAAAGAGGAAAATCCGATAGGGTAGTTCATGATTACTCATACCAGAGTCGCTGAATTAAATTTTTACCGCAACGAATACACTCTATTTTTTCGGAAATTCGAAAGTGAAAATTGATCCGCCTTTTGGATTCGGCTGTACATAAACCTTTCCAGAATGCAATCGCGCTACATGTTTCACGATTGACAATCCTAAACCTGTACCACCTTCTTTCCTTGATCGATTCATATCTACGCGGTAGAATCTTTCAAATATTCGATCCGCATCTTCTTTTGTGATTCCAATTCCCTGATCAATAACCATTAGGCAAACAGAATCTTCTTTGGGCTCTAAATGGATGATGATTTCCGTGTCATTGGGTGAGTAGGCACTTGCATTTGAGATTAAGTTGATAAGAACATGTTCCATCAAAACCATATCCGCACGAATCGACTCTGTTTTTGGGATGTCGATTTTCAATGATTGATTTTTGGAAGATAGAATTACGCCAACGGATTCAGACACATTTTTCACCAAATCGTATAGAAGAAAAGTTTCATCATTGAGTGTTGTTTTATAGTTTTCTAATCGCGAAATGGTCAGCATATCTTCAACTATTCTAACAAGCCTGTCCGTATTTCGAAGGATGGCGTCCAAAAATTTCTTCTCTTGGGTACCTTGCGCTAATTTAAGCTTTATTTCTAAAGTTTCCGCATAACCTTTGATTGACGTGATCGGAGTTTTTAATTCATGAGAAGCATTTTGGAAAAATTGCTCTCGAATTAATTGATTTTGTCTATCCTCGGTGATATCCAAAAGAACACCAATATGCAAATGGACCATATCATTAAACCTAACAGGATAAATCCTGGCGTTATAATAATGATTACCGTCTTGAAATTGGATTTTACCTTCTGAGTTTTTTTTAATTTTGATTTTTATAAAATCTAAAAACTCTTTGTTATTGATTGATGTTGTTACATCTTTAAACTGAGAATTTGATGAAATAATACTCGAAGGTATATTTCGATTTAAAAAAAGAAATTTATTTTGTGTATCAATTGCAAAAACTCCTTCCTTTAAATTCTGTAATAGTGAGTTAAATTTTTCTTTTTCTACAGTCAGATCCAAAAACTGAGTTTTTAGACGTTTTGCCATTTCATTGATTGATGTTGTAAGATAAGCAAGTTCCCGAATTTCTGGGGCGGATAATTCAACACCAAAATCACCAGCATTAATTTCTTTGGTTTTCTTTTCGATCATCGCCAGAGGATCGGTAACCTTTCTGGCAATGATGAAAGAAACATAAAATGTTCCAAATAGAGCGATAAGCACAAATGCAAAAAATAACATCGGACGAAATGCAAAACTTACATTGTCCTCAATGAGAATTACACCAACTGCTAATACTAATAAGATTAAAAGTAAGCCCCAATTGAGCAGGAGCATTGTAGAAAAAAAACTACGCATCGTGGAAACGATACCCAACACCTCGGATGGTTTGTAATCGCTCTTTCTCTCCTAGTAACTTATCACGAAGTCGCTTGATATTTACGTCAACCGTACGATCTGTTACAAAAACGTCCTTGCCCCAAATTCTATCTAATAGCTTGTCTCGGGAGAATGCAACGCCAGGGTTCGTAACAAATAGCTGTAATATCTTGTATTCGATCAAGGTTAGCTCAATCTCTTTTCCATCTACGTATACTTTATGAGCTGTTTGATTGATTTGAATTTTGCCACTAGATATAGTGCCAACACTTTCTGATGCGGCGGCCGCTTCCATATTTCTTCGTGTAACGGTGCGCACGCGAGCAACTAGCTCTCGAATGTTAAAGGGTTTCTTGATGTAGTCGTCTGCTCCCAATTCGAGACCTAGAACGACGTCAGTTTCTCCCGTTTTTGCAGTTACCATGAGGATTGGGATTTGAGGATATTTTTCTTTGATGCGCTTACACAAGTCCATCCCATTGATCCCTGGAAGCATCAAATCCAATATGATACCATCAGGTAAACCCTTCTCTAACCTAGGAAAAACTTCCATACCGTTGTGACAAACATCAACCTGATAGCCTTCCTCTTCTAAATGAAATTGAATGAGGCTAGCAATATCTTCTTCATCATCTACAACTAGAATTTTCATAGAACTAGGCTATATTACAGTAGTTGTGTTACAAAATGAATACAAATGCATTACAATAATTAAATTAATCGGATTTGAGTATGTGATTGATATCGCTAACGGCCTTTCGCTGGCGAAACAATAAAAAAGCTAAAAATCCATTGAAAAGAATAAATGCGAGACCAAATACCCAAAGTAAACTCTTTAGTCGAGCTTGTTCCTTTTCTATCGCACTTACTTCTTCGAGATGGGATATGAGAAAATAAAAATGGTCAATTTTCGGATAACTTTGCTTAGCTTCTTGGCGCAAAGTGGTAATTAATTCTTTAGTTTCTTCTTTGGATAAGGATTCAATGAATGGGAGTGATTGATCTAATCCCATTTCCAAATACTCTGTTGCTGTCGGAAGTTTCCGATCAGGTTCGATAGCGAAGGAAGGAAACGTGATTAAAAATAGAATGGCAAAAAAGTTTTGTCTCAACGAAGTCATTCTTCTACGAATCCTAACTTATCTTTCCATTCTTGTAAAAATGGAATCCGAGAATCAATGATCAAAAAACCAAGTAACAGGGAATAGAAACAAAAAAATAAACTAGAGCTTAGGATTACAGGCATTAGATTGTCATTCATACGAAAGAGTAACAATGCAGATGCTAAGGTTCCAATAGGTATCAAAAATAGGGTGAACGAAATCGCCATTCCAGACAACATATAACGAGAAGGCAGTAATTGTCGTAAGACACGAAATGTTACCCTATCAGATCCTGGCTGGTTTTTCATAAGTGGGTCTGGAGATTGAAAGAAAAGATCAGGATCAATCAAATTGTTAGTTTTCATGTTTCCACCATTTTCGGATCAAATCCTTGCCACGAGAGATGTGACTTTTGATCGTATTTAGCTTGATATCTAGATCTGATGAAATTTCCCGTAAGGATCGATTTTCAAAATAGTGTAGAATGATCGGTTTGCGATAAGCGATAGGCAATCTAGAAATGAGAGATCGAAGCAGGTTTGTGTCTGCTTCTTTTGACATTTGCTCTACGAAATGATTGCTGAATTCGTTTTTCGTCTGAAGACGAGTTTCTTCTAATGGTTCGGTAGTATATTTTTTCTTTTTTGCATTCTTAGAAATCGCATTGCGTGCAATTTGATAAATCCAAGTCGAAAACTGTGCATCGCCACGAAAGGTACTCAGTGACTCATAAGCTTTGAGAAATATTTCTTGTGTAAAGTCTTCGGCTTCATCCGTTGTTTGAAAGGCTTTTTGAGCTTGAGAGAAAACCATACCTTGGTAACGCTTCATCAGATTTTCAAATGAATGCACATCCCCTTTCAGTACAGCTTGGATAGAATCCCAGTCTTCATCATTGCAGATGCGAGAATTCTGTGTCGTTAGCTTAGTTTGTAGTAGGTCAAGAGACCGAGTCCAATTGCGAATGGGATTATCCCTCCGAGCATTGCAAAAGAAATGCCCAACACGAGTATAAATACAAACGATAGTGCAAATCCTGTGAATGTCAACAAAAGACCAAGGAAAAAGGAATAAGTCCTAAGGTCAAATGACCACGGTTTGTACTGACCAGTCTGAATGAGTGCCATTTTTTGGCGATGGATCCAAAGGAATAAAAAGAACAAAAGTGTAGTTCCAAAAATAATTCCAAGATTCGGCACTAGATACAAAATTACATTGTTCGTGGAACTAACTTCTTGGTTGGCAAGTATCTTCAAGAGAACTTGCATCATTTGGTCATACTGTTCTGGATTCATAGTTTATACCTCTGGGCTTATGAGTTGAGCTGCATAACTTTCGATGAGATCAAGACCATCTGCTCTATCACACTGAAAAATTTGAACCCCTGCGACTGGATTGGAATTATCATTTGCTGGCTTCTTGATGCTTCTAAGTGAGCCAAAAAAAGTATACGCGAGGTTATTGATATCAATTTGAAAAGAGACTGGTGAGCCCAATGGCTTAGACTCCAACGTGTTATCGAGTGGCAAATAGATACCGATTCCTCTTCCATTTTGACTGAGGTCTCGAATCAAAGATTGTTTTGCGATCATTTCCCAATCTTTCGCATAAGAAAACTCAAGATGAAAAACGTATTCATTCGCTTGTGTTTCTAGATAGGCAAGAAGTGGATTGATACCTTGTGGTCCACTGATATCATTTTGTAATGCGGCATTTCCGAGATCCGGTAGGTTGCTAATAATTTCAAAATAGCCTAACAATACCTTGTCAGTTGTAAACACAGGGAAAATCAAAACGGATTTTACATTGTTAACCAAAAGATTGTCAAGGTAAGTTCTAATGTAGATATCACTCAATTTTTTGTGGGAAAAAAAACCTTGGTCTGTATAGAAAACACCGCGATTAGAGTCTCTTAAGTAGAAGGGTGTAGAACTTGAACTCAAAGCCTCTAATAGAGGGCTATCTGCAGCATAATAAAATCCTATATTGACACGTTTGATAAAATAACCGAAGGAAGTTAGAACTTGTTCTAAGTGAACTTGCCACTGATTGAGTGCCTGATTTATTAGGGAAGTTTTACCGTATAGTGATATAACGGTACTGACATCCACTTTTGCCGCCACTTTAAAATCTTTTACTTGGATTGAATCAATTTGCGCTCGTTTGGCGGAACGTTCTAAAGGCTCTATTCCAACCTCCGAGGCAAGAAACAAATCAGATTGGTAAGGATTAACTTGTTTGATTTTGATCTCAACACGATTGTCTTTTAAGACACAGGTTAAGTATGTAGGATTTGTTACAAGGGGTTCTTCGGATTGTAAGGTAAACTGAACTGACTTGATGATATCATTGACGGAATTTGGATTTTTGATTTGGAACTTGGCTTGGGTTTTTGGATCAGTGAGAGTCGTATTTGTAAGCTTAGAAAGTATGCCTAAAACTGTTCTTTGGTCTGTCAGTCTGTATTTTTTCATGTCTAATTTGTATGATACGTAAATTACTCTTCTTGGTCATCGTTTTTCCATCCTTTTTCCCTCTTTTAGGGGAAAAACCAAAGTTTCAATACTTTGGAAAGGCATATGACTTAAAAACTGGCAAATATGTTTATTCTGATAATCATAAGGAATACTTCTCTGGCGGAAAACACACACACTCTGAAATAGAATACAAAGATGCCAATGGTAAGGTATTCGGAAGTAAGCATATAGAATTCACTCCTAGCGCTATACTACCATCTTTCCGAACCGAGGACATGCGTGACGGTTATACGGAAGGGGCTGATGTGAAAGGATCGTCCGTAAGAGTTTATTTCAAAAGAAAAGCCGAAGATCCCTTGAGTGAAAAGACTTACACACCCAAACGTCCCGCCGTTATGGATGGTGGTTTTGATTATTTTGTGCGAGAAAATTGGGACTCTCTTGCAAACGGAGAGCGTATGGCGTTTCGCTTTCTAGCTCCCGTTCAATTGGATGACTATCCGTTTGCAGTAGAAAAAATCAAAGATGATGTGTGGAAGGGAAGAGATGCACTTTATTTGAAATTAGAAATCGATAATTTCGTTTTGAAAAGAGTAGTCAGTTCTTTTCTTTTGGTTTATGATTATAAAACGAAACGTATTTTACAATTTGAAGGACTTTCAAATATCAACGATGATAACGGTAAAAGTTTGAAAGTAAAGATCGTTTACGATTACCCAAAGGATATTCTGCAAGATTGACCCAAAGAAATTTTGAGCAGTTTTTTAAAAATCCCAAAACTTGGAATGAAGATCTTGTAGCCGTTGGTGGTGATTTTCATCCAGATCGTATGCTTTACGCATACACTCATGGTATCTTTCCTTGGTCCGAAGGACCGATTCGTTGGTATTCCTTAGACCCAAGGGCCATCTTTGATTTAAATCTTGTCCATTTCTCAAAAACAGTTCAAAGAAAGGTCAGAAAAAATCATTTTAGAATCACTTTCAATGAAGCCTTTAAGGCAGTTATGTTAGGTTGCTCTTATCGCGAGAAAGAAAACACCTGGATTACTTCTGGATTTGTCCAAGCTTATCAAAATCTGCATCGCATGGGATGGGCACATAGTGTAGAAGCTTGGAATGGCAAAGATGAGCTTGTCGGTGGAGTTTATGGCGTTGCGATCGGTAAATTTTTTGCCGGTGAATCTATGTTTGCTTATGAATCTGATGCGGGAAAAATTGCACTTTTTCATCTATTTGAAAAGTTAAGACAATCAAAGTTTCAATTATTTGATACACAGCAATTAAATCATGTTACATGGTCTTTGGGAGCCTATGAAATTCCAAAAGTTACCTATCTGAATCGTTTGGAATCGGCAATATCAGATCTAACACCGTGGGTCATTCCACGGTGATTTTATCTAACTCGTTCAGTTCAATCTGTGAAATTTTTTGGATTTGATCGAGTAAGGAAAATATCTCTGCTTTTTTTGTCTTAAATTCACCAAACGGGTCGATGCCTGTTGATTTGACTAGATCGTTAATTTTTGCTTTAGGGATCGATGTCCGATAGATTTCAAATTCCTGGATCGCGGCATCAGGATGGTTTTCGCCTTTCACATATAGTGGTTTTGTCAAACTGAGCCTGAGTTCTTGGATGGGAAGTTGCGCCATCGCTTCCGCTATTTGCGCATGGTAAAGTGCCTGGGTTTTTTGAACTTGGTCTGCATATTCCAACTGAGAGCTGAACGTCAAAGCACTTGAACCTCCATAAGTTACTACCAATGTCCATAAAGACGTCTTGGGATCTTGCTCTAAAGTCCATCCTTTCAACTGGGTATCAAAGATCATCTCTACGATTTTCCCCGTAGCGGATCGAAAATCTAGTGATTTGTCATTTTGAATGGCCAATACTTTTTTTGGATTTGGTTCTTCTTTACATTGGAACAAAATGGAAATCGAAAAGAAGAGAATAAAGAAAATGTGAAAGAGTACATTGTTCTTAATTGATGCATTTTTCATTATTTTTGCTTTTTGATTCTTCCAAATAACATCATTCCATACATTCTCCAATCAGAAATGAAAGAATAGAATGGATAGGTAAAAGTCGCAGGTCTGTTCCTTTCTATTAAAAAATGACCGATCCAAGCAAAAAAATATCCGGAAACTAGTGCCGCAACTAAGCTAATCCATGATCCACTGCTGATAAAACCTAACATAAATCCGATAGCCAGCGAAGTTCCAAAAAAGTGTAGCGCACGATTGATTGGATGGCTGTGCTCCGATAAATAAAAGGGAAAGAATTCTTTTAGGGATTTGTACAATTTGTTCGATTCGGTCATGGTAATTCCTTTCTTTTCATTAATTCTTTAAGATAGAATTGTCCTGCCAATCAAAAATCGGCTTAGAAAATAGTTCAAAATGATTAAAAAGAGCAAAGATTATGGGAATAATTTGTACAAAAACGAACAAGAGTATTACTTAAAAAATATGTTGCAGGTTAGAAGGTACTGCCTAATGTGCATTAACAGTAGAAAATATAACGATTATCAAACTAGCTAAATCATTTCGAGGTAATAATGAAACCAAAATCAATCAAATCAGATGACGTCGCGAAAATCTTCGCAAACCTAAAAAAAGGAGAAGAGAACTCAATTGGAAGTTATTTGATCAAAGGCATTCGGGTTCAAATTAGTAAATACAATTTGAATGGTGCAGAACGAGTCCAGTTACTTTACAAACGCAGACGTTCACAAGGTCTCTGCATTGTCTGTGGGACTAAAGTTGTAAAAAAAAATCCAACAACTGGAACACTCTATCGTCTTTGCGAAGTACATCGCAAAAAAATCGACAAAGGCAATTAAACTCATCATACACTCCCATTCTCCTCGGACAATTTAAACATTAACCGAGGAGATCATTTCCATTTAAGTCTGTTTTTTCCCTTCTTCGCAATTCCAATTCTGACAAAATGCTTTCCTTTTGTTCCATCGTAAACTGACTCCAAAGACCTATTTCTTCCAAGGTTCGAAAGCAACCTGCGCAAAGCCCCGATTCTGGGTCCATCATACAAACTCGGATACATGGTGATTTTTGTGACATAGGATCTAAAATAGTAAATTTTTATAAATTTTCCTAAGCATGTTCTGTTTTTCGTCGATCCTTCACTTGAGGGAATGGAAACTTAATGTTGGATTGGGTAGAATCACTTAGAAGTCTATTTACTATTGAAATAGACTGTTACAAACGCCTTCTTGCTTTGGAAGGAAAAAAAAGAGAGGCGATCCATGCCGCCGATGGGAAGTCCCTTGAATCCTGTGTAAAAGAGAGCTATCATGTGATGGTAGAAGCATCGGAACTCGAACGTATCCGTATGAAAACCATCGAAGACGTTTTCCAAAAG
>VYMD01000236.1_pt1 | contig 14626 bp, 16 predicted proteins | sample 5115311 | NCBI WGS metagenome assembly VYMD01 (sample SAMN12291779, study PRJNA351875) | freshwater metagenome | isolation source: freshwater lake | place: USA: Michigan, Wintergreen Lake | collected 2013-08-08
TTACGATGGCTTGAACAGCAATGTAAAAAACTCTCGCCCAGCGTCTTTGCCAAAACCATCAAAGAACTCTTTCAAAACCTCTGGAAAACGTAGCAAAATCCGTTAGGTACTAAAATGACCACAGAATATTTTGCGAATCCCACAACAAATGAAATCTGGCTTGCGGCAGAGCAAGGTAATACGACGATGGCAGTGGCATACTGCGCACCGGAACGTCTCACAGACGGCACGTATAATCTCTATCTCATTGCCGTTCACAAGCAGACTCAGGGCGTTGGCATTGGTAAAGCAATAATGCAACACGTTGAACGGCTTCTTTTTGAGAAAGGCGCGCGAATACTTCTTGTCGAGACATCGGGGCTACCGGAATTCGAGCGCACACGAGCTTTTTACGACAGGTGCAATTACACACGAGAGGCGGTCATACGCGATTTTTACAAAGCGGGAGAAGATAAAGTGGTGTTTTGGAAAAAGCTAGGCAATGGTGACATTCCTGAATAATGACAGCACAAAAAATCGTGACGATACAAAAGCCCTGTACGCCTTACCAAATCTTGCGTACAGGTTTTTCTGTTTCAAAGGCAGTTTGCGAACAAATGCCCTCGAAGCAAAGTAGAATTTGGCATTGCGGTATATCAAGGTATCTTGCCCCCAAGAACTGTTGGGACACAACGGCATTAATCTGACGTTTGTGGTTTAACACCTTCAAACTACGACAAAACATTCGTATATTTACTGAGAACTACGGATTTTTTTGCAGTACAAGGTGAAAACTGCTTCAAATCTATCTTCTCGCTAATGAGGCAATTTTGGACAAGCACGTATTTACGCCACTTCTACAAAATTTCCGTAGTTCTCAGTCTTTAGGAGTTCGCAACGATTATAAAACCAACAATATGACAAACACTGAAAGTAAGAAATCATTCGTAACAATAAATTTAACTCTATTTTTTTTGACTTTTCAAATATCATCTTGCACAGGACAAGTGAAAGAAAAACCAATTAAGACTACCACAAAAAATGGGGTAAACTACAAGACAATCAATTCAAAGCAAAGCACAATATTCCCGCAAATCCATACTAATTTAAACGGAATGGTGAGGGAGTTTGTAAGGACAATGTATCAAGATACAAAAGGGAACTATTGGTTTGGATCAAATGGAAATGGAATTATCCGCTACGATGGGCAAACACTTGAACAAATTACAATCGAAGGAGTCAATCCATACATGAGGGTTATAGAAATTGTAGAAGATAAAACAGGTAATGTGTGGTTTGGAACTTCAGAAGGACTCATAAAATACGATGGTACAAGATTTACAAGATTTTCAAAAAAAGATGGATTGCAAGGTAAGGATGAGGAAATGTGGGGTTTAATAGTTGACAAAAGCGGAATAATTTGGGTTGGTGCGACTGGAGGAGTTAGTCATTTTAACGGTGAGAAGTTTATACATTTTTCGTTGCCGGATTCAATGGTCGAAAATCCGCAGCATATGCTATCTAATAAATTGGTTTTTAAAATTATAGAAGACAAGAGTGGAACCATTTGGCTTGCTACTGATGGAAATGGAATTTTCAAATACAGTAAAGGAAAATTTACTCATTTAACCAACAAGAATGGACTGACCGACAATAATACTTCGGATATCTTAGAGGACAAGCAAGGAAATATTTGGATTGGAACTTTTTATGGAGGTACAAGTAAATTTGATGGAACTACTTTCACCAATTTTACAAAAGATGGAATTATTAAAGGTGTAGAAACCGGTGGCTTTTATGAAGATAGAAAAGGAAACATTTGGTTTACGGCAGAAAATGTTGGAGTATATAAATATGATGGAAAAAATTTCACATTATACACTACTGAAAACGGATTAACTTCAAATCTTGTTCTTAGTATCTTTGAAGATAACAAAGGACAACTTTGGTTTGGAACTTGGCAAGGCATATGCATTTTTGACGGTGAAAAATTCGTGAATGCTAAATACAAGGAACCTTGGACGAAGTAAAAATAACTGTTGCTAACAGCCGTTTTGCGAAAGCAGGGGTTTTGTGCTTCTATGAAAGTGAAGTGCTAAAAATCCCCGCCTTCGCAAATCCGCAAACCGTTAGCGGTCAGGTGAAAACAACGATTGATGACAATAAAAAATCCATTGCAAACCCAAAATTGCTTTAAATATGTTTAAAATGCTTTTCCTTGCGCTGATGTTATCTCCTATCATTGGGTTTTCTCAGGTTTTAACGAATAGCACAGCTATTAGCATTACAAAAACATGGTCTCTGAAACCAAACGGATACACTTACCCTATAAGTATATCTGTTCCAAGCGGTTCGGTTCCACAAGGTGGCTTTCCGGTCTGTATTTTACTTCATGGTAATGGTTCTCAGAACCCAGGAAGTTTGGCAGGTCCACCAATGCTTAGTCCACTTCAATTTGGTTCCGTCCTTTCATGCCACATACTTGTTGCTCCAACCGGATTTGAAAATAGTTGGAATATTTGCGCCGAAAACAGCGATGCCCCTGATGTTGATATGATCAATGACCTTGTAAACACCTTGCAACGCTACTCCAACGTCAATCCCAATAAAATCCGCGTATTAGGGACATCCAATGGCGCTGGCTTGGCTAATCGGGTTTTTATAGAAAATACAAATCCCGGAATTGATATTGTGTGCGCAATTGTTTCCCATCTGAATGATTTCCAATATCATGCAGGAAATTTTCATAAACCAAGCGGTATGACGAATTCCACGAGTTCATTCTGTGGCTATGATGTTATTTCACGCCCTTTAACGACAAGAAAATACTTGAGTATCAGCAACGTGAACGACCCCATAATTCCATACCTCGGTGGCTCTTCCGCAGTAGGAGCAACCTTTTTACCGGCAGAAACCGCCGCCCTGAATATAGCAACCTATAAAGGTTATACGGGAAGTTTCGTAACTCCCGGAACAGTAATAGGTAGTGGCACTTCTGCAATTACGGAATTTTCGTATTTATCCGGAAATGTGGTTCATATAAAAGGGAACGCGGGGCATCAGGCAAATGCTGCTCAAAAAACCTATATTACCAATTATTTTTCAGACTGCGGGACTGCGGTAGGCATTAAAGATAATCCCGTACCCCAACTGGGAGTTTATCCCACCCCTGCCAACGACATACTTATTTTGACAGTAAATGCACCGTTATTAGGCAGAGACTATGCTGTCTATGATAATCTGGGAAGAACCCTCTTGTTCGGGAAAATACAATCAGAATACACCCGTATTGATATAACAGCCTTGCCAAAGGGGATGTACCATCTCATTATCGGAGGGAATGTGGAACAGGTTGTAAAAGTAGTGAAGAATTGAGACCTTGACAACATCTACACCGTCACAATATTTCTCTATCCCCCTCATCCAGAAACACAGTATGAATATACCGATTCTAATAGCAAACATATTAACACTTTTGGCTTTTGTAGCTCATGCTTTTGTAGGCGACAAAGAATTAAAAGTAAATGAGCCAATAGCAGAAGTAGGCGAAAATTTTCAAAAAAGAGAAAAATGGACAATGGCAAGATGTGGTTGGCACTGGGTTTCGTTTGACTTATTTTTTGCAACATTCGGACTGGGACTGATAAATTTTACAAGCTACTTTGATAACGAAAAAACTTTGCTCCACATTCTCAACGTATATTTTTTAGGTTATGCCGTAGTTTGGACTTTGACAATTGCTATTTCAAAACAATTTCCAAAAAACTATGTAAAACTTGGACAATGGATTTTACTGTTGGTTATTAGCGGACTAATTTACTTTGGAGCAAATTGAGCGAATTATGCAAAGCTGTTTTTGATTGGTGAACAACAAAATGGGAACAACAACATAGCCCAAAACGTTCGCATAATAACACACCTTCCCATATAAAAGCCCTGTATGCCAGACTACATCTTGCGTGTAGGACTTTTGATTTTCAAGAGTAGTTTGTGGGGAAATGCCCTCGAAGCACGGTGGAATCTGGTGTTGGCGACAGTCAAAGTATTTTCACAATCGGCTTTGTTACATGAATTAAATTTTTTAAGTTTAATCAATGGTTCGGACATTTTTTTGACTAAAAAATCCATTAAAGTATTGATTTTTAATACAACTATATTGCGTCAATGAATTAAATGCAAGTCATGGGGATCCCTACACTTTGCTTTAATTCATTTGCGGCTAAATAGAGCATTGGGAAACGGCTTATAAAGGTTGATTTTCAAAGACTTGATAAGTTTCAAAATCTTCGAACCATTGTTAATCAATGCTACGAAATTTATAAGCCGTTCAAAAGCTCAAGTTACCTTCTAAACTTCGTATCTTCTTGTTTATCTTTTTCGATTTTTTGGGGTATAACTTTAATTTTTCAATTCACGTAACAAAGCCCCTTTCAACTATGACCATTACTCATTCACGCGCACTGCTTCTTTTAGCATTTACGGCGGTATTATGGAGTTCCGGCGGCGTTTTTATCAAACTTGTTCAATGGGATGCACTTTCGATTGCAGGGGTGCGTAGCGCCATTGCAGCCATTGCCATCGGCTTGGCTACACCGCCCCGCGCCCGTACGCCGCGAACAATGACGCGATTTGAAATTGGTGCTGCCATTGCGTGTATGCTGACGATGATAATGTTTGTGGCGGCGACAAAACTCACCACTGCGGCTAATGCTATTTTGCTGCAATACACCGCACCTGTCCACGTGGCACTGTTTGGTTCGTGGTTTCTGGGAGAGCGCACAACACGGCTTGATTGGCTGACGATTGGAGTTGTGTTTGCGGGGATGATTCTGTTTTTTTTGGGCGGGTTGTCTGCGGAAAATATGCTTGGAAACGGCTTGGCTATTGCAAGTGGGGTGAGTTTTGCATGGTTGGTACTGTTTACTCGGAAAAATATTCAATTTCTCCACGAAAGTCTTGGTGCAAATGCCCCGCAATCAGCATCAGACGGTGTTTTCTGGGGAAATCTTCTTACGGCAATTATTTGTCTGCCTTTTGCTGTGCAGTCCTTAGCATCAGGTTTTATGCCGTCTTTGACAAGTTGGTTGGGGATTATTCTGCTAGGGGTGTTTCAGTTGGGATTGTCTTACGCACTGTATTCCCGTATCATTCCGCACGTTTCGGCACTTGAGGCAATTTTGATTCCTGTGGTGGAGCCGCTCTTAAATCCGATTTGGGTAGCTGTTTTTGCCGGAGAACTTCCCGGATTCTGGTCAGTTGTTGGCGGTGTCATTGTCGTTGGAGCAATAACCATGCGTAGTTTGCTGGTGATGAACCATGAGCGCAAGCGCATGAAGTAGGTGGTGAATGATGCAGCATGATTGTACCAATGGAGAATCATGTGCAAAAGCGTGGTTTAATGCGCCTCTGAATGTTATTGCTCAAACTCGGTATATTTCAAAAACGCCGATACAGCGAGAACCATCACAAACGAGATAATAATTCCCCACATCGCTTGTGAAAGCAACTTTTTTTCTTGTCCGGCATATTCGGGACGTCCAACGCGGCGGAAGAGCAGAAATGAGCGTGCAACGAGTGTACCGCCCACAATAGCAACGAAAATAATGGAAAACATATCGCAATGAAATATTAGGTGTCGTGTACCGTCCTGAAATTTTACACGTTTTGCTCGGCTTTTTCTTTTTGGGGCCAAATTTTCGAGGCGACAATAGAACCAATCAAGACGAAAACAACGAATCCAAGCGCCAAACCAATGGGAATTTTGTAAATGTCCATAATCAGCATTTTCACGCCAATAAACGTCAGAATTATCGAAAGTCCAAATTTCAGATAATGGAACAGATTCATAATTCCTGCAAGGGCAAAGTACAACGAGCGTAAGCCCAAAATAGCGAAGATATTAGACGTATAGACAATAAACGGGTCTTGCGTTACGGCAAAGACCGCCGGAATGGAATCCACAGCAAAAAGAATATCCGTTGCTTCGACAATAAGCAGCACGATAAACAGGAGTGTTGCTTTGCGCACACCGTCTTCAATCACAAAAAAGTTGCTGCCGTGATATTTGTCGCTCACAGGGAAAAAGCGCCGGAACAATTTTACGAGAATATTATCTTCGGGATTAACTTCATCGCCTTTGTCAAATGCCATACGAACACCGGTAATCACCAAGAACACACCGAAGAGATAAAGAATATAGTGGAACTGCGCGATAAGTACCGCTCCCACACCGATAAAGAGCGCTCGCATCACTAATGCACCGATAATGCCCCAAAACAAGACTTTATGCTGGTAATCGGCAGGAACTTTGAAGTAGGAAAAAACAAGAAGAAAAACGAAGAGATTATCAACGCTAAGAGATTCTTCCAATAAATATCCTGCAAGAAACTCCAATGCAGCGTCGTGTCCCCGAGTGTACCACACACCCACATTAAAAATGAGCGCAAGACTAATCCACACAGCGCTCCACGTCAGGGCTTCACGCATAGTGACGGTATGCGATTTCCGATGAAAAACGCCCAAATCAAGCGCCAACATCAGAAAAATAAAAATGTGGAATCCTATCCACCAATATGTTTGTTCGGGCATGGCTGTATCCTTAGAAGTAAAAAGCCGCTACGAAAAAACGCTGAGAACCGCACCGCCACAGAGTTTCGCGTGATTGTTGCAAACATTTCGCCAAATGCACGAGACGCGAGAGGGGACGAATTTCGTGCATATTGTTTCTGAATTATTCCGTAATTTAGTAAAAATCTGTTACCGTGCATGGAAAATCGCACAAACAGAAAAGATTTTGCATTTAATTATTATCACCAACCAACTATGGAAGCACATCGCATTCAAGCGCATGAACAATCTACAACAAAAGGGCGCTTTGTTTCAAATAAAGACGAGACGATTCCTCTGTTCAAGAATCCCGTTCTCGAATATTTTTCCCATATCCACCCCGTAACACCGCTTGTAACATTTATTCCTGTTGCGGCTGTTACGACTTATTACTCCGTGCTTGCCGTCGGCACGTTGCTGACGCTTGCTCTTTTTGCTGCGGGTGTCCTTTTTTGGACGCTTACCGAGTATGTTTTGCACCGTTGGGTGTTTCATTATCACCCGAAATCCGAAATAGGGCAAAAGGTACATTTTCTCGTTCACGGTATTCACCACGATTATCCGCGTGATTCAACGCGCCTTGTGATGCCGCTTTTGGTGAGTATTCCGCTTGCAATCTTGTTCTATCTTGCCTTTGCGGGCGCACTGGGACAATACGCAAACGGGGCGTTTTGCGGATTTATCGTCGGCTATATGGTGTATGATTCTATCCATTACGCAACTCACCATTTGCCGATGAAAGGCAGAATCGGGCGTTTTCTCAAGACCTACCATATGCGCCACCATTACCAAGACAGTGATACAGCATACGGTGTAAGCAATCCACTTTGGGATTATGTTATTGGTACTGTTCCACAATACCTCAAAAATGATGCCAAAAGTGAAGAGTTTAATTCTAAAGAGAAAGTGTAAGTACAAAACTTGGCAGCATTTGGTTGTTTGATATTTTTAACGGACATTTGTACACAAGATAATTTCTCCTCATTTTTCAATTTTTCAAGCTATGGCACAGATGAAAGAAACCGTTGTGCAAGTTCTTGCGCCGATTTGCGGCACGGTGAACGTGACAGAACATCGCGGCGAAACGACCTTTATGATTGATAAAGGTGATATTTGCGATGCCGTCCGCGAACTCCGTGATAATCCACGCACAAAATTTGAGTTGCTGATTGATATTACGGCGGTGGATTATTTTCGCCGAAATCATCGCTTTGAAGTCGTATATGTGCTGTTTTCCTTAGACCACAATGAACGCATCTGCCTCAAAGTGCCGCTTGAAGAATACGAAGAACCGCACTGCCCGACAGTAACGGATGTGTACGAAGCGGCAAATTGGTACGAGCGCGAAACCTACGATATGTACGGCATTATCTTCGATGGACATCCCGATTTACGCCGTTTCTATATGCCGGAGGATTTTGTGGATCCCGAAACAGCAGAACCGCTCTATCCGCTCCGCAAAGACTTCCCACTTATGGGGATTCCCGGTTCATTGCCGATGCCGGAGAAAAATCCGCAGTATTGAAAAAGCTCACTGCGTTTCTGCATTGTAAATGTACAGCGCCCTTTCAACCTTGCTTGGAAGGGCGTTTTTTGCTATGTTTTATGCGCCTCGTGGAGAGTGGTTCAGATTCAACACAATATTTCCATTTTCCGTGTTTTTTCCGTAACTTAGTAGGCTGTACTCTAAAAATGCAGTACAGCCGTTTTTTATCTGCGCAAAGTCTGTCTGCACAAAGATTGATGAATGTCTGACTGTTGTTGCTACTCTTGACCATTGTTGCTTCTCTATGGCTCATCATAACAGTTTTCGTTTTCCCGTCGTGTTTGTGGTCGTATTTGCCCTTATTTGGGCATTGCAACCGCATTACGCCTTTGCACAATCTGCCGAGCGCTCTTTTGCACGGGCAAACGAAACCTACAAAAATGCTGATTACAAGCGGGCTGCGCAGATGTATGAAGACCTTGTAAAAGAGGGAATTGAGGCTGAAGAAGTGTATTTCAATTTGGGTAATTGTTACTACAAACTTGGAAATATGTCGGCAGCAATTTTGAACTATGAACGCGCACAGCGCCTTGCGCCGACGGATGAAGATATTGACTTCAATCTTGAATTAGCCCAAAGCCGCATCACCGATAAAATTGACCCTGCGCCGCAATTTTTTATCATTAAATGGTGGCGAATGTTTGTTGCGTTAGCTACGCCAAGCGCATGGAGTCTGGTTGGTGTTATCTTTGTTTGGCTGTTTTGTATCGCAGCAGCACTCTTTTTTATTGCAGGCTCACCAACAGTTAAAAAGACGTTTTTTGTGCTTGGTATTGTTACGTTGATCTGTGCGACGCTGATGTTCACGTTTGCGTTTCAGCAGCAGCATAAAGCCGTCAGCGCGATTGTTTTTGCCTCCAGCGTCGTGATTAAAAGCGAGCCGCAAGAGGTTTCAAAAGACCTTTTTGTGTTGCACGAAGGCACGAAAGTAGATGTTCTCGGCACCGACGGTGAATGGTGTAAAGTTCGCATTGCCGACGGCAGCGTCGGCTGGATGCGGATTAACACGATTCGCGTGATTTGACGGATAGTTTGAAATTATCCTCCAACAATAACTCTAAACACTGTTTCCTCAACTATTTCACCGGAGAAGTCCAAATGTTCTTGCTTATTCTTGGCATCATTATCGCGCTTTTGGGACTGGTTCTCGGGAGCTTTAATCAAAACCTTCGTAAGCTACGATGGGTACTGGTATTGGTCGGTATTGTCGTTGCATTTTTAGGCTCCGGTACAGCAACATTTCGGCAAATTGACGCAGGACACGTCGGCGTTCAAAAAATCTTCGGGAAAGTTCAGGATAACGTGCTGTACGAAGGTTTGAGCATTGTGAATCCGCTTGCAAGCGTTATCGAAATTTCCACGCAAACGAAGAATTACACGATGTCCTCCGTAACCGACGAAGGACAAAAACTGGGCGACGACGCAATTCGTGTGCTTGCTGCCGACGGCTTGGAAGTGACGATTGATATGACTGTTTTGTACCGCGTTCTTCCGCAAGATGCACCGCGTATTATCCGCGAAATTGGTGAGGATTTTGAGAACAAAATTGTTCGTCCGCTCACCAGAACACGTGTCCGCGACAACGCCGTCGCCTTTAGCGCTGTTGAACTTTACTCAACAAAACGCGAGGCATTTCAAACCAACATCAAAACCAGCATTGAGAAGGACTTCCGCGATAGGGGCTTAGTCTTGGAACAGCTTTTGGTGCGGAATATCACCTTGCCTGCTTCGGTGAAAGAGAGTATTGAGCGCAAAATTACGGCAATTCAAGACGCACAGCGTATGGAGTATGTCCTCGAAAAAGGTAAGCAGGAAGCAGAACTGAAGCGCGTTGAAGCACGTGGTGTTGCCGATGCGCAGCAGATTTTAAGTTCTGCTCTGAGCGATAAAGTGCTTCAATACGAAATGATTAAGGCACAGCGTGAGTTAGCAAATTCACAAAACAGCAAAATTATCATCATGGGCGGTGGTAAAAACATACCGCTTATGCTAAGTGATAAATAAACAAACCAATACAGCACATAGTTTTATCAACGTTTCATCAAACCATTTTTTATCAATTCATTGGAGATTTTATGAGATTTTTCGCGGTCATCGCAGTATGCGTTCTTTTCTGCTCCTGCGATTCGATGTCGCAACAAAAAGCGAAATTGAAAACAAAGCAAGATTCCGTCAGCTATTCCATCGGTGCGGACATTGGACGCAGCATGAAAAAGCAAGACCTTGAGTTGGATTTGAACGTGATGCTTGCCGGTATGAAAGACGCTATGGGCGGCAAAATGCAACTCACCGACGAGCAGATGCAAGTAGTCATGCAGTCATTCCAATCGGAAATGATGCAAAAAATGCAAGCAAAACGTGAAAAAGAATCTGCCGAAAACATTGCTCAAGGCAAAAAATTCTTGGACGAAAACGCTAAAAAAGAAGGCGTAAAGACCACCGCAAGCGGCTTGCAATACAAAGTTATCAAAGCAAACGAAGGTGGAAAAACTCCGTCCGACACGAATACTGTCCGCGTTCACTATCGCGGTACGCTCATCAACGGCACAGAGTTTGACAGTTCCATCAAACGCGGTCAGCCGGCAGAGTTTCCTGTTAATGGTGTAATTCGCGGGTGGATTGAGGCTTTGAAACTCATGAAAACCGGTGAAAAATTCCAACTCTTCGTTCCGGGCGACCTCGGCTACGGCGCTCAAGGCGCTCCGCCGAACATTCCGCCGCACGCGGTCTTGATTTTTGAAGTGGAATTGCTGGAAATTGTCAAGTAATTTCGGAACGTTTTCGTCTATGTTTCCCGCTTTTGTCTTCCTGAATGGAACAGATAAAAGCGGGATTTTTTTTGTGCCTGTTGCCAAAGTACACGACAAAATTTTCTCTCTCGTGGCACAAACACTCTTGTTATCCGCAGGAGTGTTTCTGTGCCACGAAGCATAATTTTGTAACTGATTAGAAGGATATTGTCGTGTACATTGACCGAAAATATTTGCGCCGGATGTGCGAAAACGGTAATTTGGAAGTCTTGCGACATTTTGCTGAACTATGTACATTATCAAATGTCGTACACGATTTTCTTTACGTTTCAGGAGTGTGGACAATGGTTGCAACAGCACCTGTACATCAAGGAAAGAACGGCACTCATGCCGCAGACATCCCCTACCAATCGGGTTTCGGGAATGAATTTGCATCCGAAGCGCTTCCCGGGGCGCTTCCTCAGGGACAGAACTCGCCGCAGCGTGTTCCCTACAATCTTTATGCCGAGCAGGTAAGCGGCACGGCGTTTACCATGCCGCGCTCGCAAAACCGCCGCACGTGGCTGTATCGAATCCGTCCGTCGGTTGTGCACACGCCGTTTGTGCAAATTAACAACGGGCTTATTCGCAGCACACCCTTTGACGAAACACCGACCTCGCCCAATCAATTGCGCTGGAACCCGCTTCCCGCGCCGAAAGCAGGGACGGACTTTGTGAGCGGCATCGTAACAATGGGCGGGAGTGGCGAAGTTACAACGCACGTCGGCTGCGCGATTCATCTCTACGCCGCAAATACGTCCATGACGGACAGGTATTTTTACAATGCCGACGGCGAAATGCTGATTGTTGTGCAAAAAGGGCGGCATTTGTTCAAAACCGAACTCGGCGTTTTGGAAGTGCAACCGGGCGAAATCTGCGTCATTCCTCGCGGTATCAAGTTCCAAGTGGAAGCGCCGGAGGGTGAAATTCGCGGATACATTTGCGAAAATTTCAGCTCGTCGTTTCGGCTGCCCGATTTGGGACCGATTGGCGCAAACGGGCTTGCCTACCCGCGTGATTTCCTTTCGCCTGTGGCAGCGTTTGAAGAAAAAGACGGTGATTTCCGCGTCATTGCGAAGTTTCACGGCAATCTTTGGGAAGCACATATTGACCACTCGCCGCTTAATGTTGTGGCGTGGCATGGCAATTACGCGCCCTACAAATACGATTTGAAGAATTTCCAAACGATTAACACTGTCAGTTTTGACCACCCCGACCCGTCTATTTTCACAGTTTTGACGGCTCCGTCGGAGATTCACGGTACGGCAAATATTGACTTCGTGATTTTCCCGCCGCGCTGGATGGTTGCCGAAAATACCTTCCGTCCACCGTGGTTTCATCGGAACTTTATGAACGAGTTTATGGGCTTGATTTATGGCGTGTATGATGCGAAGGAAGAAGGTTTTGTGCCGGGCGGATGCAGTTTGCATAATTGTATGTCGGGACACGGACCAGATTCGGCAACCTACACCAAAGCCGTCAATGCTGATTTGAAACCGCATTACATTGATGCCACACTTGCCTTTATGTTCGAGACGCGCTTTGCGGTGAAGCCGACAAAATTTGCGCTTGAAACAGGTATGTTGCAACGCGATTATTTTGAGTGCTGGCAAGGCTTGAAATCAACGTTTGACCGCACATGGAAACCGGACACGAAGTAACATCGGATATGGAAACAATCACCTCAAAACAACCTGAAGAATTGATACGCTACCGCACACTCTTTGCCGCGATGCTCTGCTTTTATGCGGGACTCATGCTTTGGGTTGGTGCGGTAGCATTTTTTGGTATCGGCGTAGCGCCCGTGATGTTCAAAGTGTTGCCCTCGAAAGACCTCGCCGGAGCGCTGAACAGCGTGATTTTACACCGCTTGAACGTGGTGGAATTAGTCGGCGCAACGCTGACGGGCGTAGCATTTGCGCTACTTTTCCCACTCAAAGCCGACAAACAGTACCGCATAGCACTTGCACTGTTGGTCATAATGGTCGTGCTTTGGGCTGCCTACGCGCTCGGATTGACGGCGGAAATGAAAAGTTTGCGCCGCACCATTAACAGCTTCGACACGCCCGATACGGCTTCATTGCCGCTTGTGGAGCGCTTTCGCGGGCTTCATCATTGGTATTCGCGGTTAGTAAGTGCGAATTTGCTTGTAGGGCTGGGGCTGTTTGTTCGGCAGACACGGTTTTTTCTGCAAATAATCCGTAGAGATGTATCCACGAATCACACGAATTGACACGAATCTTGTTTTGATGAGATAGAATCAACAACCTTGTGAATGCCCTGATTTGTGAGGATTCGTGCGATTCTGGGACAATTCACTCCTCTTCCCGACGCATATCCCCCACTATGAAATTTCCCCGTTTACCTGACCTGCGCACCGCATCATACCTCACTCTTTCCGGCTTCCTGCTTGGCATCGGCTTTGCTCCGACGTGGCTTGGAATGCTGGCATACTTAGGTTTCGTGCCGCTTTTGTTGGTGTTAGAGCGTACCGAAGGTGTCTCGCAAACACTTCGGCGCTTGTATTGGACGTTTTTTGTGTTTCACGGTGTGAGTAATTGGTGGGTAAGTTCGTGGCAGCGCGAAGCAGACCCGTATCTCATGGCGGCAGGAATAGCGCTGTGGCTGGGGCATCCGTTCTTTTTTGCCGTGCCGATGCTTGGCTATACCTTCATTCGGAAGCGCTTGGGACGCGCAGCAGCACTTGGTTTGTTGCCGTTTTTGTGGACAGCGTTTGAATGGTTGCACGGTTTGGGTGAAGCCTCATACCCTTGGCAAGCGCTTGGTTACACGCAAGTTTTTTACACGCCGCTTGTGCAAATTGCCGATGTGACGGGCGTTTGGGGGCTTTCCTTCGTAGTGGTGCTGTTCAATAGCCTTGCTGCTTGGTTGGTGTTCTCGGTTATAGCACAATCCACATCAGGCGAAACTCCGCTTGCCGTGCGTATCACAAAAGCCCTGTATTTGTGCCGTTTTCAGATTGTTTTGGGAATTGGTGTTCTGCTTGCGCTGCTTGGGTACGGTATGCTGCGGGTGCGGGATTTTTCTCACGACAAACTCTCGCAACGTCACGCTTTTACTCGCGTTGGGATAATTCAACCCAATATCAATCCTTGGGGAAAATGGCAAGGCAGCCCACAGGAACAGGTACTGTTGCACTTGCACTTAGCAGATTCGTTGAGGATGATTACGCAAAAAACAGTACAAAAAAGCACCACAGACACCGCATCAAACCTTGATTTCGTCCTTTGGAGCGAAACGGCAATTCCCTACCGCATTTTGCTGCCACAAAATGCGGCGTTTCTGGAAATGCTACGCCAATGGACAGACAGCACGAAAACCGCCATTGTAAGCGGTTTGCCGAGCGATCGCCTGTACTCACGCCGTGCTGATGCGCCCGTTACGGCATCGGTTATTCCTCGAATGTTCGACACGATTTATGCGGAAAGTTTCAACTCCGCAATGGTACTTGCTCCGGGCAGCAATACCGCCCACAATGACGTACTTACGCCGTATCCGCCCACGCTGCCGATTCATCGCAAAATGAAACTCACACCGCTCGCAGAGCGCGTACCTTACGCAGAAACCTTTGCCTTTGCCGTCAAAGCGCTGACGTGGGGCGTAGGCATTTCCGGTTGGGGTTTGGGGCGAGAGCAAAAGCCACTCCCGCTAGTGCGCGAAAAAGATACTGTACAAATCGGCATGG
>VYMD01000237.1_pt1 | contig 14576 bp, 12 predicted proteins | sample 5115311 | NCBI WGS metagenome assembly VYMD01 (sample SAMN12291779, study PRJNA351875) | freshwater metagenome | isolation source: freshwater lake | place: USA: Michigan, Wintergreen Lake | collected 2013-08-08
TGCATCAAGTAAACAAAGGATAGATGCTCAGCCCATGGTGATTCTAATAAAGATTTTCCAGAAACTTTTCCCATTAGATTGCGTAAAACTTCTTCCGCGAGATTATAACGATACTTATCCTCCAACCAGATATTTTTAAAAGATTCTATTGCAAGGAGTAAGCTTAAAATGGGTTTCTTCTTTTTGAACGTATCTATGGAGTGACTGACTGCCTGATTGGAGATCGCAAGTCTAGCTTGGGCTTTTGCTTCATTACGCTCATTGTAAAAAAGAATCGATAAAAACGAAAGTGTGAAAAATACAATGCCTGCAATTCCGATTCCAATTTTCTTTCGAAGCTGTTCAATACGGTCGCTTTCCCTTAAATAGTCTTCTTGAACTTCCGTTATGGCTGGATCTTTACCTTTCGAACGATCTTTCCATACTTCTGCCTCTTTTAAATCAATACCCCTAAGTAGATAACTACTATTTTTGTCGGATTTTTCCCATTCTAATGCTTTAATCAATATTCGTGTATGAATCTTGCAATGTTGTAAATCTGTATCTAGCGCCTTTATCAACGCAGAAAATGAAGATTCAAAATGATCGATTGACCTCATCATAACCCAATTATGTGTTGCAATGACTTTATGAACATCTCTCGTACCGGTTTCACGAAACATAACAGGAATCATTCGTTTATTATGCTTGATTGCATGAGCAATTTCAAGCGAACAAATTTCGGACTCTATTGAGTCAGGGCTAATAATAAATAAAAATGAATCGCTAGCTTCGATGGCTGAATAGATTTCTTGAAGCCAGTCAGCCGTTAACGCGATACCTTCCCAATCCACCCAAATGTCGCGACCGATACGCTTAAGCTCAGTGTGTATTTTTTTGACTAACTCTGTATCTTTTCGGGAGTATGAAATAAAAACTTCAGCCATCATTAATCTCTTTTTATGAATTTAATTTCCCGTATTTTCTTCCCAAATCGCATCAAACTCTTCTTTGCAATGGGTATAAAGAGAGCTACCTTTCTTTGCCTCCCAGAGAGGTGTATAGTCGTTACTTTCATTGTAAAAATATGGATCATACAAAGCTAAACTGTCTGTTATATGAATGCGAGCGTGCAAGCAACCTTTCTTTATCGTCCGAAACTCAATATTTTTTTGATTCTCTGATATATCTTTAAACAAAGTTTCCATTTTATGAAGATCTTGTTTGAACAAAACTGGGGAAGACTGATTCTTTGAAACCAATTGATGGTTGATAGGGTTTTCTGGATCCATGATCATGATCCGAATCTTGCAACCTTCTGCAGCTTTATTGCGAAGCTCTGTTGTCACCATTCGAATTCTAGACCATATATTCAGAGCAAGCCCTGACATACAAAATATCTCGTTCGCTTCTCTAAGTAAAAGTAGATACTTATCTGGAACATGAGTATCTACGGTACGGGTCGCCATTGTGACTCCTTCACTCATGGAAGCTTCATTATACCCTAAAGGAGATCTATTGCCAAAGGGGAACACCCCGACCCAGCCTGTATTAACAAATCCCATGATATGATCTACAAGTTCTCTCGCAAAGACTCCATCATGAATCGATCTTGGGCGAAGATCATAATAAATACATCGATGATCTTTTACATCAAAAGGAAGAACTCCCCCTTTTTCCATCATTAGAATTAATGGTCTTGCTGCTGCCTGCGCTAAAGCTAGTTCATAGAAGACGTTTGGATTGTTTCCCGTAAGAATTGCGATACACAAATCATCCTCAAATATGTGACGTAACATAACATCTGATATTTGACCTGGCTCATTCAAGCGATCAGATCGAATGGCTTCCATGCCGACTTCTCGCATCGCTGGCATGATGATAAAGTCAAACACATCGTCCGCGTGTTCCCGAATAGCCGATCCTTCTGCACCAATGGGGCTGATTAAAAAACATTTTTTTTTATCCATTTGCTTAATGAAACCTACTAAAACATTATCTTTCGGAAATCTAGTCTGACCTACTTATTTTCAAAATCAATAGAAAATTATTGATTTCCAAGTTTACAAAGTTCTCTTATCCTCTCTGTTAGAAATTGGGTCCCATCAAAGATTTATCCCAATTTATCGCAATTTCTTGCATTAAAGCTTTAGCAACAGGAGGTTTGAGACCAGGGTATACGGAAAGTAAATTTGCCAGGAGACCTGAAACATGAGGCGCAGCAAAACTGCTTCCGCTTCGAATCTTCATTTTGTTTCCTTTCCATAATACGTTTAAATCGACTCCTTTTGCTGCAAATTCAACTAGATGCCTAACGACTCCAGGTTGAGAATCTGACCGAAAAAAAAGATCATCAGATTCTGTCCGAGCCATATTCACGGTAATCACTGAGGGAAAAAATCCAGGCCATTCTGAATCGCGAAAGTTAGAGTTGTTGCACGCTGAAACAATGTGTACTCCTTCTTTATATGCTAAATCAACCCAGGATTTAAAGTGTTGTATCTTATCCAAGCGCGCTCTAGAACCAAAACTACAATTAAGAATAGAATACCCTCTTTCAATCGCCGTCCTAGCGGCTTCTTCAATTAAAGAATATTTGCTTCTCAATTTATCATCCATTACACGAAAACTACCAAGTTGTATTTGTGGTGAAATTTTTTTAATTACACCGGCAACAGCAGTGCCGTGCCCAAAGACATCTATCCCGAAACCGGGAATCCTTTTTACTACACCTTCCTCACTTTCAATGAAAGCTAGATCGTCTACTAAACTTAGATGATTCAATTTATGATGTGCAAGTTCAATTCCTGAATCAATGATTGCAACCTTTATTCCTTTTCCAGTTCCAATAGATATAGCTTCTTTCGCATTTGAAGGATTGATCCATGTAGATTTTGTAAAGATAGTATTCACTGTAAACCTAACATATTTTTTACGACATATAATTCTATTGAAGAACCGATTAAGTTATTTAACGCTGAGAAAAGATTTTGAAGGGAATTATTAATTGATGGATTATTCTTATATTCAACAAGTGTTAGGACACCAACCGTTACATTAAATACCAAAATTGGCTTTCCTATCATAGAGTTAATCTGGTGATTCATAATTAAATTGCCTAAATTTGACCATTCTTCCAAGCATAATTCCGGTTCAGACAAAATTCGGGTATTATCCGAAGAAAACACATCTGAAACCAATCCTTTATCTGAATCACAAGTAGCTTTATATTCTAAATCATTATTTTCATTTGAGGCTATCCAAGCCGCTTCAAACCCTAAGTCAGACTTTCCCCAAACTATTATTTCTGTAAGATTTGTTTGATTTAATTCCTTAATTAATAAAAGTATATCTTCTGAAATTAACTTTTGAATGTTTTTCCCGTTAATTTTATTTGTAATCTTTCTTAATTTCAAACGTTTTTCAGCTGATTCAACCGAGTCTTCAGGGATTATAATTAATCTTTCCATTTAACATCTCCAATCAGGATACAGAATAAATTTTATAACCAGAAAATAATTTACTAATACCAACTGTCCCAATGTATTCGCAAGTATACTCTCTTGTTTTTTCCAAAATTGAAATTTCTGAAAATGTTTCTGAAGCAAAAACTTGTCCTTCCGATAAATAATTCATTATTTCATTTAATCGGGCGATACCTGGACCTTCAAAGCTATATTGATTAAGTACACTATTGATTATATTCTGTAGCGGAGCGAGATGTAAACATATAGTAAAATCAATATCGATCTGATGTTCCTTAATCACTTTTCGTATAAGACTCGAAATTGCGAGAGCAGCTATACCAGCCTCCTTTGCATTTTCCCAAACAAACAAATAATTACCACCTAATCCATATTTGGCAGGGAACATTCCTTTTTCCGCAAAGTAAATAGATATTCCACCTAAAAGTTCTTTAAAAAAAAAAGTATATTCATTTTCTTTAAGTGATTGATATCGATGAAATTTGATTGAAAGCAAGGAAGTAACAACAGTACGTATCCCTTCAGTAGTTACACGATAAATTTGAGGGAACGGTTTTTCTTGTAGTGGGTCACCATCCTCATACTTAGAATCTAGCATTTCATTAGTAGGATGAATCACCTGAATTTGAATTCTAGATTTTGCCCAATATTTCACGGCTTCTGCGATATCGTTCTCTTCATCCGATGGATTTCCATCCCAGAGCACAAGTGCTCGCATTTCTGTATCGATTGATTTTGCGCGTGATGAAGCTTTTGCTGCCAGTATTCTATTACAAAACTCGTATGAACTGATTAAAAAATCACTTGAATCTTCATTCAATACAATAATAGAATTTGCGTACTGATAAATTTGATGGAAACGTTCAATCCAATTCGAACCCCGATTCATCAAACATTTTTCAATGAACAATTCCACACGGAATGGCAATACCATATTAATCTCAATGCCTAAAGCGAGCGCTGACTCTAGAAAAATAATTTCGCTACCTGCTCTAGCAGAGCTATAAACAATTTGAATATCAAAATCACTTAACCAGCGTTTTATCCTTACTTCCACTGAAGGATTAGCATTTGTGGGGAAAATAATTTTCTCTGAAGAATCTGGATCTATGGTATGTCCCGAAAAAAAACCAATACGTCCAATACTGAAACAATCATCTAGTAGTTTTTGGTTTTTATGAAGTGAAGAACATAGAAGTCTACATTGTTTGCGAGTGGACGCGATATCAGCCCATCTTTTTTCGAAGACTGCTAAATGATTTGCTTTAAAATAAAACTGTTTGGCTTCTTCGATATTGCCGAGAATAAGTGCTACTTCAGCATTTGTTGCATAACTCCAATAATCTTCTCCTACAGGAATTAATTTTTTAGTTCTAAGTGCAATCTCCTTAGAGAAATCGATTTCACCAAGGATGGTAGTAAGTGCAGATGCATTTATACCGCAATAATAATCATTAAAAATATCTAATCCCTTCAAGTAAGAATTTCTTGATTCTAGATAGAGGATATTTTTTGATTGCAGGTCTTTTTCTCGATTTGCCAAATCTTTGAATATCCTGCCGAATAAACCATAGAATTCACCATCATTCGCATAATTTTTTATTTCTTCTAAAATAAGCTTTGCTTTTTCAATTAATCCTGTACGGGCGCAAGCCAAGGCAAACTGTTGTCTTATTTTTACCGAAATAGTTTCTGTCAAATTTTCAACATTGTTCAATGTAAATTCTGCAATTTCTATAGCGAGTAAATGTTCTCCAATTGAATTTGCCTTTTTCATCCACTGATAAGCTTGCATTGGGTCATCAAATATTATATTTTTGGTTTCAAACCAAAGATTATAGAGAGAATGTGATTTCATTTAAAAATACATATTTTAAGTAAGCATAGTTCATTAGAAATTTGATCATGCGTTTAGCTGTCAATCAAAGAAACCAGGGTATTTCCGAGCGAATTCATTTCCATCCAGAACTGCCTTTACCTGCCCAGAATCTAACAAAACAATTTTATCACTGGAAAAAGCTACCTCTTTATCATGTGTGATTACAATTACTAATTTCGATTTTGAGTGTTTCTGTAATGTTTTGATTAAAAGAGATTTATGTGATGGATCTAAAGCGGAAGTAGGCTCATCAAACACAAGCACTGGCCGCTCAGTTAAGATAGTTCTACAGAATGCAACAAGTTGGCGTTGTCCACCGGAAAGTTTTGTGCCTTCTCTTCCGATACTATAATTTAAACCAGAAATAGCTATTTCTTTCTCAATTGACGGATAACTTTCCATACATTCCAAAATCGAATCCCTAATGATCTCCGAATCTAAACTATGAGTATTCACAGATGTTAGCAGGTTATCTTCCCAAGTTAAATCTAAATTTAAGCTTGAAGTTATTTTTGAAAATATTCCATGTGAATCCGTGTCCAAATATGATGAATCATTTTGATAAAATCTACGATTCAAGACCGTATTTATTTGCATTCGCAAATCTTCTAGCCCTTCAAGATTCAACATCTTTGGGTACATGGATAAACCTTTATCAATTAACACGTGAATCAATCCCGAATCTCTTAAGCTATATTCAGCTCGCGAAAAAAGTTCACTGTGTTCAGTGTTTGGATCTGTACTAATATCCAGATTTTCTGCTATGCTTCCATCAAAGCAAGAAGTTGACTGAGTCATATATCCGAAAATTGAGCTTCGATTTTCAAAGTTAGTTTCTTGTCCGTTGAATAAAATTTTTCCCTCTGTCTGGACAAGTCTTCCTAAAACAAGATTTATCAAAGTTGATTTTCCCGATCCTGCTGTACCTACTATTGTTACAAATTTTCGAGGTTCGAAAACTAACTTTACATCACGAATTAAATCAACAGATACTTCATTTCCATTAATGATAGCAAAACTTAAGTTTTCCAGTCTCAATTGTCCAGGTTTTTGAGGAACTTCCGAATCAAATTCCCAATCATGATTCGTAGCAAATTGTAAAAGCCTCAAAACACTGCTTTCTGAACGAGAAATCTCAAACGCATGAAGTACAATAAACCTTGTTCTTTGGAAAATTTGTGGGAGTACCATAATCATCACTGGCACAAGACTCACATCAACATTTGAGTCGATACTCGTATCAAAAGTAAGAATAAATACCATACATCCGAATGCAAGCATGTAACCTAATGTTGAAATCGGTAGCAAAAATCCTTCCAGATTGCTATATTTCAAAAAATTTACTCTTCGTATGTCCTGTCTTTTGTGAAACTTTCTAAAAATCGAATGTTGCTTTCCGCCAATAACAATATCTGAATGTAAACGAACATAATCCTCAATATCTTTTTTGACAGAATCGTCACTATGCAAAAATTCACGATCGGCATTCTTTGCTCGACTAGTAATCTGAAGTGTTGCCAATATACTTGCGAGAGCTGCAAAAAGTATTACTATAGTCAACCATATACTTGACATTGAAAAATATATGATATAACCTGAGACGAAACAAGACTGAAGAATTATCGTTGCCATTGATTTCCTGCGCCCGACGATTCTAGCTATATCAGTATTTACTCTATTGATAATTTCTGCATAAGATATAGTTCGAAAAAAATTCTCTTTCTGATTTATTAAATTTCCAAGCAAGGAATTTTCCAAATCCGCTACTGAACGAATATGCAATACGCTAAGCACATAATGCTGATAGTATGATAAAAGAGCTATAACGATCTCAATAAAAATGAAGAATATAACCAATAATCTAACTTCTTTGTTAAGCCAAGGGATATATTTTGATAGAAATTGAAATAAAGTAGAATTTTGAAATTCTGGCTTAACCAACTGACTTGTTATCTTTTGAACGCAAGCACTCTCAGCAAATGTAAAAAATGCACTTATAATGCTTAATATCAATATAGAGATAATATGATAAATATACTTTCGATGCCATATTCTTAGCAAGCTAGATACATTTTTTATTTCTTCAATCATGTTTAATTTCTGAGGCAATGATTTCTCTGGTAGAATTCACTCACTTGAAAGCATTGTCAAATTATTCATAATATTTAAAATGTTATTTCTTAATTCCGAAATATTTGATATTTGTAAAATTGATTTTGATGATAAAATTGGATCATTAATTGCCATTGACACGATCTCTTGATTTGTGGTAATTAAGTAATCCAAACCGCCTTTGACCATCCAATCTCTCATCCACTCTGTATCATTTTCGACATATAAAATAATTGGTTTTTCTGAATTTGAGAACCATCCCAATTCCCAGCTACAGTCTCGTCCGTAAGGGGGAAGCGCTAAGCAAACATCAGCGTCTTGCATAGCGCATAAGTCTGCGATGTATGCAGCTAATGGAATCTGTCTGTGATCGTCACAAGTGGGCGTACGTAAGTGGGGAATGAAGACATCGATAGGTGAAGTTAGGTAGCTGCAAACGTATTCATTCCAATCTTGAGCATCTACAGATACTCTTGCGCTCAGATATACCTTCAAGTTAGAGTTTTCTGTATTTCGTTTAATGCCAGAGATACTCTTAGAATCCATTTAAATTACCTTCATTTTCTTATAAGATTGAAACAGCTTTGTAATCTCTTACTTTTTTTAAATAATTATAGAAAAGTTTTGTTCCTTTACATTCATTCTCAAAATTGGAATATCCATTCTTGTGATATGCCTCACAGCCATGGTCACATATTGAGTAAGCTGGACAAGAGTTACAGCTATCCCAACTTCGGTATGAATTCCAATAACTTGAAGCCAAATGTTTAAGTTCAGCCAAATCTTGTGCACCACCAGGTAAACCATCGGTCATGCTTTTTTCCACACACATAGAGAATTTCCCATCCGGATTTAAGCTTGCAATTTCAATACCTGCTCCACATTTTGCGGATTTGCAATGTCCTTTCCTAAATGGAACTGCCATTTTATGTGCATCAAAAGCATTAACCATATCTAATACGTTCTTTTCTTTCAGCTTTTTAAATTCATCTCTTTCCATATGCTCATATATTATACGACGTGCGGTGAAAATTTCATCTCCCGATAATATTTCAGCATTTCTACTTTCTGGCGCCTTACCAAGTATATTAATTCTTATTTTAAAGATTCCCTCTTCTGAAAACCAATTTAGAGTATTATTTAAAATTGGAATTATCTCACGAGTTAAACATACTATTACCGAAAAGGGAATATTGTTTGAACGCAATGTCTTCAATCCTTTGACTACATGCGCACCATTTCCTCTATATTTGTTGTGAATATCGATATCCCCATCAAAACTAACACCGGGTTCAATTTTCCATTTTTTACATATTTCTACGAACTCTTCTTTTATCAGAGTTCCATTTGTTTGTATACCAATACGAAGATCGAACTGATTTAGTTTTGCAATTTTTCTAGCATCCTCTGCAAGTTTGTTCAAATTTGAATAACCATACATGGTAGGCTCGCCCCCTGTAAAGATCAACCAACCTTCCTTGTTAGAAGAACTCTCTATCCATTTTTGAATTTGATCCGCCACAGTTGTAATATTTGCCATGAGTTTTCCTTGGGGACCTGCATCCGCACTACAATAGCTACATTTCAAATTACAGCGATTCGTAAGAGTAACAAAAAGGGAGCTTATGTTATTCTTAAATTCAAACATATGGATTAAGTAATCCTTCCCTTTCATATTCGACGCCAGAAAACATATGTGGGCCAGGGCAGATTTCTAACTGGGAACATTTTTTACACGTATCTACATGCTTAAATTGTAGGAGTCTCTGATACCCACGATAGAGCAAAACAAAGTCCGCATCTTGTCCTGGCTTTAAATAAAGCCTAGTCTCATTGTCTAAATGCCGATATTGTTCTCTTGAAAACTTACTGAATTCATTTAACATGCAAAGTGGAATCCCATCTATTTCCACTTTCGTACCTTGTGCTAACAGCTTTTCGAGAACAGTCTTTAGCTTTTCCATTAAATTCTTTCCTTTCGGAATCATTGTTTGCGAAGACAAAGTATATGGCTCTACTAAGCTAAAACTGATAGAAGGAAAATCGTAATCCACAATTCTATCCAATTCCTTTAAGGTTGTCTGCGTGATTACATGATTGATTTTAAATTCCTTTAGTAGGCCTTTCTGATGATAAATTAATAAATTTTTCAACGAACTTTCAACTTTCCGATAATCAATTCTAACACCCGATATTTGCGCGTAAGTTTCATCCGAAAAAGCCTTTAGGCTCATCTCAACACCAAAAAGACCTGCAGTCAAAAATTTATCTAGGCGCTTTCTAGAAGAGGCCCATAAACCATTTGTAAACATTACTGGAAAAGTACGGTATTTAGATAAATCATTGATAATCAAATCTATTGATGGAAAAATGGAAGGTTCACCACCAAAAATTAATGATTTTCTTCCGCCACAAAATTGATATGCTTTCAATATAGCTTGCATATTTTCCCATTCTAACCCGAATTTTTTAGTTACAGGAAGAGCACAATAGCTACATCGAAAATTGCAAAAAAAAGAAGGATCAACTAACATTAATGTATTAGTATTTAAGTTGGCCATTATTTCAGAAAGTGTAGATAAACGATAATCTTCTTCTACTTTGGGACCATCAGCTGTCCTAAACTCGGAGAATTTCCTATTTAAATGATCGTTAGCGATCTTATAATAGAGTTGCTTTTTATTTAAAACAGCGTTCAACATCTAAATCCTTATATGCCGTCTTATTCATTATTTTTTCAAACTTATCAAGTTCTTTATATTCAGAGAAAAGGCCAAATATCCGTAAGTGCGTTTTAAACGCTAATTTTTCGGGATTATTACTATTCGAATAAATAATATCTTTTAATGTCTCAACTTGCAATTGACAGAATTTTCTTCTTAAAGTAAGGTTTCTTAAAGGCGAAAGCATTTCCATTGCAGGAAGAAAGAACGAAGATTCAAGTATCTGCCAACAATCAAATACATGCTGAACTGCCAATTCTTCGAAAGCCCAATCATAACGCCATGATTGACCGTTACCATGCTTTGCTCCAAGAGGTGTAGTTTCCAATATCTCGAGATCATTTAGTCCATAAAAATGAAGAGTTGGAAATTGATTCATAGCGTTTTCAATAAACTCTAAATCTTCAATTAAATCAGAGACCTTAGTCCAAGGAGTAAAAATGATTGTGCCAATCGCAATCTCAATCCCTAACTCATCCAAAACCTCAAATGCCTTTTTTATATCTTCTTGATTCAATTCTTTATTTAAGCGACGTCGTGAAAATTCTGACGAAGTTTCGATCCCAAGGAAAACAGTTTCTAGACCTATACTTCTCAATCCTCTCAGCAAATCGCGTTGCTCAGAAATAGTATCAGCACGAGCCATAAAATAAAATGGAATAAATATTTCTTTAAACTGCATTAGATGAACAAATTCATGAGCACGATATATCGATTCCAGAGAACCAAGAAACTGGTCATCTACTATTTGTAAAAAGGTAGCACCATAAACGTTTACAATCTCTTCTATATGGTTTACCAAATAGGAAGCAGAATGGCCGCGCCAAGAACGATATTTTCCCCAGTGTGCCCCGATCATACAAAATGAACAAGCAGCCGTACATCCCCTACTTGTAACGATACTCCATTCATGTTTTTCTAAAAAGTTAGACATAGTTTTTAGATCTAGTTTCCCCAGACTATCTAAATCTTGAATTGCAGTTTCTTTAGGATTTTCGTGCACTAAACCTTCGCTTATTAAAACAGAGATTCCTTTCATTGATGGAATTAAATCTATCTGATTGTTTGAAATTGCTTTTAATGCATTTGCAAAAGCAACTTCACCTTCCCCTCGTATTACATAGCTTACTTGTGGGGTCATTAGTAATATTTTTTCAGCTTGAGAAGTAGCATAATAGCCACCTACAAAGATTATGGGCGATTTACCTTGAAATGCGAGAATTTCAACCATACTTTTATACATCTCTTCATTGTTTAACAAAAAGCCAACAACAGCAGGATCGTATTCTGTTAAAATTTGAGAAACACGTTCATTGGATATATTTGCGCAATAAGCATCTATTATCTGGCAGGAGTATCCTTCCGCTTCGGCTACATTTTTAAGATAAAGTAGACCTATTGAAAATAAATTATTCCTATTATTTGATTTTCTCTCACAGTTTGTAGCAATCAGTAAAACCTTTTGTTTTGAAAAATGCATTTAAATTAACTAATAGTATTGAATGAATATTTTTCGATCATATCATTTGATTCATAAAGTCTGTAATACTGAGTAAGTCTCTCAATATTTCCAGAGTGATCAATTCTTAACGATAGTATTGTTGGATAGGCTAAGCGCTTAGGAGAAAGAGGGTTTAAATCATCTTCGGGGAATGTTAGGAGAGAATTCAAATCCTCCACCAATCCAGCCTTTTGGAAAATATCGATGGTTTGGCGAAAGGAAGTTAGTCTGCGCAAATTTTCAGGTATGTAAAAATGTACTTTTGCCGCTACTAGTAATCCCTGATGATAATAAAGAGTTAGTAGCCAAAAATTTAGTCTACCTGAAAACTTTTCAAATTCTTCAGCAAACTTCCCGTAAGGTATAGGATTTAAACCTAAATATGTCAGCAGAGCTACAAGAGTGAATATACAGCCAGACTGGCTTGCAAGGTAAATTTTTAATTTAGCTTCACTACATTTATGATCTATGCAAAACATTTCAGGATAAACAACATTTTTGATCCTAGCGGGAATTCGTTTTTGCAAATTACCGATAGCTCCAAATGTCTTTCCAATCTGATCTGCGATATCCCATGCTTCATTGTGCTGTCTAACTCCCATATTCCCATAAAAAGCAATTTTACGATCCCCTTTACTATAAGTTATGACTGGATGGAAAAATTTCGCAGCCGAGTCTGAATACGGTGAGTAATTGGAAAAAAGTATCGAAGTAAAGATGTTCAAAATTGATTCTAATTCTTTAGAATGAATTTTTGTGTATAAACGACCCTTTTCTATAGAATGAACTAAGTTATCTATAGCCGAACTTACATTTATACGAGGTTCATAGCAAACTCTGAGACGTAGAATGTTAGATAGAAGATCATGCGAAAAAGAGGGGGGATGTAAATTATTGTTTGTTATACTGTATGATTCTCCACTCCAAAACTTGAAATCATCTTGAATAGCCAAGGAGGACTCATAATCTCCAAACCTGTGAGCTAAAGATAATATCTTATTCTGGTAATCTACAAAAACCATATCTATCCCCCGAAAAAATCAAATTACCAACCATGGCTCCTTGCATGGTCACGTCCCTGAACTTCAAACAATTCGTTATAACTGTCTGCGTTTTGACCTTTCTTATGCATTTCTTGCAAAGATTTCAGTTCACTTTCTGAAAGATTTGGGAATTGTTTTTTTATCACACTAAAGTCTTGTTTAAATGCATTTGTGTTAGTTTCCGATTCTAGTATCCAATCTACTGCCTTTTCAATATTCATAAGGTTCTCCTAACTGCATTCTTTTATAATCAATTAATAAAGTGTAAAGTTTTTTTCTAAAAAAGACAAAATATTGATAAAACGAATTAGTTTAAAAGAGAATCAAGGAAGTTCTATATAACTTTATTCCTTGTTTTAAAGATAATGGATTCTATTCACTTTAATTCATTTTGCACATAGCTTCAATTCCTGAAATTCTTAATTAGAAAGCAACTGCCCTGGTTATCTCTTCTCTCCGCCTATCCATACTCAATTTGAGGTATGGATAGGATACAGAATGTATTAGAATCGCCTAATTTATACACACTTTATTCTTTTTAGCTCATACACCTGCAAAATCCAATTTTCGTTTGCAAAAAATCAAATCAGCTTTTAAAAATGTTCCTTGCGAGGTCATTCTCTATGAATTTAAATACAGCAGCACTCGAACAGATCGAGGCAGAACAACAACGTTTTATCACTAAGGTGTATTCCTGGATGTGTTTGGGTCTAGTGCTCACAGGTTTAACTGCTTTCGTTGTAGCTGGAAACGAAACGATCATGGGTATATTGTTTGAGTCCCCTCTTCTGATGATCGGACTTATCGTTTCACAATTTATCCTCGTTGCTGTCCTCGCCGGCATGGTGCAAAAAATGTCCCCTCAGCTCGCGACGATTACATTTCTGCTATATGCAGTTCTGAATGGAGTTACTTTCTCAATGCTGTTTCTTGTATATACGGAAGAATCAATCACGAGTACTTTTTTTATTACAGCGATGACATTTGGTGCGATGAGTTTTTATGGTTATACTACGAAAAGAGATCTTACCAAAATCGGAAGTCTGCTCTTTATGGCATTGATTGGTCTGATCATTACCTCAATTGTGAATATGTTTTACCAAAGCAACCTTCTTCAATGGATCACCTCGGTGGCAGGCGTTATGATTTTTATCGGTCTAACGGCATATGATACACAAAAAATCAAAGAGATGAATATCATAGGCAACGAAGGAACTGATGAGGATCACAAAGAGTCCATTCTAGGGGCACTTACTTTGTATCTAGATTTCATTAACCTATTTCTTTTTCTACTTCGATTATTAGGTGGAAGAAAATAGCAGTTCAAAAGAAAGTTAAGCTATTCAGATGACACGCAAAACAATTTATTTCGCTTCTTATGAGCTCCTTATATCTTTTGCAATTGGATTGCTTATGGTATTCTTAGCACTTAAGATCTTAAATAAATATATTTTGGAAATCAAAGGCGAAGAGAAACATAATACAAAGAATACGGCTGTAGGCATCATCAGTGGATCGATAATTATATGTGTCCTACTTCTAGTGCAAAGTAGTATCCTACCGTCTGTGAATACTTTACAATTACTCGCGATTAATTTCGGAGAATTTTCTGTTGGAAAATTTTTTACAACCATACTGTATCTGCTTCTATTCCTATCATTGTCAATCATCATCGGATTACTGATGCTTTTTCTCAGTTTCAGAGTCTTTATTTATGCCACGAAAGAAGTGGATGAAGTAGCAGAAATCAAATCGAACAACATTGTCGTTTCGATTATATTAAGTTCAATGCTCTTTGGGATGACTTTGTTTGTTCGCCCTGCTCTTGAAAGATTTATAGGTAGCCTGATCGAT
>VYMD01000238.1_pt1 | contig 14475 bp, 13 predicted proteins | sample 5115311 | NCBI WGS metagenome assembly VYMD01 (sample SAMN12291779, study PRJNA351875) | freshwater metagenome | isolation source: freshwater lake | place: USA: Michigan, Wintergreen Lake | collected 2013-08-08
CCAACTCATCTTCACGCCCAAATTTCATCGTTACCAAATTACCAATCATCATCGCTACTTGCGATGTTCCCATCGTTTTCGGGTCCGAAGGGTCGTATGTCGCCAGCACCGCCGCGCCGCTCAAGCCTTGTGTTAATTGTTGCTTTGCCATACGCTCCGCGCCGTGCCGCGCCAAAACGTGTCCGATTTCATGCCCCATTACTCCCGCAATCTGCCCTTCAGTCTGCAAACGGCGTAGCAGAGCCATAGTGATAAAGGTTTGTCCGCCCGGAAGTGCAAAGGCATTGACGGTACGTTCATCGGCGAGAACGTGAAACTCAAGTGGATATCCTGCTTCGCGGACTTGCGGTAGTGCAGCGAGTTTCGCGCAAACCCTCTTCACCAGCGCTTCGGCATTCGCGTCACGTGTCAGACCGCCGTATTGCTGCGCCATTTGGGGAGCGGCTTGCAAGCCCATGGCGATTTCCTGCTGCGCCGAAATTTTGATGTACTGCTTCTCTCCGGTAACAGTATTCACCGAACTTGAACTGAAATAAGAAATAAGCGAAAACGCCGCCATTCCAAGCCCGATAAGCAACCTCAGCCCCAGCGATTTACCCTGCGGACGGCTTTGCATCGGCATTGCGCGTTGTGAAAATGAGTTCATACAAGTACGGGAAAAAGTGAGAAAATGAGGTTTGAAGACCTGCACAAAGGATTACACCAAAATATCCTCCGGCGGTTTTTCCAGCAAAATTAAGCCTTTGGTTTGTTCCAGATGATAGTTCATTTCCCATTCGCTGCGGAACAGTACCACTTTGCGCCCTTGGTCGTCCAATGCGTAGGTGAGTGTGGACGACGCGGGCATTACGTCGCTGCCTATCCAACGTGTGCGCGTGAAAGGCAGTCGCTCCAGCAAAATAATCTCGTTATACTCAGATTCCATGCGGGATTGGAAGACTTGTAATTGCAGTTCGCCGACTGCTGCGATAAGCGGAATCGGGCTGCCTTGCATATCACCAAAAATCTGCACAACGCCCTCCTCGCCAAGCTGCTCCACGCCTTTGCGGAAGGACTTTGAGAATGAACCCGTTTTGGGAATAACCTTTGCGTAAATCTCGGGTGCGAAACGGGGGAATTGCGGGATTGTAAAATCCGCACCCGTCGAAAGCGCGTCGCCAACGCGAAACACGCCCGGATTCGACAAGCCGATAACATCGCCCGGATACGCCTCATCAATGATTTCACGGTCTTGACCGAAAATTTGGAACGGGTAATTGAGTTTCACTTCTTTGCCGGAACGGAAGTGTTTCGCCGTCATCCCACGCTCGAATTTCCCCGAAACAATGCGAAAAAACGCAATGCGGTCGCGGTGCGCTTTGTTCATGTTTGCTTGCATTTTGTACATGAAGCCCGAAAAGAAGCCGCTTTCCGGTGCGACAATGCCGCCCGAAGTCTTCATTCCTTGCGGTTCGGGAGCGAGGTCAATGAGGCGCTGCAAAAATGTTTCTACGCCGAAATTGGTAATCGCACTGCCGAAAAAGACAGGCGTGATACGCTCTGCAAGGAAATCTTCCTGCGTGAATTGCGGCAGCACCACTTCGACCATTTCCAAATCTTCAATCAACTTCGCGTGTGCCGCCTCGCCCAAGGAAGCGCGTATCTGCTCATCGTGAATGTCTGCAAGACGCACGGGGGCTTTGTATGCGCCGCCGGTAGTACGCTCAAAAAAGTGAAAGCGTTTTCCTTCGCGTTCATACACACCGCGAAAATCCGTGCCGTCGCCGACGGGCCACGTCATCGGTACAGCCGTGATTCCAAGCACTTTTTCGACGTTATCCAAAAGCTCAAACGGATTCAGCGCCGGACGGTCCATTTTGTTGATAAACGTGATAATCGGGATGCCTCTATCGCGGCAGACTTTGAAGAGTTTAACGGTCTGCTCTTCCACACCTTTGCCCGCATCAAGAAGCATAATTGCGCTGTCCACAGCCATCAACGTTCTGTATGTGTCTTCGCTAAAATCTTGGTGTCCGGGAGTGTCGAGAATGTTCAAAATGAAGTCGTCGTATTCCACCCGCGCTGCGCTGGACGACACCGAAATACCACGCTGCTGCTCAATGGACATCCAATCAGACACGGTTGCTTTGTGCTTGCCGACCATCACATTTCCGGCAGAGCGTATTGCGCCGGAATAGAGCAGCAGTTTTTCGGTTAGCGTGGTTTTTCCCGCGTCGGGGTGAGAAATGATTGCCAAAGTGCGTCGGCGCTTGATTTCATGCTGAATATCGTTGCTCATAAACGTTGTTCTTCAAAACAGAATAGAAGTCGAAAAATGACAACAGTGTGAAAGTGAGGTTTGATGGGGTCTTGATGTACTGCCATTGTGAATTGATAATTGTACTTTATTGTTATTGAGCCTTTTATTCCATGAGCCGCACCAATACTCGCACAGACAAAAATATCTGTGCCACTGAAGCCTGTTTTTATGCACAATTATCAACTCAAATTGGTGTAACACTTCTTAGTGTTAGGACTTTCGCAAAACCATACTTGTGAGGCAAGGGGTTGAAACCCCTTGTTGCGTAAGTCATTGTTTAACAAGGGGCTTTAGCCCCTTGCGACTTGTGTTTGCGAAAGTCCTAAGTGTAAAATTTTCCATACGGTGCCATCGGACGATTACAAATGCTGAAGCAAATGCCCCATTTTCGTCTTTTTGGTGCGCAAATAATCAATGTTACGATCATTATGTGGCACTTCAATCGGTATGCGCTCAATGACCTCCAAACCGAAACTTTCAATGCCGACGCGCTTTGTGGGGTTGTTGGTCAAAAGGCGCATTTTGCGCACACCCAAATCCACAAGAATTTGTGCGCCGATGCCGTAATCACGCGCGTCGGGTTGAAAACCCAGCGCTTCGTTTGCCTGCACGGTGTCCATGCCTTGTTCTTGCAAAGCATACGCACGAATTTTGTTCAAAAGCCCGATTCCACGCCCTTCTTGGCGCATATAGAGCAGTACGCCTTTTTCTGCTTCATTGATTTGCTTCATCGCTGCGTCCAGTTGCAAGCCGCAATCACAGCGCATCGAATGAAACACATCACCCGTCAGACATTCCGAATGAACGCGCACAAGCACCGCTTCGTCCTGTGTCCATGAGCCTTTGACGAGGGCAACGTGTTCTTTGCCGTCCACAACATTTTCAAAACCGACAATTTTGAACTCGCCAAATTCCGTCGGCATCTCCGCTTCGGCAATTTTTCTGACAAGGCGGTCAGTCTGCAAGCGGTATGCAATCAGGTCTTTGACGGTGATAATCTTCATCGAATGTTTGTTCGCAAATTCAATAAGCGCATCGCGGCGTTTCATTGTGCCGTCGTCGTCCAAAATTTCACACAATACGCCGCAGGGTTTCAATCCTGCAAGGCGCATCAAATCTACGGTTGCTTCGGTATGCCCTGCGCGGCGCAATACGCCTTCCGCCGCAGCGACAAGCGGGAAAATATGCCCCGGTCTGCCCAAATCGGAAGGCTTCGTTGCGGGGTCTGCCAAAGAGCGCACCGTTGCTGCGCGGTCGAAGGTTGAGATGCCGGAACTCGTGTTGTGGAGATAGTCCACCGAGACCGTAAATTTCGTGCCGTGCAGTGCCGTGTTGGAGCGAACCATGCTGTCGAGTTCAAGTTCCTGCGCCCTTTCCGGCGTTATCGAAACGCAAACTAAGCCGCGTCCTTCGCTTGCCATAAAGTTAATCATCTCCGGTGTGCAAAGTTCGGATGCGCAAATCAAATCGCCCTCATTTTCGCGGTCTTCATCGTCTAAAACGATAATCATTCTACCATTTTTTAGTTCGTCAAGTGCTTCGGGAATAGTGTTAAATGCGGGATGTGTAGCCATAATAACGGTGGTGTGCTTGGTAAAGAAACGGTTCGCGGTGTGGAAATTACGTGGTTATTGAGAAGGTTACATTGCCGTAAAACCTTCACAAAACTACGAGGAAAAACATCACCAAAAAACAAAAAGTCTGTGCTACCGAATAATTCTTGAGTAGCACAGACCGTAATTGTCGTGAGTGTATGCGTGATTGCGAGCAATCAAGTCGGCGGCAGCGTTTGATTCAGTGCCGAATAGGGGTCGGAATTATCCAGACTGCTGAAATAGTAGAATGTACGCCCGTTAGCATCAATTTCCACACCGGCAATACGCTTTTCGATGGCGTGTTTTAAGAATTGCTCAATTTCTGCAAGGGAAAAATCAGATTCAATGACCAGCAACTCAGGATAGACCTTGCCTTGATGCTGGTAGGCATAGCGCAAAACGGATTTTTCCATCATCACAAAATTTGCCGGAGCCGAAGGCGGCATCGGTGCTGACGGAGAAGCCGGACCCAAGGCAAGAAACTCGCGGTGTTCATCTTGAAGACGGTAAAATTTCTGACGATTTTCGCGGACACCATACGCCGTCATTGCGGCAAGTCCTGCAAACACGAGCGCCGGAACGCCTAGATCTGCGTCACCGACAACCATACCAATACTAAAGCAAACGGACATTATCGTGCTGAACACAACGCCGCGCTTGCTGCTTTCGAGTTTGCGCTCTGCTTGCTGGAGTTTTTTCACGAGACGTTTGTAGGTTTCTTCGCGGTATCTGTCCACAGCAGTCGGAGAACTACCGCGTTGCTGTTCCACACGCGCACGGTGACTTTTGGAGGTTTCCATTGCCGCATCTACGGCATCCATCACGCTGTCAATGATTTCACCGACAATTTCGCCAGCTTTGGTGCGGTATTCTTTGCCGCGCTCAAAATCACGTTCAAAGCGCTCACGGCGGCGACGGCGCATTTTATCACGCATATCGGCAAATTCTTCTTGCCAATCGTGTTGCTGCCGACCGCGATTACCGTTTCCGGCACCGCTTCCGGTGTTGTATTTGTCCCAATTATTATTGGAAAAACTACTCATAACGCTATTCCTTGCGAAAGGCATGGTATCGTGCGGGTGAGGGGATTGTTGATACCTGTTCATTTTGTCCGCTCCGACAATTGTGCTGGTAATTTACGAAAGATTCTCTGCTTCTTCCAACGCAAAACGTACAAAAGAGTTTCACTTGCACATTTTTCTTGCAGAAATTTTTCGGTCTTGCTGTAAATAAACGTCATTCTCAGATGGAACAATTCGCTACGACGCTGCTTGTTTGGGGAATTATTCGTAAATTTGCATCCAAAAAAGTAAACACTCGTTTTTTTAGTCGTTCAGAAAGGTTGAAACACGTTCTATGGAACAATTCAAAAATTACATCAATGGCAAATGGGTTGCTGCCGCTTCAGGCAAAACCTTCCAAAACCTGAATCCTGCTGACCAGCGCGATGTTATCGGTGAATTTCCCGAATCCGACGCTGCCGATATTGACGCTGCTGTCAAGGCAGCAAAAGCCGCAGAACGCGCATGGATGCTTATGCCTGCGCCAAAGCGCGGGGACATTCTCCGCAAAGCGGGTGATATTTTTTCGCGCCGCAAAGCCGAACTTTCGCGCATTATGACCCGCGAAATGGGCAAACCCACCTTCGAGACCGCAGGAGATGTGCAGGAAGCCATAGACACGTGTTATTATGCGGCTACCGAAGGTCGCCGTTTATTCGGTTACAATACGCCGAGTGAAATGGAAAACAAGATGAATATGTCGTTTCGGATGCCGATTGGCATTTGCGGCATCATTACCGCGTGGAATTTCCCTATTGCCGTGCCGTCGTGGAAGATAATTCCGGCGCTGGTTTGCGGTAATACCGTCGTTTTTAAGCCGTCAGATGATTCCCCGCACTCTGCGGTTATTTTTGCGGAAATTTTGGAAGAAGCGGGCGTTCCTGCCGGTGTGTTCAATGTGGTGCATGGCAAAGGTGCAAGCGGCGCGGCACTGGTGGAGCATCCCGATGTGAAACTCATCGGTTTTACAGGTTCGACCGACACAGGCAAAAAAATTGCGGCAAAGTGCGGCGAAATGAACAAAAAATGTTCGCTCGAAATGGGCGGTAAAAACGCTCTTGCCGTGATGGAAGATGCCGACCAAGAACTTGCATTGGAAGGCGTTCTTTGGGGTGCGTTTGGCACAACGGGACAGCGCTGCACGGCGACTTCGCGGCTTATCGTTCACAAAGACATTTACGAAGAATTTACGAACAAACTTATCACCAAAGCCTCGAAACTCCGCTTGGGACCGGGCTTGGAAGAAGACACGCAAGTTGGTCCCGTGATTAACGAGCGCCAATTAGACAAAATCGAAAAATATATCGAAATCGGGCGCGAACAAGGTGCTAAACTTGCTCTGGGCGGCGGACGCGATGACGGTCCGAAACTCGGGATGGGCTTATTCGTCAAACCCACGATTTTCCTTGATGTAACGCCACAAATGCGCATTTTCCGCGAAGAAATTTTCGGTCCTGTGTTGTCGGTAACAAAGGCAGAATCCTTCGACCACGCTATTGAACTTATCAATGATTGTGCCTACGGCTTGTCATCAAGCGTGTTTACATCCGATGTAAACCGTGCTTTCCGCGCTATCCGCGACATCGAAGCCGGAATTACCTACATCAACGCGCCCACGATTGGTGCGGAGGCGCATATGCCTTTTGGCGGCGTAAAAGGCACAGGCAATGGACACCGCGAAGGCGGTTGGACGGCATTTGAGATTTTCACCGAGTGGAAATCGGTGTATGTGGATTTCTCCAGCAAACTTCAGCGTGCGCAGATTGATAATTATTGATACTGCTCACACATCGACAACAAAAACCGCCCGCAACACACGTCGTGATGCGGGCGGTTTTGTTTTATTATTACTCTCAATTTACGAAAACCAAAGCCGTGCAACGTCCATGTACCAATAGTAAATTCCCACAATAACACTGCTCAATAAGCCTCGCAAGGGCGTAAAATTGAGCAAAAGCAGCAAAATTATCATGCCGTATAAGCCCATAGAACGGTACTTGTCCGCCATATCGTCGGGAAGCGTGTTTGCGACGACGTGCGAGCCGTCAAGCGGCGGAATGGGAATCATATTAAACACCGCCAGCGCAATGTTGATTATCAACCCATAGCGCATAAAACGGTAAAAAAGTTCGCCCGGTGTGCCTGTGGAAACGTCAATCGTGCCGTTTGTGGCAACGACCAATCCCGCAAAAAACAGCACCGAAAGCACGATGTTGGAAGCCGGTCCGGCAAGCGCAATCAGCGTATCGTCGCGGCGGACATTGCGTAAATTACGCCAATCCACCGGAACAGGCTTTGCCCAACCGATAAGCGCTGCGCCGCCTGTAAATGCTGACAACACGGGCATAACGATTGTTCCCAAAAAATCAATATGCGGCACAGGATTTAGCGTAACCCGCCCCAAATCTCGTGCGGTTGTGTCACCCAGATAATATGCCGACAGAGCGTGTGCCGCTTCGTGAACCGAAAGCGACAGCAGGAAAATCGGCATTGTTACCAGCAAATTGGAAATGATTGATTGAAAGTCCATAGAAAAAACCTTGAGTTCGGAAAATGAAGGTGAGTGCAGAAGAGGGTAGTGTTAATTGGTATCCGTGTCCAACAATCGCCGTCTGTAAGGCGCAAAGGTTGTGAGCATCGTTTACTGCAAGCGATTCTGCAATCGGAGAATGCTTGTAACGTTGTTTCTGAGCGTTTCCAGCATTTCAGCTTCATCTTCCAAAGCAAGATTGTTGTCAATGAGGATATTCAGAAGGCGCGTTCCGGTGATGTTCAGAAAGAGCGCAACGTTGTATTCACGCGCATCCAGAGCATTTTTGAGTTCGAGCAGTGCCGTATGCAGCAATTCTTGAATCGTGCGTCGCTCTACCAACTCACGTGTCGTAAATTCTTCGAGACGCTTGTACATGAAAACCTCGTTGTAACGGGATTGAACCAGATGAAGAAAGCCGTGAGTTATTGAGAGGAAATAACCGAACGTGAAGGTTGCATAGCAAACCGATTAGGAAAATACTTCCCGAACTTTATCGAAAAAATCCTTAGAATCCTTGTTTTCATCAGGCTTTGGTGCAATATTCGGGCTTTTCGACAATTCTTTCAGCGTGGTCTTTTCTTTGGCGTTGAGTTTCGTCGGCACGTACACATTCACAAGAATTGTCTGGTTGCCTTTTTCGTAGCTGTTCAGTTGCGGAATACCTTTGCTTCGCAAGGTAATTTTTGTGCCAGGCTGCGTCCCTGCTTCAATCGAAATGACCGTCGAGCCTTCCAAGGTTGGTACGGTCACTTCACCACCAAGCGCTGCATCGGGGTAACTGATAGTCAGGTTGTACAAAATATCATTCCCGTTTCGCACGAAATAATCATGCTTTTTTTCTTCGATGATAATAAGCGCATCTCCGGCTTCACCACCACGCCGTCCGGCATTGCCTTGTCCGCGCATCGGAATGTAATTTCCTTCGCTCACTCCGGCGGGGATATTGACTTTGATAGTTGCTTCGACTTTCACGCGCCCTTCACCTTCGCAGGTTTGACACGGGTCTTTAACGATTTGCCCCGTTCCGCCACAGGTTTGACAGGTCGAAACGTTGATAAACTGCCCAAACATGGAGCGTGACACTTGACGAATTTCGCCCGTGCCGTTACACGTGCCACACGTCGTCAAGCCTGTTCCGGGCTTTGCACCGGAGCCGTTACACGTATCGCATTTTTGCATCTTTTTCACACGGACGGTTTTTTCTACGCCTTTGGCAATTTCTTCCAACGTCAAAGGCATACGGATTTTAATATCTGAGCCGCGCTCACCAGTCTGCCGCCGCGCACCGCCGCGTCCACCACGCGCACCACCCATATTTCCGAAGATTTCATCGAAAATACTGCCGCCACCGCCTGCTCCGGCATTGCCGAAAATATCGCCGAAATGGCTAAAAATGTCGTTGATATTGGAGTATTGCCCAAAGTCCGCACCACCGCGCAATCCTTGATGACCGAATTGGTCATACCGCTTGCGTTTTGTCTCGTCGCTGAGAACTTCATACGCTTCGGTGGCTTCTTTGAATTTGTCTTCGGCTTCTTTGTTGTCGGGATTGCGGTCGGGGTGGTACTGCAAAGCGAGTTTGCGGTACGAAGCCTTGATTTCGTCCTTCGACGAGGTTTTACCGACACCTAAAATTTCGTAATAATCGCGTTTTGACATGGTAAATTTGCTTCAAAAGTAATGGTTATTCAGCACTTTTTTCTTCTGCGCCTGATGCAGAGGGCATTCCGGCAGAAATAATCACTTTCGCATGGCGTAAAACCTTGTTTCCAAGCGTATAACCGCGCTGTGCCTCTTGAACGATTTGTCCTTCCGGTGCTTCGGAAGGCATTTGCATCAGTGCTTCGTGGAGATTAATATCAAAATCCTGACCAACCGACGGAATCGGCTCTACACCTGCATCTTTGAAGGTCTGCAAAGCTTTGTTAAACACCAATTCTACGCCGTCAAGAAGCGCTTTGTAATCGGTGCTGCTTTTGCCGCTTTCTACCGCACGCTGCATATCGTCCAGCACGGGGAGTAGTTTTTGCAAAAGTTTCGTATTGGCGTGAATGATGAGTTCTTGGCGTTCCTGCTCGGTGCGGCGACGAAAATTCTCTAATTCGGCAACTTTGCGCAGCGAAATTTCTCGGAACTCATCGCGCTCACGGCGTAACTGCTCAAGGTCAGTATCGGAAGCCTGCGAATTGCCATTGGAAGCAGCTTCGGGAGTCAAAGGTGCTTCTTCTTGAAGTGTTGCTGTTTGGTCATTCATTGGTAAAAATCCTTAGAAAAATTCTTGTCAAACATTGGAAACAGTTTTCTGAAAGCAGTTTTAGCAAGTTGTATGACGCAGAAGAAGACGAACAAGTTTCAGGCTTGTTGTGTTTTCATTACTGCAAGTGTCATTTGTCCATTGGGGAGGTTAAAGCAGTTGATTTGTTTGAATGTATTGCATCCCATCCCATTGATACAGCATTTTTGTTTTTCGTGTTTCAGTGCGGTTGCCGGGTTCGGCGGAACTGCCTTTGCGTGTTTGTGTGCGGGTTACAAGCAACGAATATAAATCTTTGCCCCATGTTTTCATCGTTTCCAGCGTTGCGCGGTCTTCCAAGGCTGTTTCGTACTGACCGCCTTCGGTTTCGGCATCATCGCCGACATTGGAGTAGGTGCAAAGTTCAAAAATGTTTTGCATAATCTCGTTTTGCACACGGAAAAGACAGAGCATGGAGGTTGTTTGCTGCTTTCCGTCGGTTTGTTGCGTCGCAGTCCACTCAAATGCGAGAGCGTATTCTTCGTCGGTAATTTGATATTTTTTCTGTTGCACCGACGTAATTTCGGCATTATCAAATTCCGGCTTATAGGTTGTATGTGCCAAAACAGGATTGCTTTGCGTACTGTCACGGAACGCAAAGACATCGAAAAGGCAGCCATCACCATTCTCGCGCTTTACAACAGCCATATACGTCTGCGCATTCGTGTTCAACTGCGTTACCTGAATATCAGTAATCGTAAATGTACTTTTGTCATCGGGCTTAATTTCATTCGCGTAGAGCGTGATGATAAGGTCTGTCGGCAGAAAACGTCCGCAAATTTTTTCGGGTTGGGACTTGGAAAATGCTAATACAACTATCGCGTCATTGATACGCAAGGACTGAAGCGCACGATTTGCGGATGAAAACTGATTACTTGCCGATGTGCCTCCCGTAGCGGAAGATTGTGCTTGTTGGGACTGTGCCGGCTCCTGTTGCGCAGTTTCTTTTGATGCCGAAGTACAACCGTACCAAGCAACGGATAACGCAAAGGTGCAGGTGCTGACCATGCTGAGGGGTAGTGAGCGCATAATCATTCCTTTCAAAAAAATGGTTTCAACCAGCAAATATACCATTTTGCGCTGTACCGTAAAAGCGGAAATTATCCCCATAATGATTGAGGTGTTTGCTGACCGATGTAAAATGTTGCATTCACAAACCTTTTACGAACAACATCAGCCACAATTTCTAGCAATTTGTAGCCCAAAAACTTGTATTTTTAGCTCATTCTTTTGTACAATCTCGGTTTTGCATAATTTCACCCCTTACATTCTAAAGTATCCCCCACTCACCACGATCATCTATGAGACTTCTGTTGTTTGATATTGACGGCACCCTCGTTTCCGTCGAGCGCAGTGCTTCGCGGGTGATGCTTCGCCGCGTTGTTGAAGAAATTTTCGCCATTGAGTTACCACCACATTTCGAGTTTCAACTTGGCGGAAAGACCGATTACCAAATTATGACCGAAACCGCACAAAGGCTGGATTTACCGACAAAGCTCGTGGAAGAAAAGCGTGAGCAGATTCAGGATGTTTTGACACGGCACACGGCAACACTCTCGAACCCCGAAACTATGCGCATTTTGGAGGGTGTGAAGCATTTAGTTGAGCATCTGGCTTCGCGCAACGATGTTGCCTTAGCGCTTCTCACAGGAAATCTCGAAACAACGGCTCTGCTCAAACTCCGTCCGCATGGCTTAGATAGGCACTTTCCGGTGGGTGCGTTTGGTTCTGACCATATTGACCGCACCATGCTTCCGCCGATTGCACTCAAACGGGCAAATGCCCATTACAAAACGCAGCACGGTTTCCATATCAATTTTGAGGCAAAAAACACGCTCATCATTGGCGATACGCTGAACGACATTGCCTGCGCCAAGGCTCATGGAATCAAGACTTTAGCTGTAGCTACCGGTACAGTTGGCATGGGAACACTCCGCGAAGCAGGTGCAGAATTTGTTATGGAAAATTTTGCGGATATGCAAGCAATTACAGATATTGCGACGAATTTTTGAGTTTTACCGCTCAGGTATGACCGCTCAATGAGTTTTACTGCTCAAGGTATGACAGTTCAGTGTTTGCGTGGTAAAACTTATTGCCTTTGCCAACTACGACTTTTTTCATTATGCCTTCATCTTCTCCCAATATCATCATTGCCCTCGACGGTCCGGCAGGTTCGGGCAAAAGCACCACTGCTCGCCGTGTGGCGGAAGCGCTGGGTTACGTGTACATTGACACTGGCGCTATGTACCGCGCAATCACGCTTGCTGCCTTGCGGGAAGAACGCTCCATTACGAACTCCGACCTGCTTCCCATCGTCAAAGAGTATCAATTACAACTCACCATTTCACCCGACGGACAGCGTACAATCTTGGGGCGCGAGGATGTTACCGAAGAAATTCGCTCGCCGGAAGTGACAAAACTTGTAAGCGCCGTCAGCGCTTTGCCGTCGGTACGCGAAGCAATGTCAAAACGGCAGCGCGAAATGGGCAAAAACGGTGGTGTTGTCATGGACGGGCGGGACATTGGAACGGTCGTGTTCCCCGAAGCCGAACTGAAAATTTTTCTTATAGCATCGCTCGAAGAACGCGCTAAACGCCGATTGGCGGAACTCAAATCTGATACCGTCTCGCTGGAAGAAATGTGCAAGCAAATCAGTGAACGCGACAAGCAAGACACAGAGCGCCTTGTAAGCCCCTTGCGCAAAGCTGCCGATGCCGTTGAAATTGACACCTCCGCGCTCAGTATTGATGCTCAAACAGAGCGTATTTTGGCGCTGGCACGGGAACGTATTGCGGCAAAGCGGGGATGAGAAACGTTTGAAATATCTACGATAACAGTAAAAAGGTTGCTCACATCATCCGTGTCAGAATATCAACTATCGGACAACATCGCTTCAAACGTGGTCGCATATTAAACTTTTCCCGCCGTCGGCAGTATCAAAGGAATAAAATTGTACGGAATTATTTGGCAAAGCGCTTTTGAAATCGTAAATTAGAAGTCTTTGATAATTCTTACTTTCTTCATTCATTGTTCACTGTTTTCATAGCACTATGAAATATTTCCTCAGCGCAGCACTTTTAGCTGCTGTGGCATTTGTTAGCCCCGCTTACGCACAAAAAGCAGCCTCCGGTGCTGCATCCGGCGGCGTAAAAATCGGTGTTGTTGATTCGCAAAAAATCGTCGCACAACTTCCCGAAGCAAAAGAAGCACAAGAAAAACTTCAAGAATCCGGTAAAAAATACCGCGATACCCTCGAAACCATTCAAAAAGACTACGTTCAGGCTTTGGAAGGATATGACAAACAAAAAGGCATGATGTCTGCCGACGCGAAAACCAAAGAAGAAGAGCGTTTGAAGGCAATCCAAGAGCGCTTCCTTCGTTACCGCGAAGAAAAACTCGGTAATCAAGGCGAACTCGCGCAGTTGCAGGAAGAGCTTCTCGCTCCTATTCGCAAGCGCGTTCAAGCGGCAATCAAAGAAGTTGCTAAAGGCGAAAAACTCTCCGCAGTGATGGAAACACCCGCTTTTGTCTATTTCGATGAAGAATTGGATATCACCTTCCGCGTTTTGGACAAACTCAAACGCAATAAGTAAGACGAAGTGTTGAGTTTTGAGTGGTAGCACACTCGAAACAAACCATTAAAAAGTTGTATTTGTAGAACGGTTTCAGTTTATATCGAAACACCTGCTACACAGTTCAAAGCCAAAGCCGATGCAATGACTATTGCCGCGCTTTGGCTTTTCTGTCGTTACGGGTTTTGTTTCACTTTTTTGCGATTCGTTATGATGAAGAATTCTTGGAAAATGCGCGGCTTTATCGTATTATGCAGAGCGCTTTGTATAGTGCTTGGAAGTACGCTTTGGGGTATTGTCGGGGCAAGTAATGGTGAGCTTTGGGCGCAAGTACCGAAAGTCGCGTTTGTCAATTCTAACACCATTCGTGAGCGTTTTCCTGATTACCAAACCGCCAAACAGCGCTTGGAATCTCTCGTTGCAGATTGGAAGCGTCAATCGGAAGACCAGCTTTCGCAAATTCAAACGCTAGAAGCGGAAATCCAGAAAAAGCGCCTGATTTGGAGCGAAGCCGAACTCAAAGACCGCGAATTGCTCTTGCAAAAGCGCCGCCAAGACCGCGAGGAATTTATCCGCAAAACCTTTAATTCCGGCGGTTCATTCGACACTGAGGCTGCAAATCTCATGCGCCCTGTGGAGGCGAAAATTGCTGCGGCAATTCAAGAAGTGGCGATTACCGAAAATTACGATTATGTTTGGGACAAAAGTTCGCAGCCGCTTCTCTATGCCAATCCGCGTTTCGACGTTACCGCAAAAGTGATGGACAAACTCGGTTTATTCACCGACGATATTAAAGCAAAATTGAACGAGGCTATTGATAAAATTGAACGCGAAATCAGCAAAGCACGGCAGGAACTTTCGCCATCCAGTATTCGCCGCCGACTCACTAGAATGGCGGAAGATGCGAAAAAAGTGGCTGAAGATACGATAAAAGAAGCCGAGAAAGAATTCAAGGATGCGACCAAAGACCTCAATTTGGGGCAGAAGCAGGACACAAGCAAAAAAGTAACGCCACCGCCGAGCGCACCGCAACAAGATTCGACCAAAAAAGAACCGCCGAAAAAATAGCAATTCCCTTCGGCAAAAGTGTGTATTCAATTCCGCAACAGTTATGACCACTCG
>VYMD01000239.1_pt1 | contig 14457 bp, 19 predicted proteins | sample 5115311 | NCBI WGS metagenome assembly VYMD01 (sample SAMN12291779, study PRJNA351875) | freshwater metagenome | isolation source: freshwater lake | place: USA: Michigan, Wintergreen Lake | collected 2013-08-08
GGCCGCTCGGCTAGGCCGAGCGCCGGCGCCGCCCCCGACACCCCCGCGCCACCCACCTCGCTCGACCTGAACGCCGCCGACAGCGCCGCGCTCGAGGGCCTGCCCGGCATCGGCCCCACCTTCTCCCGACGCATCGTCGCCTATCGGCGACGACTGGGCTTCTACCACAGTGTCGAACAGCTCAAAGAGGTCTACGGCATGCCCGACAGCCTCTACCGCATCGCCGCGCCACACCTGACCGTCGGCGACCTAGCCGACGCCGATCGGCTAAACGTCAACGCCTATTCTGCCACCGAACTCGGCGCGCATCCCTATATCGGCCCCACACTCGCGCGCCGCATCGTCGCCTACCGCGAGCAGCACGGCCCCTACCGCAGCGTCGATGACCTCAAGCGGCTCTATGGCTTGCCACCCGAGCGGCTCGAGCGGCTGCGGCCCTACCTTCGCCTCGAATGAACGCCGCCACCCTCACCGATCGCCTCAACGCCGCCATCCGCGAGGTGCCCGACTTCCCCAAGCCGGGGATTCGGTTCAAAGACATCTCGCCCGTGCTGCTTGACCCGAAGCTGGTCGCTGAGGTGGCCCATGCCCTAGCTGAACCCTTCGTCGGCAGCGCCGTCACACGCGTGGTCGGCATCGAGAGCCGCGGCTTCCTATGGGGGCCGCTCATCGCCCAGCACCTCGGTTGTGGCTTCGTCATCGTCCGCAAAAAGGGCAAGCTTCCCCCCGACACCCACGAGGTGTCCTACAACTTAGAATACGGCTCGGCCACGCTCGAGATCCACCGACAGGCGCTCGGCGCCACTGACCGCGTGCTCATTCACGACGATCTGCTGGCCACCGGCGGCACAGCCGCTGCAGCCGCCAGCCTCGCCCAGCGCATTGGCGCCGAGGTGGTGGGCTATACGTTCTTGATCGAGCTCGCCTTTTTGAACGGCCGCTCGGCCCTCGTCCGCCACGGGGGCGCGCCACACGCCCTGCTCAGCTACGCCGACTGAGCCCCTCCGAAGTCGAAGTCCACGCCCGGCAGCGCCTTGAAGGCGCCGTTCTGCCGCACTTTCTGCCGCACCGATTCAACGAGTTCGAGGGTGGGGTTGATCGCCATCAGGTGGCGCAGCAGATAGTCCAACCGCTCGGTCTCGTCAGTCAGACCAAGCAGCTCTATTTTCTGTGGGATCGCCAGCGCCGTCAGATGCGCGATCTGATACGACAGGGGCCGGTCGGGGTCCACGGGCTTGAGCCGGTCATTTTGAATCAAGTCGTGAAAGCGGAGATAGGCCTGCTGCACCCGGTCGCGCAGCTCAGTCTGGGCATGCTCGCCCACCTGCAGGAGGCGCACGTCGGCGCGGTGGGCCTCGTCACCACTGGGCGCCACAGCAAAACGCAGCACTTCAAACGGCTGCGTACCCATAACCCGAATGTCGAGCCGCCCATCGTCATAGCGCTGCACCACCTGCGTCAGCACCATGAGCGTGCCCGTGGTCGCCACCCGCCCCTCGTGCACCGCCACGATGCCAAAGGGCACCCCCTCAGCCTCACAGGTAGCGATCATCTGCCGATAGCGAGGCTCAAAAATGTGCAGGGCCAGCTCCTCGCCCGGATAGGCCACCAGCTGCAGGGGGAACAGCGCAACGTTCACCTCGGCAAGCTCGCCCTTTTGCGCGCTCGTGCTCCTGCCTCGGCAGCTGAAAGGCCGCCGACCCCCACGCGTATCTTTGAGGCTCGCATCCCACTATGTCTGCCGCCCTGCACTTACCCCCTGCGCTTGACCGCGCTGAGCTCACGCTGCCCTACCCCACGTCGCTCTATCGGGGCAAGGTGCGCGATGTCTATGATGTCGGCGGCGAGGTGCTCGTGCTCGTGGCCAGCGACCGCATTTCCGCCTTCGACGTCATCCTGCCTAGGCCCATCCCGGCTAAAGGTCAAGTGCTCAACCAGACGGCCGCCCACTTCCTGCGCGCCGTCGAGCGCCGCAACGGCGGCGTGGTCGACACCCACCTGCTGGCCACGCCCGACGAGAATGTGATGATCGGCCTTAAGTGTGAGGCGTATCCCGTCGAGATGGTCGTGCGCGGCTATCTGGCGGGCCATGCCTGGCGCACCTACCGCGACGGGGGGCGCGAGCTCTGTGGGGTGCCCCTGCCAGAGGGCCTGCGCGAGAACGACCCCTTGCCTGAGCCCATCGTCACCCCCACCACCAAGAGCAAGGTCGGCCACGACATCGACATCAGCGAGGTCGAGCTCATCCGCGCGGGGCTGGTTTCGGCGGATGAGTATTCTGAACTCAAGTATTACACCCTTGAGCTCTACAAGCTCGGGCAGCGCATGGCCGCCGAGCGCGGCCTGATTTTGGTCGACACCAAATACGAGTTCGGCCACCGCGAGGGGCGGGTGTTTCTGATCGACGAGGTGCACACGCCCGATTCGAGCCGCTACTTCTACGCCGAGGGCTATGCCAAGCGCCAGGCGCGCGGCGAGAAGCAAGAGCAGCTCAGCAAAGAGTTTGTGCGCGAGTGGCTCATGGCGCAGGGCTTCCAAGGGCAAGCGGGCGCCGAGCCGCCGGTGATGCCCGACAGCTTCGTCGAGACGGTCAGTCGCCGTTACATCGCCCTCTACGAGCAGGTCACGGGCCAGGCCTTCGTGCCCCGCCCCGCCGCCACCGCCGAGCAGGCACGCGCGCAGATGACCGAGCGCATCGTCGCGGCTCTGGAGCAGATCGGTGTGAAGCCCGGTTAATTCCTGACCTCGCTTAGATTCTGTCGTCACACTCGGTGCATCTTTAGCTTCGTTTCGTCTCGCCATGCACGACCCCGTCATCCTCTCTACCCAGCCCTCGGCCTTCAGTCAATACCTAGCCGAGGTGCGCGATGCTGCCGTGCAGACCGACCGTCTGCGCTTCCGCACCAACCTGCAGCGGGCGGGCCGCGCACTGGCCTATGAGATCAGCCGCCACCTGCGCTATGAGTCGCGCAGCATCACCACGCCCCTGGGTCAGACCGAGCAGTCGGTGCTGGCCGAGCAGCCCGTGCTTGGCGCGATTCTCCGTGCGGCGCTTCCGCTGCACCAGGGCTTCCTCGACGTCTTTGACCGCGCCGACAATGCCTTCGTGTCGGCCTATCGCGCCCACGACACGGTGAACGAAAACGCCTTCGTCGTCAAGGTCGAATACCTCTCGGCCCCCGCCCTCACCGGCCGCACCCTCGTGCTCATCGACCCCATGATCGCCACCGGCATGTCGATGGTCATGAGCTATGAGGCCCTGCGCGCGCTGGGCGAGCCGAGCCAGATTTTCGTGGCGGGGCTGATCGCAAGCGAGCAGGGCCTGAGCTATGTGCAGCGCCACCTGCCACAGGCGCGCATTTTCGTCGGCGCAGTCGACCTCGAGCTAACGGCCAAGGCCTACATCGTGCCCGGTCTGGGCGATGCCGGTGATCTCGCCTTTGGCGAAAAGGCCTCTACTGTATAAGCTGCCCAGCGCCAAAGCGATGCTTGACCTGCCCTGGGGCGAATATGCCGTAGTCGCGGTCTGGACGGGGCTGAAGTTTTTCGTTGGGCTAGGCTTTGCGCTCGCCTTTCGCCTGCACTGGGTCGAGCAGTTTCTGTGCATGGGCCTGGGCGGCGTGGCGGGGTCCTATGTGTTCGCCTATTTCGGCGATGCCCTAAGTGTCCTATGGCGGCGGATCTGGCGCCGCCCGGCCCCCCACACCCTCACCGAGCCGAACGTTACACATCAGCTCTTCTGGCAGCGCTATGGCCTCTTGGGTGTGGCTGTGATCACACCCTTCATTATGCCCGCCGTGGCGGCTGCCGTGGCGCTTGCTTTTGGCACGCCGCCGCGCCGGGTGGCCCGAGCCCTCGCGCTCTCGTTGCTGCTCTGGGCGCTCGCGTTCGCGCTGCTCGCCGACACGCCGATCGTGCAGGCCCTGCTCGACCACATCAGCAGCCTGTGGCGCTGAGCACTCACTTAAGCTCTTCGAACTCCACGTCGTCGTCGGCCAGGCGTGACACGTCGTTCGGGCGCATGCTGCGCTGAGGTCGTGGCTGCACCGTGGCCTTAACATCGGGCGCCACGAAAAACTCTTTTTCGAAATCGGCGCTCGCCCGCGCCCGCGCATTGGCCTGCTGCTCGGCCTGACGCTGCACGCGGCGCACGAGGCCGATCACCAGCCGACGCGCCAGCCACGGACCCACCAGGCTAAAAAACACCCGCAGCAGCAGGTAGCCTAGAAAGACGTAGAAAAGAATCTTGAGCAGTTCCACCACAACGACGCTAGGCGCCTAGAACGCAAAAATACGGCCCTAGCGCGCGAACTCGGCCATCACCCGTGCGTAGTAGGCCTCATACTGCGGCACAATCAGGTGGTGGTCAAACTGCTGCGCGCGGGCCAGCGCCGCCTCGCTATAGCGCCGATAGGTGTCGGCGTCACCCAGCAGCGTGAGCGCATGCTCAGCCAGCAGATCGACATCGCCGATGGGGCTCAGCAGGCCCGAGCGTCCGTGCTCCACTACTTCGGGCAGGCCGCCGGCGTTGGTGGCTAGCACTGGCAGGCCACAGGCCATCGCCTCGAGCGCCGCCAGACCAAAGCTCTCGCTCTCGCTCGGCATCACAAACACATCAGCCACCGGCAAGATCTGCTCGATCACCTCTTGCTTGCCAAAGAATACGACAGCATCGGTCAGCCCATCCTCCCGAATCTGCCGCTCCAGCGGCGGGCGCTCGGGGCCGTCGCCCACAAAGAGCAGCTTCACCTTAAGCTGCTGGCGCACGCGCTTGAACATCTCATACACATCGCCCACGCGCTTGACCTTGCGGAAGTTCGACACATGGATGAACAGCTGCTCGCCCCCCGGCGTCAGCAGCGAGCGAAAGCCATTTTTCGTGACCGGCCGAAAGCGCTTCAGATCGACGAAGTTTGGGATCACCTCGATCGGCACCTGCACGCGAAAGCTCTGACGCGTGGCCTCGGCTAGGTATTGTGACACCGAGGTTACGCCCGTCGAGTGGTTGATCGAGAAGGTCACCACGGGCTCATACATATCGCTCGTGCCGACCAGCGTGATGTCAGTGCCATGCAGAGTGGTGACGAAGGGGATGCGGATGCCCAGCTCAGCCAAGATTTGCTGCGCCATCCACGTGCTCGAGGCGTGCGGAATCGCATAGTGCACATGCAGCAGGTCGAGGTGCTCATAGCGCACCACATCGACAATCTTCGACGTTAGGGCCGACTCATAGGGCAGATGCTCAAAGAGTGGGTAGTCTTCAGGGTTGACCTGGTGGTAATAGACGTTGCGCGCGAAACGGTCGAGGCGCACCGGCCGATCATAGGTGATGAAGTGCACGGTGTGACCGCGCTCGGCCAGCGACTTGCCCAACTCAGTGGCCACGACGCCGCTGCCGCCGAAGGTGGGGTAACACACGACGCCGATTTTCATAGGCTGCGATTCGGCTGAGAAGGAGGGCGTTTGCGACGGCAACCTACGGCCTAGGCCCTAGCGCTCGCCGACGCAAAGGTTATGAAATGATAACGGCTAAGCCGACCCTTTTAGGAGATCGGCGCGGGCGTCGACACCAATTCGGGCACAAAACGCAAGAAGGCCTGCAGGTGCTGGTCGATCTCGCGTACGGCGCCCGTCTCAGTCAGCACCCCTTGCGCATCGAGCTTCTCTTCGATTTTCATCAGGTGCGCGCGGAAGGCCATCACATCCACCCGCACATAGTTGAGCACCCCCACGAGGTGGTCGAGCCCGCGCACGTTGCCAAAGCGCCCCGAGGCCTCGCCGATGAGGGCCGCCCGCTTGCCGTGAAAGACCTCGCTGGGCTTCATCGTGTCGATGAACGCCTTGAGTACCCCCGGAAACGAACCGTTGTATTCAGGCACAACAAACACATAGGCTTGGCTGGCGCGCATTTGCGCCTCAAAAGGGCGGAAAGTCTCGCTGCGCCGACCAAACGAGTCGGTGAACAGAAAATCTTTTGGCAGCTGCTCGAGCTCCAGCAGTTCAGCCACGACGCCTTTGGCCGTCAGCTGGCTCAAATAATAGCGCGCCACACGCTGGGCGTTGCTGCCAGAGCGGTGTGTGCCCACAATGACCGATACCATACTCTGCTGAACCGCGTTCGCCCTTGAAATAGTGCCCCTCAGTCGGCATCTTCACCCCACGACTAAGCTGCAACACCATGATTACCCGCATCGTCCGGATGGAATTCGACCCCGAAAAGGTGGATGCCTTCCGTCAAATCTTCGACGAGGTGAAAGCTAAGATTCGCGCCTTTGAGGGTTGCGACCATCTCGAGCTGCACCGCGACGATGACGAGGCCAATGTGCTCTACACCGTCAGCTATTGGGCCTCAGCCGACGACCTCGAGCGCTACCGCCGCAGCGAGCTCTTCACCACCACCTGGGCGCGCACGCGCGAGCTGTTCAAGGGCCGGGGCAGCGCCTACTCCCTGCGCTTGCTCGAGCGCATCGGCTAAGGCCTTAAACCCAAGCCACAGTCGCGCATCTATAGCCTAAACCATCACGATGAAAACCACCCACCTGCTCTTGACCGCTGCTTTTGGCCTCATCGCTGCAACCGCTGCTGCACAGGCCGAGCCCGCCCCTGCCCCTGGCCCGGCGCCTGCCCCGAGCGCCGACCGCCGCGAAGACGTGCGCGACCGCCGCGAAAACAAGCGCGACCGCGCCGAAAACAAGCGTGACCGCCGCGAAGACGTGCGCGACAAGCGCGAAGACAAGCGCGATGCTAAAGTGGACGGCGGACGACGAGACAAGCGTGAAGACGTGCGCGATGCCCGCGAGGATGGGCGCGACAGGCGCGAGGACAAGCGCGACCGCCGCGAAAACAAGCGTGATCGCCGCGAGAACAAGCGCGACCGCCGCAACTAAGTCCTCTGAGTCTTAAAACGAACGCGGGCGGCCAATGACCGCCCGTGTTGCATTTCATGCGCGTGCGCAAAGCCCTACACCGAGAAGCTCTCTCCGCAGCCACATTCGCGGCTCGCGTTCGGGTTGATGAAGTGAAAGCCCTTGCCATTGAGCCCATCAGAGAAGTCGAGCTCAGTGCCGGCGAGGTAGAGGAAGGACTTTAGGTTCGTTCGGATGGTCAGGCCTTTGTCCTCAAACACCTGATCGCCGGGGTGCTCTTCGTTGTCGAAGTCGAGCTGATACGACAGGCCCGAGCAGCCACCCCCCACCACCGACACCCGCAGGCCGTAGTGCGCATCGAGCCCTGCATCGCTTCGCAAGCGCTCGACATGGCTTTTGGCTTTATCTGAAACCGTAATCATCGTGCGTCCTTTTTTTAAAAAACCCCGACGCACAGGCGGCCGGGGTCTCTGCTCACAGAAAAGAAGCTTAGTGGTGCGCGGGCTCGGCGATGGGCTCGAGGCCGTTTTTCACCCGATAGTCGTTGATAGCAGCGCGGATGGCGTCCTCGGCCAGCACCGAGCAGTGAATCTTCACCGGCGGCAGCGACAGCTCCTCGACGATATCCATGTTCGAAATCTTCGTGGCGTCGTCGATGCTCCTGCCCTTGAGCCACTCGGTGGCCACCGAGCTCGAGGCGATGGCCGAGCCACACCCGAAGGTCTTGAACTTCGCGTCTTGGATGATGCCCGTGCTCGGGTCCACCTCGATCTGCAGACGCATTACGTCGCCGCACTCCGGGGCGCCCACCAGACCGGTGCCAACGTTCTCTTTGGCCTTGTCGAGGGTGCCGACGTTGCGGGGGTTCGAATAGTGGTCGATGACCTTAGTTGAATACGCCATAGTGCTGGTGTCTAAACGGTGAGTAGGGGGGTGTCGTGTGTGTGATGTTTAGTGATGGGCCCACTCGATCTTCGAGAGGTCCACGCCTTCTTTGAACATCTCCCAGAGGGGGCTCATGTTGCGCAGGTGCTCCACGGCATGCTTGACCTGGGCGATGGCAAAGTCGATTTCTTCGTCGGTGGTGTAGCGGCCCAAGCCGAAGCGCAGCGAGCTGTGCGCGAGGTCGTCTGATAGGCCCAGGGCCTTCAGCACATACGAGGGCTCGAGCGAGGCCGAGGTGCAGGCCGAGCCCGACGACACCGCCAGGTCTTTGATGGCCATCATCAGACCCTCGCCCTCCACATACTTAAACGACATGTTCGATACGTGCGGCAGGCGGTGCTGCGTGCTGCCGTTGATAGTGCTCTCTTCGATTTCGAGCAGGGCCAGCTCTAGCCGATCACGCATGCCCGACAGGCGGATGGCCTCTTGGTGCATCTCGAGGCGGCAGAGTTCGGCCGCTTTGCCCAGGCCCACGATGCCCGGCACGTTGAGCGTGCCGCTGCGCATGCCGCGCTCGTGGCCGCCTCCGTCCATTTGGGCGGTCACTTTCACCCGCGGGTTCTTGCGGCGCACATACAGCACACCCACACCTTTGGGCCCGTACATCTTGTGGCCAGAGAAGGCCATCAGGTCGATGCCATACTCGTTGACACTGACCGGGATCTTGCCGACCGCCTGCGTGGCGTCGGTGAAAAACAGCGCGCCCTTGCGGTGGGCGATCTCGCTGATCTGCTTGATGGGCTGGATCACACCCACCTCGTTGTTGGCAAACATGACCGCCACGAGCACGGTCTTGTCCGTCACGGCGGCCTCGAGTTCGTTGAGGTCGATCAGCCCTTCGCCGTTGACCTTCAAGAAGGTCACATGCTTGCCCTCGCGCTCGAGATGGTGGGCCGTGTCAATCACCGCCTTATGCTCGGTCACGACTGTGACGATATGATCACCCTTCTTGGCATACATATCGGCCACACCCTTGAGGGCGAGGTTGATGCTCTCAGTCGCACCTGAGGTGAAAATGATTTCTTTCTCGTCGGCGCCGATCAGCTGGGCGATCTGCTCACGGGCATAGTCCACAGCCTCCTCTGCCTGCCAGCCGAACGCGTGGTTGCGACTTGCCGCGTTGCCGAAGTGCTCAGTGAAGTAGGGCAACATCGCCTCCAGCACCCGGGGGTCCATGCGGGTGGTGGCGTTGTTGTCGAGGTAAATCGGGGTTTTCAGCATGCTTTAGCGCGTTTTTGCCCGTTTGAAGGACGAAGTTAAGACGGAATCTAAGTCCAAATGAGAACAGTTACTAGAAACGGCGGGTTCCGGCGCCATGACAAATGTCAGCTTTTGGGGTGAACTCAGAAATCGACACTTTTGGCCTGAACCAAGCCCCCGACCCATGCCCCAGCCGCCCCAAGCGCCCCACCTCACCCGGCGCCTTCTGCTGAGTGCCCTCACCCTGAGCACCTTAGTGCTATTGCTCGCCGCCTGTGCCCCCGAGGCTCAGCAGGCTGACGCCGACACGCTCGAGGTCGACTCGACCCTCGCCCGCGACGCCGCCGCCGTCGAGCGCATCGTCTATGCCATGCCCTCAGCGCCCCAGGTGCTCACCCTGCTCAAGCAGGCTGGCGCCACTTATGACGGCCGCCTGCTCAACCCCCCCCGCAGCGCTACCCGCTACACCACCACCGAAAAGGCCGCGCTGAACATCGGCATCTACAGCACCGACCTAGCCGTCGCCGCCGCCTTCGATCAGTCGCAGGAGAGTGTCAACTACTTCATCGCCATCCAGCAGTTGGCCGACCGCCTCGGGGTGGCCAGCGCCTTTGACGAGACCGTCATCACCCGGCTCGACAAAAACCGCGACCGCGCCGACTCGATCAATGCCATCGTCACGGGCGCCTTCGACCAAGCCAATCGCAAACTCAAAAAGTTTGGGCAAGACGACATCGGCCGCCTGATCCTCGTGGGCGGCTGGGCTGAGGGCCTGCACCTCGCCACGGCCTACCACACCGCCAAGCCGTCGAAGATGATGGCCGAGCGCATCGCCGAGCAGAAACTCGTGCTCGACAACCTGCTCAGCATTGTCGCTCAAGACTCGGCCCGGGCCAGCTTCGCCCAGGTGTATCCGCGCCTGCGCCGACTTCAGACGGCCTTTGCCGCCATCACCATCGACTACAGCTACACCGGCGTCAGCAGCGACCCCGCCAAAAAGATCACCCGCATCGACAACTCCAGCGAGGTGCGCGTCACCCCCGAGCAGCTCGCCGACATCACCCGTCAGGCCCGCGAGCTGCGCACGCTCATCATTCAGTAACCGCCGACCGAACCTAGACTTCTCATGCTGCGCTCTATGCTGCGTCTCCCGATCCTATTGTTCGCCGTGCTGCTGCTGGCCAGCGCACCGGCCGCCGCTCAGCAGTGCGACGAGGCTGCCGACTCCTGCTCTGCGCTGCTCTTCCCCTTCAGCTCCGATGGGCAGTATTACCGTGCCCAGCTCTTTCCTGGCGAGACGGCTCGGCTGAAGATCACCTTCTACGAGGGCATCGTCTATCGCCTAGTGCCCTGTGGCGTTAGCCGCTCGGGCGACCCGCTCATCATCACCCTCTACGACCGCCAGGGCAACAAGCTGTTCACCAACGAGGGCCGCACGGGCGAGTCCGCCTTCGACTTCTCCTTCGGCGCTACGAGTGACTACACCGTCGTCGCCCGCTTCAGTAAGGGCGCTGGCTGTGCCGCCATTCTCGTCGGCTTCCAAGACGCCGAAGAGGAAGAAGACAGCAACTAGGTCTTTGACCTTATCTCTACAAAGAGAAGGGGCGCTAGCAGGCACCCCTTCTCTTTTGCTGAAGAATGAGGCATTTACCGCCCGATAGCAAACTCGAACTGCGACTGCTTGAAGCTCTCGCGGCGGTTGCGCTTGGGCAGCTTGAGCTCGGCCAGAGCGGGCAGGGCCGCCTTGACCGCACCGAACAGCGCCGCGTGGTCAGCATACGGCAGGCTCAGGCGCAGGTCGGTGGCCACCTTGGCCAGCAGCAGCCAGCTGGGCAGGGCATCGACGATGTTCTCGGGGTCGCGCCAGTTGTCCACCGGCACGCCGCCCGCATCGAGGCGGCTCTTGGGCAGAGCCATCCACATCTCGGGCGTCATGCGCCGCACCTGCAGCGCCTGCTGCACGACCTGAGGCAAGCCCTTGGCGTTCACATAGGTGCCCGCCGCCTCGAGGTGGTTGGCCGCCGGCAGCAGCACCGTGGCCTTGTCAAAGCCCGCGAAGTAGTTGCGTGCGAACACCACGGCGGCCTTGCCCGCCATCACGTCGGCTAGCTCGGCGGCCAGCACCTCGTCTTCCATCAGCACGATGAGGCTCACCTCGGCCGATTGCGCCATCGCCTTGAGCTCGGCCTTGCTCTTGCGCTGCAGGCCCACGAGCTCGGCACCGGCGCGGTTGGGCGTTCGGTCGTCTTTTTTCAAGAAGCTGTCGCCCCAGCCCGCCTGCGTGTGGTCGGCGTAATAGAGCTGGTGACTGCCCAACTGGTTCGCCACCTCGCGCAGGGCCCAGTTCGACTCCACCGAAGCGTGCGCCGAGCCGATGAACAGCGTCTTACCCTTGTGCTGATCAAGCAGCAGGCCCGCGTGGCGCAGCCCCTCTTCGAACTCCACCGGCAGGTCGCCCTTGAGCTTGGCGCCGCTGACGCGCTTTTCGTTGAAGCGGTCGTAGTCGAGTCGGCCCTCGTCGCACATCCAATACTCGTTCACGGCCGCATTGTGGCGGGGCGTCTGGCGCAGCACTTCGTTGTCGCGCACCCATACGTCCACGTTGCAGCCCTGGGCGCAACCGGTGCAGATGGTGGGGCTGTAGTTCATCTCCCACACCCGCGCCTTGAAGCGGAAGTCGCTGCTGGTGAGCGCGCCGACCGGGCAGAGGTCGATCACGTTCATCGAATAGGGGTCGTCAAACGTCTGTCCCGGCGCTGTGGCGGGATAGTTCGACACGCCCCGGCTGTGGATCGACAGTTGGTTGGTCTTCGAGATCTCTTCGGTGAAGCGGGTGCAGCGCGTGCAGTTGATGCAGCGCTCAGCGTCGAGCATCACGTTCGGGCCCAGCTCGATGCGCTTGGGCTTGTGCACCTTGCTCACCTCATAACGCGAGCCCTCGGGGCCGTACTTATACGTCCAGATCTGCAGGGGGCACTCACCCGCTTGGTCGCAGATCGGGCAGTCGAGCGGGTGGTTGATGAGCAGGAACTCGAGCACACCCTTCTGGGCCTTCTCGATCACGGCCGACGAGCGGTTGGTGCGCACGTGCATGTCGGGCGCCAGCTGCGTGTTGCACGAGGTCACCGGCTTGCGGCCCCAGGCGATCTTGGGGGTGCCGTCGGCGTTGGTCTCGACCTGCCCCGTCTCGCGGTTCTTCATCGGGAAGCCCACATCCACCAAGCACATCCGGCAGTTGGTCGGGATCGACATGGCCGGGTGGTAGCAGAAGTACGGCACCTCCACCTGGTGGTCGATGCAGAACTGCAGCAGATAGGGCTTGCCCTCGTAGGAATAGGCTTTGCCGTCAACAATGATCTGGGGCATGGTGCTGGGGGCCCAGTCGGGCCGGAATAGAGGACGAAAATAGGCCCGCCGCCCATACGGCCCAAGCCGACCCCGCACGGTTCTTACCCTTAGACCCGTTCTGTCAGCCCAGGGCCCCGCCCGGCGTACTTTGCCCCCTCTGTGTTGCCCGACCCCTCATCCGCCTGGCGCCGCAGCCTGCCCACCACCGCAGGGGCAGACGGCCGCCAGCGCATCCGCTGCGCCGTGCGGCGCCGCCCCGTGCTACTCACCCCAGAAGAGCAGGTGCGCCAGCAGCTGATCTGGCACCTGCACCTCGACTGTGGGGTGCCCCTGCCACTGATCGCTGTCGAGCGCGGGCTGGTGGTGCACCGCCTGCGCAAGCGCTTTGACCTGCTGGTCTATGGCGGCGGAGCCAAGGCCGGTCTGCCCCTGCTACTGGCCGAATGCAAGGCCCCCAGCGTGCGCCTGACCGAGGCCCAGCTGCAGCAGGCGGCGGTGTACAACAGCGCCTTTGGTGCGGCCCACCTGCTCGTCACCAACGGCGAGACGCTGCTGTTCTACACCTATGGCCTGGGCGGCAGCGTCAGCCTGCGCCGCACCGTGCCGCCCTTTGCAGAGTGGTGAGAATGAGCATATTTCAAAATTTTGCAAGAAAAATTTGACACGACACGACACTTAGAATTGTAACTCACTTAAACAACTTTCTATGAAACTTTCGTTGAATTTTAAATCGATTGGGCTGGCGGTTGCGCTCACAGCTACTGTGATATTGCTTTCTGCTAAAATTGCCTCTGCCAATGATGGCTACGAGCAGCCAGATAAATTCTGGGGCAGTGGTAGCTACACTGAGTGTATAGGAGGCATTGCCGTTTACCACTGCACCTATCACGTCTTTTGGATTAAGACGAAAGATAAAGTTTGTGGCAATGGGTCTTGCTAAACTGGTGAAAACAAATTTTGTGAATTCAAACGATAGAAAGCCACACCTTCGTGTGTGGCTCTCTATTTTAATCTTATTATTGACGCCAATAACTAGCTATGCTCAGAGCAAGCAGGTTCGTTTCGAGATTCGTAACACCGCTGGGGAACGCCTCTCGCTGGCAACCGTAATATCAAAGTCTAATAATTTTATCATTTCACTAGATTCCAGCGCATCAGCACTTGCTGCTATCGGTGACACCCTTGAAATTCGGCACGTAGGGTATGCTACGCTCAAGGGAATAGTATATAAAGCAAATCAATTATTTGAGCTATCAGAAGTTTCATATTCAATTACTTCAATTGAAGTAACTTCATTAGCCAATCAAGCTTTTTTTATAGGCGTAAAGCCTAACAGACGCAAACTTAATCCCGTTTATTGGGGAAATATTCATGAGGTAGTACTTCCAATCGTTAACACTACTCGATCTAACATAAGACTTGATAGGGCAAATTTTACTATCATCAACGAAGGCTTGATAAATGGAGTTATACAACATTATCCTTCTTACGAGTTTCGTTTGTATCGAGATAGCCTGACGTCAGAGCATCGACTCGAAAACCAAATCACGATTCGGCATCATGGCGAGGGCCTTTCTACGCAATCTATCAGCCTAGACTCCTTCAATCTTGTGCTTAAGCCCGGCCAAAAGGTATTCATTGGGTTGAAAGCTTACACACTGACCGGTGGCTTCTACCACACCAAACTCAAGCGAGATGTGAGCATGGAACGCTTGAAAAATCTGGAACACACCCGCCGTTGGGGTAGCTGGTTGAGCTATCGCGTACTGAAGGAAGAGGCCGTTTACTTCATGCGAAACGAGTTTGGGCGAAACAAAAATGCTTGGGTAGAGCATCGTGATAAAACCGTCCCGGCTTTTTATGTCACCTATCAGGTGGTGACAGAATAGACGCCCTACCTCGGCTCCTCCAGTTCGTCCCTTACCCAGCCCTCCGGCAGCTGCGCCGCCAGCGTGCGCAGGCCGCGCGCGCGGCCCTCGGCGTCGCGCAGCAGCAGGGTCTCGGCCTGCGGCAGCGCCAGGGCGGCGTTCACCGAGTTGACCAGGCCCACCGGCACCCCCGCCGCAACGAGCTCGGCCAGCAGCGGCGCGACCGGCCG
>VYMD01000244.1_pt1 | contig 14312 bp, 14 predicted proteins | sample 5115311 | NCBI WGS metagenome assembly VYMD01 (sample SAMN12291779, study PRJNA351875) | freshwater metagenome | isolation source: freshwater lake | place: USA: Michigan, Wintergreen Lake | collected 2013-08-08
CGCCGCCCGGACGCCCGCCGAGTAGTCTAGACCCGCACCAGCATCTTGCCGGCGTTGCGGCCCTCGAAGAGGCCGATCAGGGCTTCGGGCGCCCGCTCGAAGCCTTCCAGGACCGTTTCCTGATAGCGAATGCGGCCGGACTTGAGCCAGCCGGTCATGTCGGACTGGAACTGGTCCTGCAGGTGGGGGAAGTCGGAGGCCACGAAGCCCTCCATCCGCATCCGGCCATAAATCAGGACCGACAGGTTCCGCACGCCCTCGCGATCGCCATTGTAGGTCGAGATCATGCCGCAGACCGCGATGCGGCCGCGCAGGTTCATGCAGGCCAGGGCGGCGTCGAGGTGGGCGCCGCCGACATTCTCGAAATAGACATCGATGCCCTTGGGCGCGGCGGCTTTCAGGGCGGCGCGCAAATTCTCGGAGCGATAGTTGATGGCCGCGTCCAGACCCGCCTCTTCCAGCAGCCAGCGCTTCTTGTCGTCCGAGCCGGTGGAGCCGATCACGAAGCCGCCCTTGATCTTGGCGATCTGGGCGGCGACCGAGCCCACCGCGCCGGCGGCGGTGGAGACGAAGACCTGCTCGCCGTCCTTCAGGGCGCCGGTCTCCAGGAGGCCGCCATAGGCGGTGATCCCGGTGCCGCCCAGGGCGTGCATGTAGACGCTGAGGGGCAGGTCGGGGTCGGGGTTGAGGACCTGGACGCCCCGGCCGTCGCTGTTGAAGCGCTCCGAGAAGCCCTGTCCGTGCCGCACAATGTCGCCTTCGCGGAACTTCAGGTTCCGGGACTGGACCACGCGTCCGATCCCGCCGCCAGCCATGGCCTCGCCCAGCTTCTGGTCGGCGTCCAGGCGGGGCCGCATGTAGGGATCGACCGACAGGATCAGGCCCTGGACCTGGATCTCGCCCTCTCCAGCGTCGGCGAGGGGCGCCTCGACGACGGCGAAGTCCTCGGGGACGGGCTTGCCGGCGGGGCGGCGGACAAGATGGACCTGGCGGGCGGTAGTCATGGGGGCTTCCTCCGTTTTCCCATCGTTAGGGGAGCCCGGGCCCGGGGCCAAGGGCCGGCGGTCAATCGCGCAGCAGGGGTAGGGAAAGGCCCGAGGCCGGGCGGGCGGAAAGGACCTCCCGGCGGAACCGAAAAAGCTCGGCGGGGCGGCCGCCGGTGTCCTGGTCCAGGCGTCCCAGGCCTTCGACGAGGCCGGAACGCTCCAGGGCCCGGCGGAAGTTCTGCTTGTGCAGGGCCACCCCGGCGACGGCCTCGACGGCCCGCTGCAGGGCCGAAAGGGTGAAGGCCCCGGGCATCATTTCGAAGATGACCGGACGGTACTTCAACTTGCCCCGGAGCCGGGACAGGGCCGTCGCGAGGATTCGCCGGTGGTCGGAGATCATCGGCTCGCCCAGGGCCGGGCCCAGCCGGGCGATGGCCGGGTCCGGCGCCTCGCCGCGGTCCCGCGACGCCTCTGGCGCCAGCCCGGCCTCATAGAGCAGCTCGTACCGCTCCAGGGCGCGCTCCTCATTCCAGGGCGCCTCGTCCAGGGCGAACAACAGGCGTACGCGCGCCATGCGGGTGGCGCTCTGTCCCGCCCAGCTGAGAAGGGCCGGTTCGATGACGACAAGGGCCTCGGGACGCCCCTCGCGCCAGTCTTCCCAGGGGAAGAAACCGGTGAAGGCTGACCAGGCGGCGCCCGGCTGGGCCGCCGTGTCCGCTCGGGCGGTCAGGCCCAGATAGCCGACGGAGATGACCCTGGCCGCTGCTGAGCCGTCCACCGCGGCGAGGGGGGCGTCCCGACCCTTGTCGCCGAAGGTGTAGAGCTGCTCCACATAGCCGGGATCAAAGCCGGTCTGCACTGAGACGAAGGCCCTGAGCGCGATCTCGAAGGTGCGGTCCGCCTCAGGATCAAACGGACCGAAGGGCAGGGCGGCCGGCTGGCCCGGCGTGCGAACCGTCAGCACCCTGGCCTCGCCCCCGGAAACCGCGGCGACCACCGCCGAGAGGCCGATGACAATGCGCTGGGCCACGGCCTAACCCGGCGCCGAAGATGGAGCGGCGGGCCCGAACCCGGCCGCCTCGGAGAGGCTTTGGAAACGCTCGACATACTGCGCCTGGGCGGGCGCCGGCGCCAGGGGCTCTATCGCGATGTCGTATCCGGGCGGAGGCGCCCCGAAGAGGGCGATGGACTCCTCCCTTCCGAAACCCGCGAGCTGGACGGCCTCGAAGAAGGCGCAGACCCGGTCTGCGGTCTTGATCAGCCTGCGGATCTCAGCGGGCGTCCGGGCGGGCAGACCGAAACGGATGTGGATGGCCTGCTCCAGGCGATGTTCGATCGTCTTGTAGTCATCCCCCAGGGCGGTCTTGAAGGGGCTGATCATGTCCCCGATGACGTACTCCGAGGCGTCGTGGAGGAGGGCGGCCAGCCGCCAGCGCGGGTCAAGGTCCGGGCTGAGATGGACACAGATCTCCTCGACCACAACCGAGTGCTGGGCCACCGAGAAGGCGTGGTCACCGGTCGTCTGGCCGTTCCACCGCGCCACCCGGGCCAGGCCATGGGCAATGTCCTCGATCTCAATGTCGAGGGGGGAGGGATCCAGGAGGTCCAGGCGGCGTCCCGACAGCATGCGCTGCCAGGCCCGCGGAGGGCTTGCAGCGGCGCGCTTCAATGCAGATCTCTAAGGGCGAACATGGCCGACAGGTGCACCGGGGCTTGAGAAAGATCAATGACGGTGCGCAGGCTGGGCCGTTAACTTCCCCGGCAAGCAGGGAGACTGCGGATGAGTTGGGCGAGAGTGATAGCGCCGCTGGCCGGCGCCGAGGGCGACGCCGCCGTCCTGTCCGCCGCCGTGAAGGCGGCCGATCCCTTCGGAGCGGAAGTGTCCGCCGTCTTCGCCCCCGCGGATGTGGCCGACATCATGCCCTGGCTGGGAGAAGGCTATCTGGGCGGCGTCCAGACCACGGCCATCGAAACCCTGAGGCAGGCGGCGGCGACGGGCGAGGCTCGCTCCCGGGCCGCCTACGAGGCCTGCAACTACGCCAAGAAGACCTTTGTCGCCCTCCAGAGCCCGGTCTGGGCGGCCCTTTCAGCGGAGGCCCGGCTGTCGGATCTGGTGGTGTTCGGCGACGACCCGGCGCGGGGTCGGGGTCCGCTCGCCGAGTGCTTCCAACAGATCGTGGCGGACGAGCAGCGTCCGGTGCTGATCGCCCGGCAGGGTTTCGAGGTCGGCGGCGTGGTCGCCGTGGCCTGGGACGGCGGCAAGGAGGCCAGTCGCGCCGCGCGCCTGGCTCTGCCCTTGCTGGAGAAGGCCTCCCGCGTCGTGCTCCTGGCGGCGCCCAAGGCGACTTCGCGCCACTTCGAACCCAAGCGCCTGCAAGCCTATTACGCCGCCCGCGGGGTTCAGGCCGAGGTCGAGGTTCTGGGCCAAAAGGGCGAGGCTGCAGCGCTGTTGCTTGCCGCCGTGAAGTCGGTCGACGCTCATCTGCTCGTCGCTGGCGCCTTTGGCCATCCAAGGTTACAGGAGTTTATCTTCGGGGGCACGACCCGCTCACTGCTCGCGGCCAACCAGCCGTCCATCTTCCTTTCGCACTAGAGGTTCAGTCCATGTCCCTGTCGCGCATCGTTATGCGGCTCGCCCGTAACCCCGGTTCCGAGTTTGGCGGCGACGACCGCCGGGGCTACACCCTAACGGCTCCACTTACATCGGAGGGTCGGCTCGACGCGGAGGCCTTTGCGAAGGCGCGCTCGGAATGCTCGGTCCGCCGTTTCGCGCCGGACGAGGATCCGGTGATCGGCCGCCTGGCCCGCCGCGGCCAGAACTGGTTCTTCGACTATGACAAGGCGTCCAGCGATGATGACGAACCGGTTCACCGGCTCGGCGACCACCGCTTCGTCGTGGGCGAGTACGTCACGGTGACCGACGAGGACGGCCAGCCCCTGACCTACAAGATCGTCGAGGTCCAGAAGGCCTGAGCCTTCTTGTCAGGCTCGGAAATGCAAACGCCCCGGTCGTGAGGCCGGGGCGTCTTCATTTGTGGGTTCGGTCCGGCCCCTATTGGCCAGGACGCGGCGGGCCGCTTTCCCGGCGGGCCAGGAAGGCCAGGCGCTCGAACAGCTGCACGTCCTGCTCATTCTTCAGGAGGGCGCCGTGCAGGGGCGGGATCAGCTTGGTGGGATCGCGCTCCTTGAGCATTTCGTCACTGATGTCCTCGACCATGAGGAGCTTGAGCCAGTCGAGCAGCTCGGAGGTGGAGGGCTTCTTCTTCAGGCCCGGCACCTTGCGCATGTCGTAGAAGATCCGCAGGGCCTCGGAGACGAGCTTCTGCTTGATGCCCGGATAGTGCACCTCGACGATGTCGTTCATCGTCTCGGCCTCGGGGAAGCGGATGTAGTGGAAGAAGCAGCGGCGCAGGAAGGCGTCGGGCAGCTCCTTCTCGTTGTTCGAGGTGATGATCACCACCGGCCTGATTTCGGCGCGGATCGTCTCGTTGGTCTCGTAGACGTAGAACTCCATCCGATCGAGCTCCTGCAGGAGGTCGTTCGGGAACTCGATGTCCGCCTTGTCGATCTCGTCGATCAACAGGACCGGCCGCTTCGGGGCCGTGAAGGCCTCCCAGAGCTTGCCCTTCTTGATGTAGTTGCGGACGTCCTTGACCCGCTCATCGCCCAGCTGGCTGTCCCGCAGGCGGGTGACGGCGTCGTACTCGTACAGGCCCTGGTGGGCCTTGGTCGTGGACTTGATGTGCCAGGTTATCAGCTCGGCGTTGAGGGCCTTGGCGACCTCATAGGCCAGCACAGTCTTGCCGGTGCCCGGCTCGCCCTTGATCAGCAAGGGACGCTCAAGGGCGATGGCGGCGTTGACGGCCACCTTGAGATCATCGGTGGCGACATAATTGTCGGTGCCTTCAAAACGCTGGCTCATCTGGGCTCCCCGAAAACGCCGGCCCTTGGGACGGACGCCAGAACAAATGTTTCAAACCTGCGGTCACACTAAAGGCTGGCCGGCGACATTCAAGCCGCTTCGTCCCTGCGGCCCCTCGACCGTCACGCGCGCGTCCCAAACTCCCGGGCGAGGTCTGCCGCGACCCGGGCCATGACCGGACCCCACTCCGCATAGGCCTCGGGCTGGTAAACCCGGACCTGGGGATACCAAGGGTAACGATCCGTCCCCAGCGTCGTCCAGACGCCTTTGGGGGCGATCAGCCATGCGGGCGCACCCGCCGCTGCGGCGAGGTTGAAACTGGCGTTGGAGAAGCCGATCACCAGGTCGAGGGCGCTGGAGAGGGCGGTGACATCATCAAGGTCCTGCTTCAGATCGATACCCGGCGGGTTCCAGATTTCGACGCCGAAGCGCTCCCGGGCCAGCTGTAACTCCGGCTCACAATCGCCGTACTGAAGGTTCACGAAAACAACACCCGGCGTCCTGAGGATGGGCTCCCAGGCCTCGAAGGACGAAAAGAAACGGCTCCGCCCACCCGTGAGGACCTGGCTTTTCCAAAGCAGGCCGACCTTGGGTCCGCCCGGCCCGGAGGCCAGGATCTCGCGCCAGTAGGCCACCCTCTCCGGCGCTGGCTGCAGGTACCCTGTCCTCTGCGGGAAGTCCTCCACCCGGCGTCGGAATTGACCCATAAGCGAGGCGATCGGCGCCCAGCACCCGATCTCGAAGTCGCTCTCCTCCAGCGTGGGAAGCAGTCTCACCAGGCGGCCGGACGCGCGGACCGTCCCGTGGGCCTCAACCCGCACCGTCGGAAAACTCCTGGACATAAGGGTCGCCAGCCTAGGCTCGACCGCCAGGGTCAGGCGCCCCTCCGGCCCAAGGCTGTCCAGCACTTCCGGAAGGAGGTTCGCGAAGAGGACCTCGTCTCCGAGGCCCTGCTCAGCGACGAGCAGAAGCGAAGCCCCTGACAGGGGCAGGCCCGGCCTCCACTTAGGCGCTTTCAAAGCGACGACCATACCTTCTGAGAAGTTGATGTCGTTGCGGGCCTCGTAGTTCCGCCAACCCAGCGCGATGCGGCCAATGGCCAGCTGCGCAAGCCCCTGGCTCATGGTTATCATGGCCCTCTCGTCGGCGGCGAGGGGACGTCTGAGGGCGCTCTCGAACTCCCTCAGCGCCGTGTGCGGATCGCCCGTGTCAAGCGACAGGCAGCCGAGATTGTAACGGACCCGGCCAAGGCGGGGATTCAGCCGAAGGGCCTCACGATAGAACATCCTGGCGTTCTCGATGTCTCCTTCTTCCTTCAACATCCCTGCGAGGCTGTTCCAGAGGCTGGCGTGGGTCGGGTGACGGGAGATGAAGTCCCTGAGCAGGGCGATGGCCTGCGGCTGGCGGCCCTGTGACTGGATGGCGATCGCCAGATTATTGACGCCCTCAACGTCGTCAGGCTTCCGAGACAGGAAATGAAGGATCAGCTGTTCCGCGATCGGGTGCATGCCCATCCGGATGGCCAGCCGCCCCAGGTTGCTCAGGACTTCAAGGTCGTCGGGGAGGAGTTTGAGGGCCGCCTCATAGCAGTTCAGCGCAGTGGCGAAGTCCCCGCCGGCCTCCTGCGAGATGGCCAGAATGTGCCAGCCGATCCCGCAACGTTCATCAATCCCGAGCGCTTCCAACGCCAGGGCGGCCGCCTTCTCCGGTTGATGCGCCTTGATGTGGGCGAGGGCGCGTTCAAGGAGCGGGACAACCTGACGGTTTCTCTGGTCCTGGAGACTTCCGTTCAGAAGGGTGAGCGCGTCGGACGAAGCGCTCGAGCCCATGAGATTCGTGGCGCCGTCAAGCGCAGGTCGGCTGGCCGACGAAGTGTCAACGTCTGGCATTTTGCGGCCCCGGGAAAAGTGGTGAGGACACTGAACTCGAAGAAGTTAATGCGCAGCTAACCATGATTTGCCAGCCGATAAGGGTATCGTTAATATGTGTAAGGCAATTTGGAGCCGCGCATCCGGCGCTGAACTCCGATCCCGTCAGTGAGTCCGACCCTTGCCTCTCAAGCTGTCCCTGAAGCCAGGCGAAAAGTTCGTTTTGAACGGCGCCGTCGTTCAGAACGGCGACCGGCGGGGCGTGCTGGTCCTGCAGAACAAGGCGTCTGTCCTGAGGGAAAAGGATATCCTTCAGCCGGAGGACGTCAACACACCTGCGCGCAGAATATACTTCCAGGTCATGTTGATGTATATAGATCCATCGGAAACTGAAAAGTACTATGACGAATTCATTCTTCGTATGAGTGAATTTATGGATGCTATTCGGAATCCGGAAATTCTCTCTGAGTGCGTTGCGATCTCGAGTTGCTGTCTGCAGCGAGAATATTATAAGGCTCTCCTGAGCTGCCGAAAGCTCATCGCATATGAGGATATGAGGTTGCGGAATGAGCCTGCGGGCGTACCAACAGACAGCGACTAGCGCCGAGAGCCCGAGAGACGCCGAGTTTCGTCTGTTCTCGCAGGTGACCCTCGCTCTTGTGGAGGCCTCTCACATGGACCCGAAAGACTTCGCTGGACGGACGCCAGCTCTCGATTGGAACCGCCGGCTCTGGTCCGCGCTCGCCGCAGACTGCGCCGATCCCGGAAACCAGCTCCCCGCCGAGCTGAGGGCCGGGATCATTTCCCTGTCCATCTGGGTCGGAAAGTACACCAGCGAGGTGATCCGTGGTCAGGAGGATATTCAGGACCTGATCGACCTGAACCGGACGATCATGCAGGGTCTCAGCGCTAGGAACGGGCCAGCGGCCTGATTGTCGTCCCGAGTTCGGAGCCGACAAGTCGCATGAAACGCATTCTGGTCACCGGCGGCGCCGGCTTTATCGGCTCGCACCTCTGCGAGCGCCTGATCGACGAGGGGCACGAAGTGCTCTGCGTTGACAACTTCTATACCGGCGCCCGGCGCAATGTGGCGCATCTGCTCGGAAACCCGGCTTTCGAACTCCTGCGTCACGACGTGACCTTTCCGCTGTTTGCGGAGATCGACGAGATCTACAATCTGGCCTGCCCGGCCTCGCCGGTGCACTATCAGTTTGATCCGGTCCAGACGACCAAGACGTCGGTGCACGGCGCCATCAACATGCTGGGGCTCGCCAAGCGCCGACGGGCCCGCATCTTCCAGGCCTCCACCAGTGAGGTCTATGGCGACCCGGCGGTTCACCCGCAGACCGAAGACTACTGGGGCAATGTAAACCCCATCGGTGTCCGGTCCTGTTACGACGAGGGCAAGCGGTGCGCGGAGACCCTGTTCTTTGACTATCACCGCCAGCACGGGCTGAAGATCAAGGTCGCGCGGATTTTCAACACCTATGGCCCGCGGATGCACCCCAATGACGGCCGGGTGGTGTCCAACTTTATCGTTCAGGCGCTCAAGGGCCAGGACATCACCCTCTATGGGGAGGGCCTCCAGACCCGGTCCTTCTGCTTCGTCGACGATCTGGTCGAGGGCATCCTCCGGCTGATGAAGACGCCGGACGAGGTCACCGGCCCGGTGAACCTGGGCAATCCGGGCGAATTCACCATCCGGGCCCTGGCGGAGCGGGTCATCGCCCTCACGGGCTCCGCCTCGCGCCTGGTGCACATGCCGCTGCCCTCGGACGACCCCCGCCAGAGGCGCCCCGACATCAGCCTGGCCGGCAGGCTTCTGGACTGGAAGCCCGCGATCGAACTGGACGAGGGGCTTTCGCGCACCATCGCCTACTTCGACAACCTGCTCGCCGGCGAGCGGCGCGGGGTGTGAGCTCTCAGAAGGTTTCCAGTCGACGCTGACCGGGGCGTCTGTTCGATCGCGCAGGGCAATGCCCGCGGGGCGGCGCACAGGCGAGCCCAATCGGTCCGGCATTTGCCGGGGGCGGGGTGGGCCGATCACCCCCGCCGGGACGCAGGGCCTGCTGGATCGACAGGCCTCGCCCGCCGCCCTTCCGTGGACCATGGGGCGAATTTGCCGGGCGGGCCCGGCAAAACTTGCCGACGGCCCGGCGCCTTCTGCCGGGCGCTCACATGCCTAATGGCGGGTTAATTCCGTAAAAACAAAGCGTTATGGGCCGCCAAAGACGCCTGACGCCTGGCTCAGTCTTTGCTAGGATGGGGGTGGAGCAAAACGCTCCCCGCCATCAGTAGGATGGTCGGACATCCAGAACGAAGGCTAGCAGAATGACCAGCATTAACACCAATTACGCCGCCATGTTGGCGGCCCAGAACCTGAACGCCACCACCACGGGGCTCAACACCGTCCAGACCCGTATCGCCACCGGTTTGAAGGTGTCGTCGGCCAAGGACAACGGGGCCATTTACGGCATCGCCCTGCGTCAGCAGGCCACCTCCCAATCTTTGAACGCGGTGCGGGAATCCCTCCAGCGGACTCAGTCGGTCGTGGACGTCTCTCTCGCGGCCGGTGAAACCATCACCGACCTGCTGGTGCAGTTGAAAGAAAAGGCGCTTGCGGCTGTTGACGGGTCGCTTTCAGCCGATGACCGGGCCTCCCTGAATACCGATTTCAATGCGCTGAAGAACCAGATCACAAACGCCTCCACCGTCTCCGGGTTCAACGGCACCTCCTTGATCAGCTCAACGTCGGTCACAATCAGGGCCCTCGCCTCCGATACCGGTACGAATTTCATCTCGATCAACCCGCAAAGCTTGGCCCTCGGCGGCGCCAATGTGACGGTTGCGGTGGGGACCTCGCTCGGTTCCGCCGCCCTCTCATCGACGGCACTGTCCGCGGTCAACACGTCGATCAACAACGTGGCTCTGGCGCTCTCCAGGCTCGGTACCGGCGCGAAGGCGCTGGAGAATCACACGGTCTTCATCAACAAGCTGCAGGATGCGGTCGATAACGGTGTCGGCAACATCATCGACGCCGATATGGCCAAGGAAGCCTCCAAGCTTCAGTCCATGCAGGCTAAGCAGCAGCTGGGCTTCCAGGCTTTGTCGATCGCCAACCAGGGTCCCTCCAACCTGTTGGGTCTCTTCCGATAAACGACGGGCCGCGCGTCGCTCCGGTGACGCGCGGCGGGTTCGGGGCGGCGCTCGCCGCCGCCCCGGACGCCGTCGCTACCTCGATGAGCCTTTCGCATCGGCGGCGGTGCACATGGAAAACAAGATCAGCGGGACGCCCCCACCGACGGAACCTTTGACAGCTCAGTTGCGGCCGCCGGTTGCGGCGTCTTCGGACAAAGAGACCGAACTGTCCATCCTACGCTTCGAAACCTCACCGGGTTATGATCGTCGGCTTGTCATCGAACCCGCGGGCGGATCCTATGTTTACAAGGTCATTGACCGCAAAACGGGGGAAGTGCTCTGGCAATATCCTTTGGAGGAGGTCCTGAAGAGACGTAGCCAGGAGTCCTACGCCTCGGGAGACATCATCCGAACCTCGGTCTGACCTTCAGCCGGTTCATGTTCGTTAAGAGAATTGTTAAGCCGCTCCGGGCAACCGGCAGCGGCTGCCTGCGTTTTGGGGCGTTAACCTTTTGCAAACCATGTCGGGACCAAATGGCGCTGTCTAGAAAGGCAAGGATTCGGCGGGTCGTGCGCTTGACGCGCCTCGCTCAGTCGCCACGGAGGCCGAAATGTCGCTGACAATCATCACCAACAAGGCGGCGATGTCCTCCTTGCAGCAACTGAACGCCACTACTGACAATCTCGAACAGGTCCAGAGCCGCCTGGGCACCGGATTGCGGATCGCCACTTCAAAGGACAACTCCGCCATCTGGGCCATCGCGCAGACTCAGCGGGCCGATATGGGCGGTCTCGCGGCTGTGCGAATGGGGCTCGACCGGGCCATGTCCATCGGCGACACCGCCCTCACGGCGGGTCAGAATGTCGCTGAGCTCCTGGTCAAGATGAAGGAAAGAGTGGTCGCAGCGCAGGATGTCTCGATCAACGGCGTGTCCCGCCAGGCTCTGCAGGAAGACTTCAGCGCGCTCCTGAGGCAGGTCGCTCAGGTCGTCCGGGACGCCGCCTTTGACGACGTCAGATTGCTGGACAACTCGCTTCCTGGGGGAGTCCGGTTCCTCGCCGACGCTGAAGGCGCCGCCTTTATCACCCTTGCCAACCAGGACCTCCGCCTGGGACAGGCCGTCATCACCCTGTCAGTAACCGCCTCGGTCCTGACCCTGTCTACGGCTTCGGCTTCATTGGCCCTGTTGAACGCCTCTATCGATAATGTCAGCCTCGCTCTCTCCGAGATGGGAGCTCAGCTGAAGCAGCTGGAGCAACACAATACCTTCGTGGGTAAGCTTTCGGACTCAGTTGAGGGGGGCGTTGGCAACCTGGTGGACGCCGATCTCGCCAAGGAAAGCGCCCGCCTCCAGGCATTGACCGTCCATCAGCAGCTTGGCGCCCAGGCCCTCGCGATCGCCAATCAGGCGCCGCAGATCATTCTCTCACTCTTCCGATCCGGTTGATGACTTCTTGACATTTCACAGGTAGACTTCGAGCTCTAGGTGGCGCTTAAGCGTCGGAAGGGTTCAGGCTATGGGCTTTATTGGGGGTCTGCCTACGTCTTTGCTGTCCTCGCTGTCGCAGTCAGCGCAGGCGGGGGGCGGCTCGGCCTCTGCGGCTGTCCCCAATCGCCGCTATGCGCCCACTGCGCCCTGGTCCGCCACGGCGAAGCCCAATCCGGCTAACAATCCTGAGCTCCTTTCCAAGGCCGCCAAGGACGCTCTTCGCGGCGCAAAATTCATCGATGAGGGGGCGGCAAAGCTGGACCTCCCAAAGGCCAGCAGCGACTACAAGAAAATGTTCGCCATCTACAACGGCCTGAAGACGCTGTCTCAGCTTGTAGAAGACGCCCAGTCGAAGACGATCTCCAGAACGAACGCCGCTGAGCTGAACAGGGTCTTCCAGAAGGGCGTGGCTGAGGTCGTTCGCTATGTCGAGTCCGCGCGCTTCGAAGGGATGAGGCTGGCTATCGGTGAGGTCAACAGCTCCGTCCGGGCGGGGTCGGCCGGCCGGACTGCGGCGTCTCTCTATGAGACCCCGCCCCTGGTGGCGACGGACCCGAGCGGGGTGTCTGACGCCCTGCTAGGCACCGTGAAGTTCACCATGTCGATCGTGAAGAACAAAGTGACAAAGACGATCGATGTCGACCTGACATCATTGGCTCCGGCCGACCGGACCCTGCCCAACTTCGTGAACCTGGTGAATGCGCAGCTAGCGGCGGAGGGGCTGACCACCCGTTTTGCGACCCAGCGGATTGCGGGTCAGGATCGCACCACGACCGTGGGGGGCAAGACGATTACGATCGGCAAGGACCCAGACTCCTGGGCCCTCAGGCTCAAGCTGGACAGCTCCGAGAAAGTCACCCTGACCCCGGCGGCGACGGTTCCGGCCGTCTACATCGCCCAGAAGGCGGGAAACCCTGATCCGGACGGAAAGCCGGCCACGAAAGACGGCGTGCTCAACAACCAGCTTCTCAAGTTCCAGACCGGTCCTGACACTCTCTCGCCCCCCAACGTCCTGCAGTCTCCGCAGGGGCTGACCGCAGGTCAGGTCTGGTCCAGGCCAATCGACGCCGCCCTGGCCTCCGTGCGATCCATGAAGACGCTCGCTGATGGCTCTGTTCTGATTCTCTCCGACGTGACGGACAAGTTAGCCGGCCGACAGATCCGGGGTGACCGGGACGTCGTCCTGCAGAAGTTCGATTCCGCCGGAAAGCTTCTCTTTTCCCGGGATCTGGGGGCTTCGGACGAGGCTTTTGGCATGTCCATGGCGGTCGCCGATGACGGGCGGATCGCCATCGCTGGGAAGGTGAAAGGAAAGCTGGAAGGGGCGGGGGCAGGACCTGTGACGGAGACCAAGGGAGACGTCAGCGACAGCTTTGTCACGGTCTTCAACGCGGCGGGTGAAGAGCTCTGGACCCAGCGCCGAGGGTCCGTCGGAGACGACGAGGCCGCTCACCTGGCCTGGGATTCCGGCGGCAAGCTCTATGTGGCCGGAAATTCCAGCACCGGCCGAGGCGGTCAGGCGGCGATCGGACAGTCGGACGTCTTCCTGGAGACGTATGTGACGGGCCCCAAGAACGCGGTGACCTACACCGCCTCGACCATCGTCGGCGGCGCCGGCAAGGATGTCGCCCGCGGCCTCTTCATCAATGGCTCAGACCTCTACCTCGCTTCGAATGAGAGTGGTAACGGAGTTGTCAGGCGGTTTGATCTGTCGACGGGTTCGCCCGTTCTTCAGGCGACACGGGATCTGGGCAGCCTGCAGGGCGGCGATCTGACGGGGCTGGGCATGGCCAATGGTCAGCTCATCGTGGCCGGAAACACCGGCGGCGCAAGCATCGACGTCAACAATACTGTTCGCGCCTATTCGGGCGGGCGCGACGGCTTCGTCGCCCGCATGTCCGCCTCCCTGATTGGCGTCGTCGATGATCGCCTGACCTACTATGGCGGGACAGCCGAAGACGTCATCACCGGGGTTTCGATCCAGAACGACCGGGTCTTTGTGACGGGAACGAGCAAGGGCGACCTTCCGTCCATGAACAAGGTCGGGACCATCGACGGTTTTGTGGCTGAGGTGGATCCGGTGACCGGCAGTACCCCTTGGTCCCGTCGTTTCACGGGCAAGGACGGCTTCGTCTCGCCCTCGGCCATCGCCGTGGACACCGCAGGCGCCAGCGTCCTGGACCGCCTTGGCCTGCCCACCGGAACCCTGAACGTAGCCGACTCCATTCGGCTGGACGCCGTCAGCTCCATTCGGACAGGAGACCAGCTGAAGGTGCGCAGGAGCCTGAACGGACCGACGACCACCATCACGGTGAAGGAAGGGGACACCCTGACCACGCTGGCGGACCGGATGAAGAAGGCCCTAGGATCCCAGGCCGATGTCCGCGTGATGACGGTCGATGGCGGTCGTCGTCTGCAGATCAAGCCTGCAACGGACCGCGGCGTTTTCGAACTGATCGCCGGTCCCGAAGGCAAGGACGCCCTCAGGGCCCTCGGCCTGACTGAAGGCGTGCTCCGTGCGACCGACACAGATAAGAGCGGAAAGATTCTGCCCGCGGATGGCCGCAGCCCGATCTTCGGGCTCAAGATGAACCCCAAGATCAATCTGGACAACCCAGCGGAGATGAGACACGCCGCCGCCGAGCTCGCTGGCGCCGTGAGTCAGTTGCATACGGTGTACCGGGAGTTGCGGGAGGCTTCCACGCCTGCCTCGGTGAAAGCGGCGGAGGCGGCGAGGGCGGCGGGCAAGTCGCAGGTTCCGGCCTACCTTCAGAAGCAGATCGCCAACTATACCGAAGGCCTCAACAGGCTCACCGCTTAGCCCTCAGCCCGCCTTGCATCCGGGGCGTCCAGCCGAATGGAGTCGGCTACGTTCAGGGTTCCGGTGGGCAGGCCAAGGCGGTCCAGG
>VYMD01000245.1_pt1 | contig 14304 bp, 14 predicted proteins | sample 5115311 | NCBI WGS metagenome assembly VYMD01 (sample SAMN12291779, study PRJNA351875) | freshwater metagenome | isolation source: freshwater lake | place: USA: Michigan, Wintergreen Lake | collected 2013-08-08
GGGACGCATGGCGTCGCCGCTGACGGCGTTCTCCACGGTCGGAACCAGGATGGAGAGCCGCACCGGCAGGCGGGCCTCCATGACCATGGCGCCCAGGGCCAGGACATGCGCCGCCCCGCCCATGTCCTTCTTCATCAGCCGCATGCCGGCGGAGGGCTTGAGGTCGAGGCCTCCGGTGTCGAACATCACGCCCTTGCCGACGAGCACGAGCCCCGCTCGCCCTGCCTCGCCCCAGGTGATCTCGATCATCCGCGGCTCCCGGCCGGGGGCCGCCGCCCGCCCCACCGCGTGAACGGCGGGATACCCCTTCGCCAGGAGCTCGTCCCCGGCGATCACCTCGATCCCTGCGCCGAAGCGTCCCGCCAGCTCTCGGGCCGCCCCCTCGAGCTCGGCCGGCCCCAGATCGTTGGCGGGCGTGTTGATCAGGTCCCGGGCGAGGGCGCAGGCCCCCGCCAGGCTTTCGACCTCGGCCACATCGGCGCCCGGGACGAACAGCTGCGGAGGCGCGGTTTCTCGGCGCCGGTAACGCTCGAAGCGGTAGAGGCCCAGGGCGAAGGCCAGGGCCGCATCTGTCGGCTCGAGGCCGCCGGGCCGGCCTTCCAGCCGGAACTCGCCCGGCGGCAGACGTCCGGCGAGGGTCCGGAAGGCGGAAGCTTCGCCGGGCGAGGCGCCGAGTCCGAGCAGAATCCGGGCCGGCTTCCCGTCCGGCCCCGGGACGATGACCACCTGGCCCGGCCGGGCCCGGAAGTCCGCGCCCGCAAGTCCCTGCTCCAGGGGAGAGGCGTCTTCGCGCCAGGCGGACAGGTCCTCCTCGCAAAGGGCGATGAGCGGAACGGGCGTTTCCCCGGCTTCAGGCGTGTAAGTGACGGCCATGATCATGTCCCCGGTTGCGCCCCTCAAGGGCCCTGTGGGTCATTTGGGCCAAAGCGCTCCCGGCCGCAACGGGCGGCGAGCGGCGCGGGAATCAGTGAGGATCGGCGCGAAGGGACGGCGGCGGGTCCGGGCTCGGCTGGCGGGCCGGGCTGAGGCTGGCGGCCGCCAGAAGCACAGCCGCGACCAGGGCCGCGACGACCCCGTATTCGACAACCGGTGCAGAGGCCTCCTGCCGGAGGACCCTGGCGAGCAACCTGGACATTCTGTTCTCCCGTGTCACGGGAGGGCGGGAGTCCCCACGCCCCGTTTGAGCCTTTCAGCTTCCCCGCGCACTCGCGATCACACTTGTCCGGGATAAGTTAACGAGAAGTAAATTCTATGTAAAACAGCCAACAAGAGTTCGCGCAATAAGGTTTACAGATATAGTTAACAGTAAAGTCTACCACAGATAAAACATCAGACCTCGAGAGTTTTTCCCCCGCCCCGGACAAATCCGAGCCCGATCAGGCCAGCGACCAGCAGAATGATAACCGTAGCGAACCCCCCCTGTTGTGTCCGGGTCAGATTGGTGCCGAAGTTCACCATCATGGGGCCCAGCCAGCCGGTGGCGACGCCGGAGAGGGCGTAGACGCCGAAGAAGGCTCCCGTCTTGTCCGGGGGGGTCAGCCGGGTCAGCATGGTGCGCGCCGAGGCGTACTGGGCGGTGATGAAGACAGCGTTCACAAAGCCGATCAGCAGGAAAATCACCTCGGGCAGGGTGCGGAAGACCGGACCCTCCCATACCGGCGGGTAGGCCGAGGGATCGAAGGTCCAGAAGAAGAGAATCCGCGTCGGCGACATGCCCAGCATGGCGACAATGCCGAGGATAGACATGAAGATGGCCACCCGCAGGGCGTTCTTGGGGCCAAGGGCGGCGTCCATCCAGCGCCCGGTGAAGCCGCCCAGGACGGCCAGAACGGAAAGCAGAATTCCGTAGGCCAACATCTCAAGGGCCTGCCACTTCATGACGCCGACCGCGTAGACGCCGGCGTAGATGAGAATGGCGTTCATGCCGTCGACGAAGGCCATCCGGCTGACAAGATAGATGGCCGCATCCCGGTAGTTACGAACGGTGGCGAGCATCTCCCAGAGCTGGCGGGCCCCGTTCCGGAAGGCTCGCAGGACGGGGATTTCCGTCCGCGGCGCGTCTGGCGTGAAGAGGAACAGGGGAAGGGCGCCGATCGCGAAGATGCCCGCCGCCATGAGGGCGACGACGCGCTCGTGCTCATGGGCGGCGGTGTCCAGGCCGAAGAGGGGCGCCTTGGGCACCCAGGCCCAGTCGACCCGGCCGGGAAGGGCGAAGGCCCAGGCGGTGAAGGCCAGGGCCAGGACGGAGATGCCATTGCCCAGGGCGAGAGCAAGACCGGAGGCCTTGTGCGCCGCCCGCATGCCCGCCGCCCGGATGAGCAGAGAATTGTGGAGCACCTCAGAGAAGGCGAAGCCCAGGCCGATCAGGGTGATGAGCAGCATGGTGACAGTGACCGACAGGCCTGACCCGTCGGGCTTGGCCCACCAGAGCGCCGCCATCATCGGGACCATGGCGGCGACCACCAGGCCCAGCCAGAGCTTACGACCGCCCAGCTGGTCGATGGAGGCCCCCAGAAAGGGGGCTGTGGCCATGATGATCCAGCCCGAATACTGGCTCCATTGGGAGATCACCGCCTGGCCCTTCACGGGATCGCCGATCATCACCGAGGCGATGTAGGGGGCGAAGATGTAGATGGTGACCAGGACAACATAGGGGTTGCGGGCGCCCTCGAAGAGCGACCAGGCGACCGCCCCGCGGTTCATGCGGCCATCTCCGGCAAGTTCAGCGGCAATGGGGGAATCGACGACGGCGCCCGGCCCATGGGCCTCGCCGGCTGGTAGGTTTGCGGACACGGCGTTTTCCCCCCGTCGCCAGCGTCTGGTGCGCTGGCTGTCCGGGGAGCCTACTCCAACCGGGACGCTTGTGGAGTCGGAAAGCAGGGCGCCGACTCGGACTCGACTCCCCCTCGGACCGGTTGGAAAGTGGGCTCTTCAGAAAAACATTCGGGAGACGCTCCATGGGACTGCTCGACGGTAAGGTGGCCATCGTCACAGGCGCGGGCGGCGGGCTCGGAGAGGCCTACGCCCGGCTCTTCGCGCGGGAAGGGGCCGCCGTGGTTGTCAATGATCTGGGCGGCGCCCGTGACGGATCGGGGGACGGCTCGGTCAGCGCGGCGCAGAAGGTGGTCAACGACATCCTCGCCGAGGGCGGCAGGGCGGTGGCCAACGGCGACGACGTTTCGACCCTGGCGGGCGGCGAGAACATCCTGAAGACCGCCCTGGACGCCTTCGGCCAGGTCGACATCCTCGTCTGCAACGCCGGCATCCTGCGCGACAAGTCCTTCGCCAACACCACCGAAGCGGACTGGGACCTGGTGGTGAAGGTCCACCTGAAGGGGACCTACTGCTGCACCCTGCCGGTCTGGAAGTGGCTGAAGGACAATGGTCGCCCCGGGGTCATCGTCATGACCAGCTCGACGTCGGGCCTCTATGGCAACTTCGGCCAGTCGAACTATGGGGCGGCCAAGGCGGGCATCTATGGCTTCATGCGCGTCCTGGCCATTGAGGGACGCAAGTACGGCATCCGGGTCATGGGCCTGGCGCCCGGCGCCTACACCCGCATGACCTCCGACCTCCCGGGCCGCGCCGGCCGCGAGCCGGATCCGCTGAGCCTGCCCGAGAACGTGGCGCCGGGCGTGCTCTACATGGTCTCGGACCTGGCGGCCGACCATACCGGCAAGGTCCTGGGGGTCTCCTCCCGCGGCGTGCGCGAGATCAAGATGCTGGAGACAGAGGGCTTCCAGCCGGGCCGGCCCTACACCGCCCAGGAGGTGGCGGAGCATGCCGCCGAGGTCTTCTTCGCGGAGAGCCAGACCCGGACTGCGCCGGTCCGCTGATCCTGCCCCGCCACCTTCAGGCCCCGGGCCCGAAGGCGGCGAGCCGCCGGTCCAGGCCCTCGCGTACGGCGGGCCATTCGGGGGCGATGACGGAGTAGACCGCCGTGCTGCGTCGGCGGCCCGTCCAGACGATCCGGTCCCAGCGCTGTATCCCCTCGAAGGTGGCTCCCAGCTTCAGGACGGCGGCGCGGGACCGGGCGTTGATCTCGTCCACGTGGAACTGGACCCTGCCGAAGCCGGCGTCGAAGGCCTCGCCGAGAAGGAGCCGCTTGGCGGCGGGATTGACCGGTCCGCCCCGCGCGTCGGGCGTGTAGTAGGTCAGGCCGATCTCGAGGGCGGCGTTCGCCCGGTCGATCTTCAGGAAGGCGGTGACGCCCAGGCAGCGGCCGTCCGCCATCACCGCGAAATGATGCGCCGCGCCCGAGTCCCTGTCCGTAATCCGCTTTCCGTCCCAGAACCGGTCAAAGTGCTCTCCCAGGAGGGAGAGCGAGTATTGCGCCTCCCAGATCTCGGGATCGGCGGCGCAGGCGGCCCTCAAGGCCTCCCTGTGCGCCTCAGACAGGGGCTCGAGGGTGACGAAGGGGTTGGCGAGTGAGCGATGGGGAAAGTCCGGGACCATGCCCCATGCTGGCGCGCTGTCGCCGGATTGACCAGCCCCGGTTGAGCCAGATCAAGGACGTGCAGCCCCCAGGCCTGGACTTTCGGCAACGCGACCCCCGGCGCTCCGGCGGGCGCTTGAAGAAAAGGCGACCGCCATGGATTTTGAGTACTCCGCCCGCCAGAAGGCGCTCATCCGCCGCGTCAGCGACTTCATGGACGCCCACATCCTGCCCGCCGTCCCCGTCTACGAGGCCCAGCAGGCCGAAGGCGATCCCTGGAAGGTCATCCCAGTCGTCGAGGACTTGAAGGCCACGGCCCGCGCAGCGGGTCTCTGGAACATGTTCATGCCGCCGGACTCCGGCCATCCTCACGTGGATGACACCTTCGTCTTCGAAGGCGTCCAGCTGTCCAATCTGGAGTACGCCCCCATCGCCGAGATCATGGGGCGGGTGAGCTTCGCCTCCGAGGTCTTCAACTGCTCGGCGCCGGACACCGGAAACATGGAGGTTCTGAACCGCTTCGGGACCCGCGAGCAGAAGGACCGCTGGCTGGCGCCCCTGATGCGCGGCGAGATCCGCTCGGCCTTCCTGATGACCGAGCCCCTGGTGGCCTCCTCGGACGCTACGAACATCGAGACCCGCATCGACCGGGACGGCGACCACTATGTGATCAATGGCCGCAAATGGTGGTCATCGGGCGTGGGCGATCCCCGCTGCAAGATCGCCATTGTGATGGGGAAGACCAATTCCGAGGCCGCCCTGCACGCCCAGCAGTCGCAGGTGCTGGTCCCCCTGGATACGCCCGGGATCAAGGTCCTGCGCATGCTGCCGGTGTTCGGCTATGACGACGCCCCGCACGGCCACGCCGAGGTCCTGCTGGAGAATGTCCGCGTGCCCGTGGCGGAGTCCCTGGTGCTGGGCGAGGGCCGAGGCTTCGAAATCAGTCAGGCCCGCCTGGGTCCGGGCCGCATTCATCACTGCATGCGCACCATTGGCGCCGCCGAGGTGGCTCTGGAGAAGATGTGCCGCCGCCTCATGACCCGGAAGGCCTTCGGCAAGTACATCTCCGAGCACTCGGTCTGGGAAGAGCGGATCGCCCGGGCCCGTATCGACATCGAGATGACCCGCCTGCTCTGCCTCAAGGCGGCGGACATGATGGACAAGGCCGGGAACAAGGTCGCCCGGATGGAGATCGCCATGATCAAGGTCCAGGCGCCGACCATGGCGATCAAGGTCATCGACGACGCCATCCAGGCCCATGGCGGCGGCGGGGTGACCAGCGACTTTGGCCTGGCCAAGGCCTATGCCAGCCAGCGCACCCTGCGCCTGGCGGACGGACCGGACGAGGTCCATAATCGCACCATCGCCCGCATGGAACTGGCGAAGTACGGCGACCTTCAGATGAAGATCCGCGCCGAGCGTGACGCTGAGCGGGTTCCGGTGGGCATGCGATGAGGATTCAACAAAAAAGGGCGGCCCTGGTGGGCCGACCCGGTCCGTGAGAAAATCCCCCTCCTTTACCGGGTGGGGAGGGATGCCGACGCCGCGCAGACTTGGCGCATCAGAGCCGCATCGTCGGCCCCGTCCGCCTTCTTGGGGGCGACGCCCCGCCAGTTGGAGGCGATCTCGAGCGGCTTCCTCGGCGAGTAGCCGCCCATGGGGATCAGGTTCTTGGCATTGCAGTCCAGGGCGTAGACGAAACCCACCCCATCTGCGGCGCCGGGGGCGGAAGGGCCCATCCTGGGCGTCGCGCCGACCTTGCCAATGGCTGTCATGACCACGATCCGGCCCGACCCGGCGTCACGGTAGGAGTAATCGGCGTCGTACGACCACTGGAGCCCCGTATCCGTAGGTTCGGTGTAGGGCGTCCAGGTCTCGGCGACAGCGGGCAGGGCGAGGGCGAGGGCCGAGAGGGCGGCGATCACGGGCGCGCGGCGCATGGGCGTTTCCTTGTTATGGCGTCACAGCTCGGCGCGACCTTAGCGGTGGCGGCGGCTCCGGTCCAACCGGAACTGAGCGCCGGTTTCCGCCGCCCGCGCTTGACTTCGCACGCCCCCGATCTTACCTCCACGGCGCGTTAGCACTCGGGCGCATAGGCTGCCAACAGCGGCTCCGGCCCGGGAGTTCCGAAAACCCTCGTCCTAAACGGAGAGATCAAGATATGGCGTTTCGTCCCCTCGGTGACCGCGTCCTCGTGAAGCGTGTCGAAGAAGAGCAGAAGACCAAGGGCGGGATCATCATCCCCGACACCGCCAAGGAAAAGCCGCAGGAAGGCGAAGTCATCGCCGTCGGCCCCGGCGCCCGTGATGAATCCGGCAAGGTGCAGCCCCTCGACCTGAAGAAGGGCGACCGCATCCTGTTCGGCAAGTGGTCCGGCACCGAGGTCAAGATCGACGGCGCCGACCTCCTGATCATGAAGGAAAGCGACGTCCTCGGCGTGATCGACTAGATCCCCCGACCGCTCTCCAGACCCCACAATCCCTTTCCGAAAGAGTACGCCAATGGCTGCTAAAGACGTCTATTTTGGTTCCGACGCCCGCGACAGGATGCTGCGCGGCGTCAACACCCTCGCCAATGCGGTGAAGGTGACCCTCGGCCCCAAGGGCCGCAACGTCGTCATCGAGAAGTCCTTCGGGGCCCCGCGCTCGACGAAGGACGGCGTGTCCGTCGCCAAGGAAATCGAGCTGGCTGACCGCTTCGAGAACCTCGGCGCCCAGCTGATCCGTGAAGTCGCCTCCAAGACCAATGACAAGGCCGGCGACGGCACCACCACCGCCACCGTCCTGGCCCAGGCCATCGTGGTCGAAGGCATGAAGTCGGTGGCCGCAGGCATGAACCCGATGGACCTGAAGCGCGGCGTCGACAAGGCCGTGGCCAAGGTGGTCGAGTCCATCCGCGAATCCTCGCGCAAGGTCACCACCAACGCCGAGATCGCCCAGGTCGGCACCATCTCCGCGAACGGCGATACCGAGGTCGGTGAGATGATCGCCAAGGCCATGGACAAGGTCGGCAACGAAGGCGTGATCACGGTCGAAGAGGCCAAGACCGCCGAGACCGAGCTCGACGTCGTCGAGGGGATGCAGTTCGACCGCGGCTACCTGTCGCCCTACTTCATCACCAACGCCGACAAGATGGAGGCGGAACTCGACGAGCCCCTCATCCTGCTCTTCGAAAAGAAGCTGACCTCCCTCCAGCCCCTGCTGCCGGTCCTCGAGGCCGTCGTGCAGTCCGGCCGTCCCCTGCTGATCATCGCCGAAGACGTCGAGGGCGAGGCCCTGGCCACCCTGGTGGTCAACAAGCTCCGCGGCGGCCTGCGGGTCGCGGCCGTCAAGGCCCCGGGCTTCGGCGACCGCCGCAAGGCCATGCTCGAGGACATCGCCATCCTGACCGGCGGTGAGCTGATCTCCGAGGACCTCGGCATCAAGCTTGAGAACGTGACCCTCGACATGCTGGGCCGCGCCAAGAAGGTGTCGATCACCAAGGACGACACCACCATCGTGGACGGCGCCGGCGCCAAGGACGGCATCGAGGCCCGCATCGGCCAGATCAAGCGCCAGATCGAGGACACCACCTCGGACTACGACAAGGAAAAGCTGCAGGAGCGGCTGGCTAAGCTGGCCGGCGGCGTCGCCGTGATCCGCGTCGGCGGCTCGACCGAGGTCGAGGTGAAGGAAAAGAAGGACCGCGTCGACGACGCCCTCAACGCCACCCGCGCGGCGGTCGAGGAAGGCATCGTCCCCGGCGGCGGCGTGGCCCTGCTCAAAGCCTCTAAGGCCCTCGACGGCTTGAAGGGTGATAACGACGACCAGGAGGCCGGCGTCGCCATCGTGCGTCGCGCCCTCCAGGCCCCGATCCGGCAGATCTCCGAAAACGCCGGCGTCGAAGGCTCCATCGTGGTCGGCAAGGTGCTCGAGAACAGCTCGCCCACCTTCGGCTTCAACGCCCAGACCGAAGAGTATGTGGACATGGTCAAGGCCGGCGTCATCGACCCGGCCAAGGTGGTTCGCACCGCCCTGCAGGACGCCGCCTCGGTGGCCGGCCTGCTGATCACCACGGAAGCCGCCATCGTCGAGGCCCCCAAGAAGGGCGGCGCCGGCGGCGTTCCGGGCATGCCCGGCGGCATGGGCGGCATGGGCGACATGGACTTCTGATCCAGGTCGTTTCCCGAAAGTCAGGGGGGGCGGGGCTTCAGGCTCCGCCCCCTTTTTTGTGCGCGTTCGCCGGGGGGTGGGGTCAGCCGTTCCGAGAGGTGATGCGCTTGACGTCGCCCAGCAGCATGTATGCGGCCCAGCTTGTCACGCCAGTGATCAGGGCAGCGAGCAGGGCCGGGGTGAAACCGGCGACCTGGAAGCCCGGAACGATCCGGGACACCAGGAGGATCATCCCCGCGTTGATCAACAGCAGGAAGAGACCAAAGGTCAGCACTGTCAGGGGCAGGGTCAGCAGGATGAGGAGGGGCCGCAGGATGGCGTTGACCAGGCCCAGCAGCAGGGCCGCCAGGAAGAGAGTCATCGGGGCGTCATAGGTGATCCCGGAGACGAGCCGGGCGGCGATGGCCAGGCCAAAAGCGGCGAAGGCGGCGCGAACGAGAAAGTGCAACATGTCGAACCCCTGATCTCAGTGGCGGAGCGAGCATACACCCGACACCGGACCGTGAGGATGCGGGGACGTCGCAGGGGATGACAAGTCCGATATCGTGCGGAAAGCTTTCGCGCCGCATTGACGCCGCAGGCGAGGCGTTCTGTCTTCTCAGCCGCCCGGGAGTCCGAATCATGCACCCTCGTCCCCCGCTCATCTGCCGTTTCCCTCGTCTGATTGCGCAGGGGGTGTGCGGACTTGTCCTCGCCCTCACGACCGCCGGCGCGCTCCAGGCCGCAACTCCGCCCCTTCAGGGGCCGCAAGGCGGCCTGTTCATCAGTCCTTTCGGCGAGCCCTTCCGATCGCCCGTCGGACTCCTGGACTGGTTCACAGGCGCTGACGCCGACCGTGACGGGACCTTGACCGGGAAGGAGTTCACCGCCGACGGCCTCCGGTTCCACGCCCGTCTCGACGCCAATCGCGACGGCCGCGTCGATGGCTTCGAGAACACCGCCTACGAGTATGAGATCGCTCCGGAGATTCTGCCTCAGTCCTCAGCCTTCCGCGGCGATCGCCCCGAAGGCAGGGGACCGGCGCCGCGTGCAAGGGGTTTGGAGGGCGCCTCGACCTTCGGTCTCCTGGATGAGCCCCAGCCTGTTCGCGGCGCAGACCTGAACTACGATGGCAAGATCACCGTCGACGAACAGTCGAAGGCCGCGATGCGCCGTTTCGGTCTGCTGGATCCGGAGGCGACGGGGCGTCTGGACTTCCAGGCCCTCGAGGCTCGCCTGAGGGCGCGGCAGTCTCCGCCCTCCGGGCTCGGACGCTTCTTCAGGCCACGGCCGGACTGAGCTCGGGAACGGTCTCTGCAAGACGGCCGCCGATCCGGATGGGAGCGATCCGCCGGGCGAGGCCCGTGGTGTCGTCGGTCTCGACAAAGACCCCGCATACGGTGGCCGGACCCTCCGCCGGCTTGAACCGACCGCCGGAGATCCGGGTCGTGAACCTGCGGAGCGGCTCGTCCTTCATGTTGCCGATGACGCTGTCATAGTCGGCGCAGGCGCCGGCGTCGGTCTGGTAGGCGGTGCCGCCGGGCAGGATCTGGGCGTCGGCGGTGGGAACGTGGGTGTGGGTCCCGACCACCAGGCTGGCCCGTCCATCGCAGAAGTGGCCCATGGCCATCTTCTCGGAGGTCACCTCTGCGTGCATGTCCACCACGACGGCGTCGGCCACCATGCCGAGGGGCGCCTTCTCCAACTCGCGGTCCACCGCAGCGAAGGGATCGTCCAGGCTGTCCATATGGACGCGGCCCAGAAGGTTGATGACCAGGATGCGCCGTCCGCCTGAGGTCTCAAACAGATTGGCGCCCAGTCCCGGGGCGTCCGCCAAAACGGGATAGTTCAGGGGCCGGATCAGCCGGGGCTCGCGAACGATGTAGGTCAGGGCCTCCTTCTGGTCCCAGGCGTGGTTGCCCAGGGTCAGGCAGTCGGCGCCGGCGTCGAAGAGGTCGCGGGCGGTCCGCTCGGTGATGCCGAACCCCGCCGCAGCGTTCTCGGCGTTGATGATGACGAATTCCAGGTCGAGACGCCGACGCAGGCCGGGCAGGTGGTCGGTCAGGCCGTCCCGGCCGGATTTCCCGACCACGTCTCCGAAAAAGGCGAAACGCATGCTGTTCCTTCAGGCCTGCGGGAGGCGGCGGTATCCGACCTCTGTCAGGACGGCGTCAAGTGTCTGATCGTGGGGCTCAAGCGCCAGCCTGTCTACCTCCTGCCCGGCATAGGCCAGGCCCAGGACGAAGACGGGGCCGTTCCGCCTCAGCCGTTCCAGGGCCCGGTCGTAGTGGCCGCCGCCCTGGCCGAGGCGGCCGCCGAACCGGTCGAAGCCGACAAGCGGGGCGATGACGAGGTCCGGGCGCCGCTCGGGGCGGTCCGGGAGCGGGGCCGGGACGCCGGCGGCGTCGGGCGCGAGAGGCGCCTCCGGCGGGGCGTCAAGGAACCTCAGGCTCCCGTCCTCGAAGGCCCGCGGCAGGAGCCTCTCGACGCCCAGGGCGAGAAAGCGCGCGGACAGCGGACCGGGATCGATCTCGCCGCCCGTCGGCAGATAGGCGGCGAAGGTGCGGACAGGGGGCAAGGCGTCGGGGGGCAAGAGCCGGGCTGCGGCCTCGCCCGCCTGAGGCGCAGCGACCGCGAGCGCCCTGCGCCGACGCCTCAGCCGCCTTCGCAGGTCCGGCCGGGAGGTTGGATGGGGGTCGTTGGACGGCAAGGCGTGTCCAGGAAAAGAGGTGGCGGCGCCGCGGGAACCGTGAAGGACTGTTCAATCCCCTCGACCTGGATAACCAGGTGGGCGCCATGTATCCGGGTCCACGGACCCGGACAGGGACAGCTCCCTTCGAGTGAATTAAGGTCGCTGGGATTAGTCGCCTTCGACGCGAGCTGCAGCAAGACCCGCCGCGCTCCAATCTAGGCCCCGGGGGGGGCTGCGGCAAGGCCAGCCCGCGGCGTCAGGCCCCGGCCAGCTTCTCGATGCGACGGGCGGCGGCCTCCAGGGCGGCGACAGCCCGGCCCTCGACGGTCCCGGCCTCGGACTGGAGCCGGGCATGGTCGGCCTGCAGGCCGGCCAGGCGACCGCGGAGATCCGAAAGCTCATCGGCAAGGAGCAGGGCCGCCATCAGGAAGAGTCGGGTCTCGCCCAGCTGGCCGACATCCTGCGAGACCTGCCGGACCTGGGTATCGAACAGTCGGGCCAGTTCGGTGAGGTGGGCTTCCTGGCCATCCTCGCAGCCGACAGCGTAGGGACGACCGTTTACGCTGAGGGTCACCTGAGCCATGGATCAGTCTCCCCTGCCGTCGCCCAGCACCGACTCGATCTGGGCGATGGCTTGCCCGAGGGCGCGGGAAGCCTCGGCGCCGGCGGTCTCAAGCTGGCGCTCGCGCTCGCGGCTACGCTCCAGTTCGGCCGCCAGGCTGCTGCGGGCCGGGTCGAAGAGCTCGCCCTCACCGACGGACCGGCGTCCCGCCAGTTCCTGCTCGAGAAGGGCCAGGGCCCGATCCAGCCGCCTGGCGGCCTGGTCTAGGGCGGTTTCGTCCTGGGTCATGAGGGACTCCGGAGGTTGCCTTTCCTCTATAGCGCCATCCGCCGCGCCGCCGGAACACTTACCTTTCTTGACCCTTCCGGCCCCCTGTGCGAGGCCCAAGCCTCCTTCCGCCGACAACCGGATTCCCGCCATGCCTGTCTCGCCCGTGAAAATGGCCGACGCCATCCGCGTCCTCTCGATGGATGCGGTGCACAGGGCCAAGTCCGGCCACCAGGGCATGCCGATGGGCATGGCTGATGTCGCCACGGTGTTGTGGACGAAGTTTCTGAAGTTCGACGCCTCCCGGCCCGACTGGGCTGACCGCGACCGCTTTGTCCTGTCGGCCGGCCACGGCTCCATGCTGATCTACGCCCTGCTGCACCTGACCGGGTTCAAGGCGATGACCATGGACCAGATCCGGAACTTCCGGCAGTGGGGCTCCAACACCCCCGGGCACCCGGAGTTCGGGCACACCCCGGGGGTCGAGACCACCACCGGTCCCCTGGGCCAGGGCATCGCCACCGCCGTCGGGATGGCGATGGCCGAGCGCCATCTGGCCGCCCGGTTCGGCGAGGACCTGGTCGACCACCGCACCTGGGTCATCGCCGGCGACGGCTGCCTCATGGAGGGCGTCAGCCACGAGGCCGCCTCCATCGCGGGCCGCTTCCGGCTGAACCGGCTGACCGTCCTGTTCGACGACAACAACACCACCATCGATGGTGAGGCGACCATCGCCGAGACCGGTGACCAGCTGGCCCGCTTCAAGGCCTATGGCTGGGCGGTCAAGGCGGTGGACGGGCACGACCACGGCAAGATCGCCGCAGCCCTTCGCTGGGCGACCAAGCAGGACCGCCCGACCCTGATCGCCTGTCGCACCCGCATCTCCAAGGGCGCCGGGCCCAAGGAAGGCGACCCCCACAGCCACGGCTACACCCTGTTCGACAGCGAGATCGCCGAGGCCCGCAAGGCCATGGGCTGGGACCTGCCGCCCTTCGAGCTTCCGGACGACCTGGTGAAGGCCTGGCGCCGGGCGGGCCGGAGGGGTGTGCGCACCCGCAAGTCCTGGCAGGGCCGCCTGTCGGCCTCGCCCAAGGCCGCCGACTTCCAGCGCGCCTTGGCCGGCGAGCTTCCCCCCGGGGCCTTCGAGGCCCTAGACGCCCACATCGCCGCGGCGGCGGACGCCAGGCCCGCGGCGGCCACCCGCCAGCACTCCGGCTCGGCCCTCGACCACCTCTTCCCGGCCATTCCCGAGATGATCGGCGGCTCAGCGGACCTGACCGGATCGAACAACACCTTCGTCAAGGGAACCGCCGCCTTCGACGTCCCGGACTATGCGGGGCGGTACGTCCACTGGGGCGTGCGCGAACACGGCATGGCCGCGGCCATGAACGGGATGGCCCTGCATGGCGGCGTGATCCCCTTCTCGGGCACCTTCCTGGTCTTCTCGGACTATTCGCGGCCCGCCATCCGCCTGGGCGCCCTGATGGGGGCCCGGGTCGTCCACGTGATGACCCATGACTCCATCGGCGTCGGCGAGGACGGCCCCACCCACCAGCCGGTGGAGCACGTGGCCTCGCTGCGGGCCATGCCCAACCTCCTGGTCTTCCGCCCCGCCGACGCGGTGGAGACCGCCGAGTGCTGGAAGCTGGCCGTATCGGCCCGGACCACGCCGTCGGTCATGGCCCTGTCCCGGCAGAAGGTTCCCGCCGTGCGCACGGCCGCTTCGGGTGAGAACCTGTCGGCCCACGGCGCCTACCAGCTGGCCGCCGCCGGGTCGTCCGCCCGGGTCACCCTGTTCGCCTCGGGCACAGAGGTGGCCGTGGCCCTGGCCGCCCGTGACCTGCTCGAGGCCGAGGGCATCGGGACCCGCGTGGTCTCCACCCCCTGCTGGGAGCTCTTCGAGGCCCAAACCGACCGGTACAAGGCCGCCGTCATCGGCGAGACCGAGGTCAGGGCCGCCGTCGAGGCGGGCGTCCGTATGGGCTGGGACCGCTTCATCGGCGCCGACGGGATCTTTGTCGGCATGAAGGGCTTTGGCGCCTCCGCCCCGGCCGAGCGGCTCTATGAAGCCTTCGCCATCACGCCCCAAGCGGTGGCCGACGCCGTCCGCCAGAAGCTGGGCTGAGCCGTGGCCCCGCCCGCCCGGCTGGGCACGCCCCTGTCGCCCTCCGCCGTCCGGGTCCTGCTGCTGGGCTCGGGTGAACTGGGCAAGGAGGTG
>VYMD01000667.1_pt1 | contig 14220 bp, 12 predicted proteins | sample 5115311 | NCBI WGS metagenome assembly VYMD01 (sample SAMN12291779, study PRJNA351875) | freshwater metagenome | isolation source: freshwater lake | place: USA: Michigan, Wintergreen Lake | collected 2013-08-08
GGGCCCCGCCCCCGCGCCGGCGGCAGCCACCACGAGCCGCGCCTCGCCCGCAAACACATCGACCGTCACCGGCCACTCAAACTCCGCCCGACGCGTATCCATACGACGAACATACGCTGAAATGCGCGCTACCTTCGTGCGCCCATCCCCCTTGCCATGGATTTCGCCCGCCGCATCGCCGAGGCCCTGCTCGACATCGGTGCCCTGCGCCTCTCGCCCCAGCAGCCCTATACCTGGAGCTCGGGCTGGCGCTCCCCCCTCTATTGTGACAACCGGCTCACGCTCTCTTACCCCGAGGTGCGCACGCTGATCTGCGAGGCCTTCGTGCACAAGGTCCGGCAGCAGTATGGTGCCGCCGAGGCCATCTGCGGCGTGGCCACGGGCGGCCTACCCCACGGCATGCTGGTGGCCGACCGGCTTGAGCTGCCCTACCTCTACGTGCGGCCGACACCCAAGGGCCATGGCCTGTTAAATCAGGTCGAGGGCCGCGTGGTGCCCCAGCAGCGTGTGGTCGTGATCGAAGACTTAGTGAGCACAGGCGAGAGCTCGCTCAAGGCGGTGCGAGCCCTGCGCGAGGCGGGCTTGGCCGTCGAGGGCTTGTGCAGCATCTTTCACTACGGCTTTGCGCAGGCCGAGCGCAGCTTCTCGAGCGAGGGCGTGGTGTTTAGCCCGCTGTGCACGTTTGACGTGCTGCTGTCCGTGGCGGGGGCGCGTGGTCTGTTCGACACAGCCACGCTAGAGTCCATCAAGACCTGGCGCACCGACCCGGCGGCCTGGCAGCCGCGCTAGAGCTTGCTAGGATTTCAACGAAAGACCGGCAGCCTTAGCCATGGCCTCGTCAAAAGGCTCGAAGGCCTCTTCGCCCGATACGACCTTGCGCCAGTAGGCGAGCTCTAGGTGCGGCTTGTCTAAGAAGCGCTCGTCGGGCTTGCCGTTCATGTTCCAGTCGCCGCCCCAGACGATGTCGGCTTTGCGGATCATGGCGTGCTTGGCCACGACCTCATAGAACTTAGGGTTGGTCCACTCGGCGGTGCGGCCGACTTGGGCGACGATGTCGACGGCCAAGTGGTGGTTGTGTGCGCTCTCACCGCCCTTGAGCATGGTCACGTAGAAGCGGTTCTCTTGGTCGGTCAGGTCTTTCCAGCCCAGCTTCTTGCGCAGGGCGTTCACCTTGTCGACAGGCAAGCGGCCCTGGGCATAGAGGGCGTTTTGCTCGGCCACAGTGCGGTGGCCAAAAACGACCAATACATCAAACTTTAGTTTCGTCTCGACCTCTTTGTTGATGGCTAGCACGGCCGCTACGAGGCGACGGTCTAGACCGATCAGGCGCTGCGCTTGGCGAATCATGGCCCTAGTGCTGTGGTGAAACGCTGAGGATGAGCCGGTTAAGCCGACGCGGTAAAGGTAAGTGTTTCAAGTGGTTAAACGAAGGGCTTTTCGGTGGGCCCAGGGGCCTAGAGGCGAGCGAAAAGGCACTAGTTTTGAACCCTATTCAGCCTCTCTGCCATGGCCGACACCCCCTTTGAGCGCGTCACCCAAGCCCTACAACCCCGCCTGCTGCAAGTGAGCCAATACGCGGGTGAGGTCGCCCTGACCACTACCGCCGAACACCTGCGCCCCCTGCTGCAGTCGCTGCGCGACGAGTTCGGCTTCAACTACTTGACCGACATCGGCACCATCGACCACTACACCGACGCCGGCCGCTTCGAGGTGTTTTACAACCTGGTCAACATCGAGCAGAAACTGCGCATCCGCGTCAAGGTGCGCGTCGAAGAAGACCAACCCGAGCTGCCCTCGGTGGTGGACCTCTGGCCCTCAGCCAACTGGCACGAGCGCGAGGCCTATGACATGATGGGCGTGCGCTTCGTGGGCCACCCCGATCTGCGCCGCATTTACATGCCCGAGGACTTCAAGTTCTATCCGCACCGCAAGGAGTTTCCGCTGATCGGCATTCCGGGCTCGATCCAGGTGCCCGAGAAGGACGGGCCCAAGGGCTATCGCTAGACTCTAAATCGGCTTTTTTGAGGGCGCGGGTGAGGTTTTAAGGCCAGGCGCGGTTCTACCGCCTGTACTTCAACCCTTCACTTCGTTATGGCCTCCTCCATGCCCGCTGCAGGGCAGAAAGCCCCTGCCTTTAAGGGCGTCGATCAATTCGGCAACGCGATCAGCCTCGCTGGTCTCAAGGGCCACCGCGTGGCGCTGTTCTTCTATCCTGAGGACGACACGCCCACCTGCACCAAAGAGGTCTGTAACCTGCGCGACAACGAAGCTGCCCTGCGTGCCGCTGGCTACACCCTAGTGGGGGTAAGCCCTGACGCCGCCGAACGCCATGTGAAGTTTTCAGCGAAGTATGGACTCCCGTTCTCTCTGCTACCAGACCCCGAGCATCGCATCATTAAGGCGTATGGGGTGTGGGCAGAGAAACAGATGTACGGTCGCAAGTACATGGGGCTCTTGCGCACGACCTTTTTAATCGATGCCCAAGGCAAGGTCGAGCGCGTGATCGCCAAGGTCAAATCGGCCGACCACGCCGCGCAGATCCTGAACGACTAAGCCCACCCCACGAAAGTTTTCCCACCCTGCCCCCGTGGCGGGGTGGCGTGTTTTAGGGAATGTGGGCAGCAGATGATGGCACGCAAATGCCCTTCGCCTAAGTGCTGACAATCAAGGCCCTACTAGTAGGGTAGAGGGATGCCAGAGCACCTGTCTAGGCTTGTCCACGAACCAAGGCCTTTCTGGCCTACAACAGCAGTGGGCACCTGCATAAGCGGCCCCGCGCAGGGGGCCCAGCAGGGCCGAACTTAGGTTCGTGACGTTGTATGCGCCCTTTGGACCCGTGTGGGGGCCCCTGGCTGGGGCTTATCAAGAGGCGTTTTTTGGAAAAAAGTGGAAGCGAGTGGAAATTGTGGGTAGCTTTGAGTCCAGCCCGCCATCTACTCATGTCCATCCTCTTTGGCGAATACCCGCTGAAGGCCGATGCCAAAGGCCGCTTCCTGCTGCCGGCGGGGCTGCTGCGCCAGCTGCCGCCGACGGCGCAGGGGGGCGACCAGTTTGTATTGGGCCGGGGGCTCGACCCCTGCCTGGTGCTCTATCCGATGGGCGTGTGGCAGGCCGAGCTGCAGCGGCTCTATGGGCAGAACCAGTTCGACCCCTCGGCACGGGCGCTGGCGCGGCTCTATCAGAGCGGGGCGCAGCCGCTGAGCCTCGATGCGCAGAACCGGCTCTTAATTCCCAAACCGCTGTGGGACGAGCTGATGGCCGAGGCGCCCGACGCGCCCGAGCTGACGCTGATCGGCGCCCACGACCGCATCGAGATCTGGCCCACGGCGCGCTATCGCCGCTGGCTGGCCGAGCAGCTGCCACACCTGCCCGCGCTGGCGCAGCGTGTGCTGAGCGCCCCCACCCCGCCCACCACTTGAGCACTATGTCAGCCTATCACGTGCCCGTGCTTCTCAGCGAGAGCCTGCGCTGGCTCGGGGTGGCCGAGCGCCCCGACGCGGTGTATGTGGACGCGACCTTCGGCGGCGGGGGGCACAGCCGCGCGCTGCTAGCAGCGCTGGGGCCTGCGGGGCGGCTCATCGCCTTTGACCTCGACCCCGACGCACGTGACAACGCAGCCGAGCTGCTGGCCGACCCGCGCTTCACCCTCGTGGCGGAGAATTTCTCGGCGCTGGGGGCGGTGCTCGACCGGCTGGGCATGGCCGAGGTGACGGGGGGCGTGCTGGCCGACCTGGGCGTGTCGAGCCACCAGCTCGACACGGCCGAACGCGGCTTTTCCTTCCGCTTTGAGGGCCCGCTCGATCTGCGCCTCGGCCCGACGGTGGGGCCGACCGCCGCCGAACTGATCGCAGCGAGCACCGCCGATGAGCTGGCCGATATTCTGCGCAGCTATGGCGAGCTGCCGCAGGCGGGGCGCCTAGCGCGAGCCATTAAGGCCCACCACGCCGCGCAGCCCATCGCCACCACGGCCGACCTCGTGGCCGCGCTCGAGCCGGTCATCCCGCGATTGGACCGCGCGGCGCGGCTGGCGCAGGCTTTCCAGGCGCTGCGCATCGCCGTCAACGGCGAGCTCGAGGCCCTCGACACGCTGCTCACCACCGCCACCACGCGCCTAGCGCCCGGCGCGCGCCTGGTGATGATCAGCTACCATTCGCTCGAAGACCGCCGCGTGAAGCACGTGATAGCCAGCGGCCGCCTCGACGGCGTCGAACCGAAAGACTTCTACGGGCAGAGCCTGAGCCCCTGGCGCGTGCTGACGCGCAAGGCCGTGGTGGCCGGGGCCGACGAGCAGGCCCGCAACCCCCGCAGCCGCAGCGCACGCCTGCGTGCCGCCGAGCGCAACCAACGCCCCGCCAACGTCTGAATCATGCCAAAAGAAAACCGCCTATTCGTCGCGCGCGAGGCCGCCGAGGCCCCTGCGCCCGCTGCCCCCAAGCGCACCCGCCGCAAGGCCCACCCCGTGGTCGAGCAGGTGGGCAACGCCCTGCGCGACACCGTGATGCTGTTCTTGGTGCAGAACAATCTGCTGGCCTTCGTGCAGCGCAACCTGCACTTCCTGCTCTTCCTCACCGCCATCGGGCTGCTCTATGTGTGGAACGGCCACCAGGCCGAGAAGGGCGCGCGCCGTGCCGACGCCCTGGCCCGCGAGCTCAAGGAGCTGAAGACCGAATACATGACCCTGAACGCGCAGCTGAGCGTGGCCCGGCAGCACAGCCAGATTGCCCTGCGCGTCGACTCGCTCGGGCTCAAGCCCCTGAGCGAGCCGCCCTATGCCCTGAGCGTGCCCACCCCCGACGCCAAGTAAAAACACACGCATGAGCGAACCCAAAGCCGTCACGCCGCCGAGCACCGTCTCTGATCAGATTCTCAAGCGGGTCTATCTGCTCTTTGGGGCCATCGTGCTCTTTGCGGTGATCATCGTGGTGCAGACGCTGCGCATCCAGTGGGGTCAGGGCGACAAATGGCGCGCGGTGGCGGCGCAAGAGCGCGTCATGGCGCGGCCGGTGGTGGCCGACCGGGGCAGCATCCTGGCCGACGACGGCACGATCCTGGCCACGACGCTGCCCTTCTACCGCATCGCGCTCGACGCCACGCGCCTGCGGCCGAGCGACTATCCCAGCTATGACGACTCGCTCGACCTGCTCTGCACGCGGCTGTCGCGCCACTTTGGGCGAGGCGAGATGACAGCCAATGAATTCCGAGCGCTGATTCAGCGGGCGCGGCGGCGCGGCGATCGCCACGTGTACCTCTTCCCCGTCTCGCGCACGTTCACCTACCCCGAGATGCGGCTGATCCGCTCCTTCCCGATGCTGAATCGGGGCCGCTTCAAGGGCGGGCTGATCGTCGAGAAGGTGCAGCACAAGCGCTTCTACCCCTTTGGCGACATGGCGCGCATCACCCTGGGCGTGGTGCGCGACGACACCATTCCGAGCAAGGGGCTCGAGGTCAGCTTTGACCACCTGCTGCGCGGGCGCAACGGGCTGGCGCTGGTGCAGCGCCTGCCAGGGGGCGTCGAGGTGCCGCTGAGCGAGCTCGGCGAGGTCGAGACGCAAGACGGCTATGACCTGCACACCACCCTCAACGTCCACATTCAAGACGTGGCGGCCACGGCCCTGCGCCGCGCCATCGAGCGCACCGAGGCCAAGGGCGGCGTGGCCATCGTGATGGAGGTCAGCACCGGCCACATCAAGGCCATCTCGAACTATCCGGAGAACTATAACACCGCCGCCGCCACGGCCGTCGAGCCAGGCTCGACATTCAAGCTTGCCACGACCATCGCCGTGCTCGAGGCGGGCGCCGTGCGCCTCGGCGACACCATCAAGACCGGCCGTGGCGAGGTGACGTATTACGACCGCACGGTCAAGGATGTCTATCCGCTGGGCACGATCACGTTCCGCACGGCATTCGAGAAGTCGTCGAACGTGGCCCTGTCAAAGGTGGTGAACGGGGCCTTTGCTTCACGGCCGAGCGAGTTCGTTCGCGCGCTCGAGCGCATGGGCGCGCTGTCGATGGTGGGCAGTCAGCTCAAGGGCGAACCGGTGCCCTATGTGATTCGCCCCGAGCAGAAAAAGGTGTGGAGCGGCACGACCCTGCCGCTGCTGGCGATCGGCTACAACGCCACGCTCACCCCGCTGCAGCTGCTGGCCTTCTACAACGCCGTGGCGAACAATGGGCGGATGATTCAGCCCATCCTTGTGCACGAGGCGCGCACGGCGGGCGAAGTGGCGGCGCAGTTTGAGCCCGTGGTGATCCGCGAAAAAATTTGTTCAGATGAAACGCTGGCGGCGGTGCGCGAGCTGCTCGAGGGCGTGGTCGAGCGCGGCACGGCGACGAACATCAAGAACGGCGCCTATCGCGTGGCGGGCAAAACCGGCACGGCTAAAAAGCTCGTCGACGGCACCTATCAGAAGGTCTATCGAGCCTCGTTTGCCGGTTACTTCCCGGCTGAGGCGCCGCGCTACAGCTGCATCGTGGTGATCGACGAGCCCTCGGGTGCAGAATACTATGGCGCGCAAGTGGCAGCGCCGGTGTTCAAAGAGATCGCCGACCACCTCTATGCGCACGACCGGCGGCAGCAGGCCATGGCCGAGGCCACCGGGCGCCTGCCCAAAGTCGATCAGCCCACGCTGCCCGTGACGCGCCTGGTGCACTATGACGACGCCGAGGCCGTCTACAACGCGCTGAACATCTCGACCCCCGCACGCCCGACCACCGAATATGTGCGCGCCTGGCAGTCGGGCCAGACGGTAGCCCTGGCGAACTACCGCGTGGCCAAAGGGCGCGTGCCCGACGTGCGCCACATGAGCCTCAAAGACGCGCTGCCGATGCTCGAGAACCTGGGCCTGCGCGTGCGCTACCGCGGGCAGGGCAAGGTGCGGCAGCAAAGCCTCGAGGCCGGGGCCCCATTGCGCCGTGGCGCCACCATCACGCTCACCCTCGAGGCCGAGTCATGAGGTCGCTGCAAGACATGCTCTATCAGGTGCGCCTCATCGAGGTGCGCGGTGAGCTGCTGCTCGAGGTGCCCGACGTGCAGTTTGACTCACGCCAGGTGGGGCCGGGGCAGCTGTTCGTGGCCGTGCGGGGCACACAGGTCGATGGGCATGCCTACATCGACCGCGCCATCGCGCAGGGGGCGGGCGTGATCGTGTGCGAGACCCTGCCCGAGGCGCTCGACCCCGGCATCACCTATGTGCGCGTGCAAGACTCGGCCGAGGCGCTGGGCCAGCTCGCGGCCAATTTCTATGGCAACCCCTCACGGCAGCTGACCGTGGTGGGCACCACCGGCACAAACGGCAAAACCACCGTCACCACGCTGCTACACCAGCTCTTCACCGCCCTGGGGCAGAAGGCCGGACTCGTCTCGACCGTGGTGAACAAGATCGGGCAGGAGCCCACGCCGGCACGCCTGACCACACCCGACGCCAAGCAGCTGCACCAGCTCTTTCGTCAGATGGTACAGGCGGGCTGCACCCACGCGTTCATGGAGGTCAGCTCGATCGCCATGCACCAGCACCGGGTGGCGGGCACGCAGTTCGCCGGGGGCATTTTCACCAACCTCACGCACGACCACCTCGACTACCACGGCACCTTCGCCAACTACCTGCGCGCCAAGCAGAGTTTCTTTGACGTGCTGCCGGCGGCGGCCTTTGCCCTGACGAATGTGGACGACAAGAACGGCCGCATCATGGTGCAGAACAGCCGCGCCCGCATCCGCACCTATGGGCTGCGCAGCGTGGCCGACTATCGCGCCCGCCTGCTCGAGAACCAACTCGAGGGCCTGCACCTCGAGCTGCTGGGGCAGCAGGTGTGGTTCCGGCTGACGGGCGCTTTCAATGGATACAACCTCATGGCGGTGTGTGCGGCGGCGGTCGAGCTGGGCGTGGCGCCCTCCGACGCGCTGCTGGTGGCGAGCACGCTCACGGGCGCGCCGGGCCGATTTGAGCGCCTCAGCCTGCACGGCCCCGTGACCGGCATCGTCGACTATGCCCACACCCCCGACGCCCTCGAGAACGTGCTCAGCACCGCACGCGAGCTCATGCACAGCGGCCAGGGGCGGCTGATCGTGCTGGCAGGATGCGGGGGCGACCGCGACCCCGCCAAGCGGCCCGAGATGGGGCGCATCGCCGCCGCGCTCAGCGACCTGGCCATTCTCACCAGCGACAACCCCCGCAGCGAGCGGCCCGAGGCCATCATCGACGCCATGGAGGGCGGCGTGGGCGTGGCCCACCGCAGCCGCGTGCTGCGCATCACCGATCGCCGCGAGGCGATTCGCGCGGCGGCGCGCATGGCCCAGCCCCACGACGTGATCGTCGTGGCGGGCAAGGGCCACGAGACCTATCAAGAGATCGCTGGCCAGCGCTACCCGTTCGACGACCGGGCCGAACTGCTGGCGGCCTTCGAGGCCATCACCGGCGACCAAGCCCCTGCCTAACTCACCCCCACTCTAGCACATCGCCTATGCTCACGTGGCTCTTTGACTGGCTCGCCGACCACAACCCGTTCGCGGGGGTGGGTGTGTTTCGCTACATCACCTTTCGGGCGGTGCTGGCGGCGGTGTTTTCGCTCGTCATCTCGATCGGCATCGGCGGCTGGAGCGGCCTGATCATCCTCGCGGCGGTGCTCATCCCGACACTGCTGTGGGCCCGGCTCGACAACATTTATGTGCTGCTGATCATCCTCGCCACGACGTGGATGGGCCTGGTGGGCTTCGCCGACGATTACATCAAGGTGTTCTTAAAGGACAAGCAGGGGCTCAAGGCGAAGTTTAAGCTGGCCGGTCAGGTGCTGCTGGGCCTGGTCGTGGGCCTGGTCATGGTGACGCACCCCGACTTCGAGGGCCAGCGCAGCAACATCGGCCGCGACGGCCGCCTCTACCTCAACGATGCGCTAAGGGGCCTGGGCTTCGCCGATGGCGACCGACTGGTCGATGCCGCCGTCGAGCAGGCGCAGGGCGACAGCACCGTGCTGCGCTTCACCCACACGGCGGCGCAGCTGGCCACGGCCATGGCCGACGGCCAGGCGCCCACCCGGCCCTTCGCCGCCTATCGCGTCGACCGCCGCGTGCCCGACGCCCCTACGCAGACGCTCGTGCTCAGCATCGCCCCTGGCGACCGCCAGGCCGCCCTCGAGATGCTCTGCTGCTATAACCAGCCGGGCTTCGTCACCCAGACGAACATCCCTTTTTTCAAGCAGACCGAGTTTGACTACCGCTGGCTCGCCTTCTGGACCGACGACCCGACCTCGATCTGGGGCTCGGTGGTCTATGTGCTGATGGTGATCTTCATCGTGACGGCGGTGTCAAACGCGGTGAACATCACCGACGGCCTCGACGGCCTGGCCGCCGGTACCTCGGCCATCGTGGCGGTGGTGCTGGGCATCTTCGCCTATGTGTCGGGCAACGTGGTCATGGCCCGCTACCTCAACATCAGCTACATCCCCTATTCGGGCGAACTGCTGGTCTTTGCCGCAGCGCTGATCGGGGCTTGTGTCGGCTTCCTGTGGTACAACTGCCACCCGGCGCAGGTGTTCATGGGCGATACGGGCAGCCTGGCCCTGGGCGGTGCTATCGGCGTGATGGCCCTCATGGTGAAAAAAGAACTGCTGCTGCCGCTGATCTGCGGGGTGTTTTTCGTCGAGATCCTGAGCGTGATGCTGCAGGTGAGCTACTTCCGCTGGACGAAGAAACGCCTAGGCGAGGGGCGGCGCATTTTCCGCATGGCGCCACTGCACCACCACTTCGAGCTGGGGGGCCTGCACGAGTCGAAGATTGTCACCCGCTTCTGGATCGTGACCATCCTGCTCGAGATCCTCGCCTTCGCCACCCTCAAGCTTCGGTAATCCACATGTCTATGCCGACACCGCATTCGCCGTTCGCCGCTGCCTGGGGCAGAGTTGCTCACACCACACACGCGGTGTGGAGACTGCGATTCGCGTCGGGGGGGTGCATGCGGTTCTTTTGTATCACCAAGACCTGCGCGCTGCTCAGCTGAGCCACGCCATCGAACGCCATGCCCGACCCCAAATTCATCGCCATCCTCGGCGCCGGTGAGAGCGGCGTGGGCGCGGCCATCTTGGCCCAGCGCCTGGGGGTCGACTGCCTGGTGAGCGAGCGGGGCACGATCGCCGAGCCCTACCGCAGCGAGCTCGTGCGCCGCGGCATCCCCTTCGAAGAGGGGGGGCACAGCCTAGCGCGCCTGCAGCAGGCCGACCTCGTGGTCAAGAGTCCCGGCATTCCGCACAAGGCCGAGGCCGTGCAGCACCTGGTGGGCCGGGGCATCGAGCTGGTGTCCGAGATCGAGTTTGCCGCGCGGCACACCACGAGCCGCATCATCGCCGTAACCGGCACCAACGGCAAGACCACCACCACCAGCCTGATCTACCACATCGTGCAGCGGGCGGGCCTAGACGCCGGCCTGGGCGGCAACATCGGCCGCTCGTTCGCGGCGCTCGTGGCCGAAGAGCCCAAGCCCCTCTACGTGCTCGAGGTGAGTTCGTTTCAGCTCGACGATGTCGATGCCTTCCGCCCCCACATCGCGCTGCTGCTCAACATCACCGACAACCACCTCGACCGCTACAACTACAACCTCTCGGCCTACGCCGCGGCCAAGTTCAACATCGGCAGGCGGCAGACGACAGCGGACCATTTCATCTATGGGCTCGACAGCCCTGTGCTGATGGCCGAGATGGCCCGCTATCAAACCCACACCCCCCTGCTGGGCCAGCGCCACGGCTTCTCGATGAGCGAGCAGCCGGAGGCCGCCGCCTGGCTTCACCACGATTTAATCTGTGTCAGCATGAATAAGGACCCCCGTAAGAAGCGAGCCCCTGAGCTCACGGTGCCCACGAGCGAGCAAAAGCTCAAGGGCAAGCACAACCAATACAACTCGATGGCCTCCGCCATCGTGGGGCGTGTGCTCGAGATCCGCAACGAAGTGGTGCGCGAGAGCCTGATCGACTTTGAGGGCCTCGAGCATCGCCTCGAGAAGGTCAGCACGGTCAATGGCGCGCTCTACATCAACGACTCGAAAGCGACCTCGGTCAATGCGGCCTGGTATGCCCTCGAGTCGCTCGAAACCCCCGTGGTGTGGATCGTGGGCGGCGTCGACAAAGGCAATGACTATGGCATGCTGCTCGAGGTGGTTAAGCAGAAGGTCAAGGCCGTGGTGATGCTCGGCCGCGACGTGGCCAAGCTGCAGCAGGCCTTCCAGGGGCAGGTGCCCACGCTGCGCCACGCCCTGAGCATGGAAAACGCCGTGCAGATGGCTTATCAAGAGGCCCGCGCCGGCGACACCGTGCTGCTGAGCCCGGCTTGCGCCAGTTTTGACCTCTTTGCGAACTACGAAGAGCGCGGCAAGCGCTTCAAAGACTGCGTGCGCCGCCTGACCGAGTGAGGCCCTGCGCCCCAGCGCACACGAGCTGCTGACACAGCCCGAGCCCCCGCCCTGCGCGGGGGCTTTTTGTTGGGGGCGCTGACAGAGGGACAAAAAAAGACCGGGCAACCCTTGGAAGAGCGCCCGGCCGGACCAAACAGAGTCTAGGTTGTCTAGTTCCCTACTCGGCTTTAGGCAAAGGCGGGGCCGGATTTCCTAAACTATTGACAAAGAATAGCTTAGCATGCTTCCAAGCTGTGCCACACTTGACAATCATGCTCGAAACGGGAATTCGATGGCCGAAACAGGAAGCTTGCCCATTTGGGGTGTTTAACATCCCTTCACAGCCCTCCCGCCTAGCTTTGCCGCCCAAACGTTTTGCTACCCTCTCGCATGAAACTCCTCTCCTTCGCCCTGGGCGTGGGCCTACTCAGCGTGCTGCTGGCGGCCTGCACCAAGCCCAAGCCCACCGTCACCTACCCCAAGACGGCGACCGTCGAACACGTCGATACGCTTCACGGGGTAGCCGTGGCCGACCCCTACCGCTGGCTCGAGGTCGACACGGCCGCCGACGTCAAGGCCTGGGTGACCGAGCAGAACAAGGTCACCTTTGACTACCTCGACACGATTCCCTATCGCGCAGCGATCAAAGCGCGCCTGACCGAGCTCTACAACTATCCGCGCACCGGTGCGCCGATCAAGGCCGGGCCGTATTACCTCTATCCGAAAAACAACGGCCTGCAGAACCAGAGCGTGTGGTACATCCAAAATGGCGTCGAGGGCACGCCCGAGGTGTGGCTCGACCCCAACACACTCAGCACCGACGGCACCGTGACCGTCAACCCCGTGGGCCTGTCGAAAGACGACAAGTATATGGCCGTCGCCCGCAACGCCTCGGGCTCTGACTGGCAGCAGCTGCGCGTGATCGAGATCGCCACCAAGAAAGAGCTGCCCGACGTGCTCGACTGGGTGAAGTTCTCGGGCGCGGCGTGGACCAAGGATGGCTTCTACTACGCACGTTACGATGCCCCCGTGAAGGGCACCGAGCTGTCAGCCGCCAGCCGCAACCAGAAGGTGTACTTCCACAAACTGGGTACCCCGCAGAGCGCTGACCAGCTCGTGTTTTCGGACCCCGCAAACCCGAACCGCTATGTGGGCATGGATGTGACCGAAGACGGCCGCTGGGAAGTGCTGTATATCTACGCTGGCACCAAGGGCAGCGAGGTGCGCGTGCGCAAGGCCGGCACCAAGGCCTTCACGACGCTGCTGACTGGTTTCGACTACGACCATAGCGTAATCGACAACGAGGGCGACCGCCTGCTGGTGTACACCAACCAAGGCGCGAAGAACTATCGTCTGGTGAGCATCGACCCCACGAAGCCAGACCCGAAGAACTGGACCGACGTGATCGCCGAGCAGCCCGAGGTGCTCGAGGGCGTGACGACAGCCGGCGGGAAAATCTTTGCTGGCTATCTCAAAGACGTCAAGTCGGTGTGGAAGCAGCTCGACCGCAGCGGCAAACTCGAGCGCGAGATCACGCTGCCCTCGCTCGGCACTGCCGGTGGCTTCGGCGGGAAGAAGGACGCGAAAGAGGTCTTCTACAGCTTCACCTCGTTCACCTATCCGAGCACGCCCTTCCGCTATGACATCGTCAGCGGTGCGTCAACGGCCTTTGCCAAGAACGAGGCCAAGTTCAACCCCGACGACTACGAGACCAAGCAGGTGTTCTTCAAGAGCAAAGACGGCACGCAGGTCCCGATGTTCATCGTACACAAGAAGGGCCTGGCGCTCGACGGCCAGCGCCCGACCCTGCTCTACGGTTACGGCGGCTTCAACATTTCGCTCTCGCCCTCGTTCAGCGCCGCGCGGATCGCGCTGCTCGAGCAGGGCGGTGTGTTCGTGCAGGCGAACATCCGCGGCGGCGGCGAGTATGGCGAGAAGTGGCACGAGGGCGGCATGCTCGGCCAGAAGCAGAATGTGTTTGACGACTTCATCGGGGCGGCCGAGTATCTGATCGCCGAGAAGTACACTTCGTCGAAGCGGCTGGCGATTCAGGGTGGCTCGAACGGTGGCCTGCTCGTGGGCGCCGTGATGACCCAGCGGCCCGAGCTCTTCGGCGTGGCCTTCCCTGCCGTGGGGGTGATGGATATGCTGCGCTTCCAGAAGTTCACCGCCGGCTTTGGCTGGGTGGTGGAGTATGGCTCGGCCGACTCAGCCGACAAGGCGCAATTTGACTGGCTATACAAATATTCACCCTATCACAACCTGAAGGCGGGCACGGCCTATCCTGCCACGATGGTCACGACAGCCGACCACGACGACCGCGTGGTGCCGGCGCACAGCTTCAAGTTCGCCGCGCGACTGCAGGCCAGCCAGGCGGGCCCAGCGCCGACCCTGATCCGCATCGACGTCAAGGCCGGCCACGGCGCCGGAAAGCCGATCAGCAAGACGATCGATGAGGTGACCGACATCTACAGCTTCATGCTGTTTAATATGGACTTCGACTACACGCCCAAAGCAGCGCCCGCTGCCCCCGCGCAGTAGCGATTCAGTTCTTAAACGCACAGGCCCCGGCAGACTGCCGGGGCCTGTGCGTTTAAGAGGATTGCATTACTCGACCATCAGACGCTGGCTGAGCTTTGTGCCAGCCAGACGCACGAGGTAAACGCCGGGGCTGAGGTCGTGGGCGCGCAGCAGCACCAGGCCGTCGCCGCTCATCAGGTGATAGGCCAGCACCCGCCCAGCGAGGTCGACGAGCTCGAGGCGCTGGCCCGGCCGAGCACCACTCAGCTGCACCAGCACCGGCTCGCCAGAACGCGCGGGGTTGCGCAGTAGGGTGAGCTCGGGGGCC
>VYMD01000247.1_pt2 | contig 14217 bp, 10 predicted proteins | sample 5115311 | NCBI WGS metagenome assembly VYMD01 (sample SAMN12291779, study PRJNA351875) | freshwater metagenome | isolation source: freshwater lake | place: USA: Michigan, Wintergreen Lake | collected 2013-08-08
CTCGCATGAATTCCGTACACCACTTACATCTATTTTGCTTTCGGTCGGCATTTTGCGTGATTTTGGTCATATGCTTACCGAAGAAGAACGTACCGAAAGTCTGGCGAGAATTAGCAACGGCGTTCACCATATGACCGGATTGCTGGATGATTTGCTTATGTTCGGCAGAGCTGAAGCCGGTGATATTCGCCCGAAAAAATCACCACTGAAAATACGCTCTTGGTGCGCTGATTTTGCCGCACAAGTGCAAGAGCGTTACGGCAAAAAACACACACTGCTCTACGCTCCACCGACCCGTGAACAAGAGTTCGTCGTGGATGAAGGAATGATGCGGCAAATACTGGAACATCTGCTTTCCAATGCCGATAAATTCTCACCCGAAGGTGCACCGATTTATTTCAATGTGAATCTGGACGATGAAAAAATCATTATCAACGTGCAAGATAGCGGTATTGGTATTCCCAAAGAAGATTTACCACGCATTTTTGAGCCGTTTCATCGCGGAACGAATATCGGTAACATCGGTGGAACAGGCATGGGACTCGCTATTGTACAGAAAATGGTCGTGTTCCTACATGGAGATATTGTTGTACAAAGCGATATTGGCAAAGGCACGACGTTTACCGTAACATTGCCTTTGACAAGACACCAAGTCTAAGAATAACCGGATTCTATTTGCAACAGAATTTTTTGTACAAAATTATTGCACAAATCCTGTAGATTCGTTTGGACAGGTACATAAGGACTGTTAATTTTACGTGTTTTCCTACTTACGTTACATTTATCAAGTTTTATGAAGAAAATTCTCGTTATTGAGGATGATGAATCCATCCGCCGCAGTGTCGGAATGATGCTCCGTATTTCAGGTTTTGAGGCTTTTTACGCAGAAAATGGTTCTATCGGTTTGCAAATGGCAACCCAAAGTATGCCCGATGTTATCATCTGTGACATTGCGATGCCCGTGATGGACGGTTACGGCTTTATTCAAGAACTCCGTAAAAATCCTGCTACGACGAAAATTCCCGTCGTATTTCTGACGGCAAAAGCATCGGAAGAAGATGTTGCTAAAGGCAAAGCACTCGGCGCAAATGCGTATCTTACAAAGCCGATTTGGCCCGCAGATTTGCTGAAAATTGTACAAGAGCAGCTTGGTCAAAGCGCCTAAGCCTTGCTCGTAAGCAATAGCCGCATCATTGCATACACTAATTTTCGCCGACAAGCGTTTCATTCCTTTGTGAAACGCTTGTTGTGCCACCACATCCGTACTGTTTACGTTGTATGCCGCAGACCAGCTATTGCTTTTTTGATTTTCAAATAGTTGATATGCAAACAGTTGATACAGCAATTTGAAACAGTTCCACCGAATAATTCGATTAGGTTTACTTTCACATTTTTTCCACACGAGGTTTTTCCATGTCCCACAAAATTCGCCGTGTTGCCGTTATCGGCTCAGGCACAATGGGTGCTGCAATCGCTGCACACGTCGCAAATGCCGGTATTCCGGTATTGATGCTGGATATTCCCGCGAAAGAAGGCAATGACCGCAATGCAATCGGCAAAGCAGGTTTGGAGCGTGCCACCAAAGCAAAACCCGCTTCGTTTATGAGCAAAGACCGTGTGCGCCTTATTAGCGTTGGTAACACCGAAGACGACATCGCTAAACTTGCAGAGGTTGATTGGGTAGTTGAAGCGGTTTTGGAGGATTTGACCATTAAGCGCCAACTGTGGGAAAAAGTTGATAAGCACATCTCGCCAACGGCTATCATTAGTTCTAACTCAAGCGGTATTCCCATGCACCTCCAAATGGAAGGGCGCTCCGAATCTTTCCGCAAACGTTTTATCGGTGCGCACTTTTTTACGCCGCCCCGTTATATGCACCTTTTGGAGCTTATTCCCACTAAAGAAACCGCACCCGAAGTTATTGAAGAATTGAAATTTTTCGGCGACCACGTGCTTGGCAAAGGTATTGTTATCGCTAATGACGTGCCGGGCTTTGTGGCAAACCGCGTGGGCGTATATTCGCTCGTTAAAGCAATGAACATTATGATTGAAATGGGCTTGAAGCAAGATGTGGTAGATGTTCTGACGGGTCCGATTTTGGGACGTGCTTCCAGCGCTACCTTCCGCACGGCGGACTTGAGCGGTATTGACATCATTTATCACGTCACCAAAGGCTTGAAAGACTCGACAGGCGAAGACTTTGAAATTCCGGCAATCGTAAGCAAAATGCTCGAAGCAAAACTGCTCGGAGAAAAGACCAAATCAGGCTTTTACAAAGCAACACGTGATGAAAAAGGCAAACGCAAAATTCTCGCGCTGAATTTCGACACACTCGAATACGAAGACAGAGGAAAAACAAAAATTGCCGAGTTGGAAAAAGTCAAAGAAAAACCGCTTGCAGACCGTATAAAAGCTGCTTTTGCAATGCAAGACACCAATGGCGAATTTATCCGCCGTACAACCTTCGAGATGATTCATTACGCAGCAAGCAAAGTCGGCGTTGTGGCAAATTCTTACATCGAAATTGACAACGGCTTGTGCTGGGGCTTCGGCTGGGAATGTGGACCATTTGAGACCTGCGATATTCTGGGCTTGGATACAGTGATTGCGGGTATTAAGGCGCTTGGTAAGGATGTTCCGGCAATTTTGAACGAATATGCAAGCAAAGGACTAAAATTCTACCCTGAAGACAAACCTATGCCGCGTCCGCAAGGTGTGGTGCATATTCCCGATGTGCGCAAAGATGCAAAGAAAATTATCAAAGGCATGGATAATGCCAGTATTTTGGACATCGGTGACGGCGTGTTGTTGCTGGAAAAACATACCAAGATGAACGTTCTGACGCAAGACGTTACGACACTCATGGAATTTGCGGCAGAATATATTCCTAAAAACGGCTACGCAGGGCTTGTCATTGGTAATCAAGGTGATAATTTCTGTGCCGGCGCGAATGTTTTGGTTATGGCAATGGGAGCGCAAGCGGGACAGTTCGATGCTATTGATGCTGAGATGATTCGCTTCCAAACTGCTATTCGTGCCTTGCGCTATGCGCCTTTCCCAATCGTTTCCGCACCGTTTAACATGGCTTTAGGTGGCGGCGTAGAAATTACGATGCTTGCCGACGACCGCGTAGCAAGTGCAGAAACCTACATGGGCTTAGTCGAAGCAGGTGTAGGCTTGATTCCTGCCGGAGGCGGTTGCACGGAACTTCTCTGGCGTTTCAACCAACAACTCCACCCCGACGCAGACCCGTTTGAATCCGTCAAACGCGCATTCCAGCTTATTTCGATGGCAAAAGTTTCTACTTCAGCGTATGAAGCACAGGAACTTGGTTTGCTCTTGCCGACGGACATTATCACCATGAACCGTCAGCGCGTTATTGCCGATGCAAAGCGCCGTGTGCTGGAACTTGCCGTTGATTATGTCGCCCCGCTACCGCGTCGCATCAAGGTTTTGGGCGAAGCGGCTTACGCGAACTTGTCTATGGCTATTTGGGGTATGCGGGAGGCAAACTATATCAGCGATTATGATATGCACCTCGCAAAGCAGCTTGCACGTGTGCTTTCCGGCGGCACACAAAACTTTGCGACCGAAGTCAGCGAAGAATATATGCACGATTTGGAGCGCGAAGTTTTTGTGGATCTTTGGAAACAACCCAAAACACAAGAGCGTGTTATGGCGATGCTGACAACAGGAAAGCCGCTTCGTAACTAGGATTACGACAAGTTGAACAAACGGTCAATTACGCAGCGAGGCTGGAATCACGGTGATTCCAGCCTCGCTGCATTTTGATACGTTCTGTCGCTTTTCAAGTATTTTCCAACAATTAGGTCTCAATGTGAAATTGCTGACGCTCTGTCGAACCCGAAAGCGCGGTTGTCGAAGATTGTCCGGCGCTGATGGTTTCGGCAATCAAATCGAAATAGCCCGTGCCAACTTCGCGTTGGTGTTTGACTGCTGTGTAACCGCGTGATTCCGCCGCAAATTCTGCTTCTTGCAATTCCGAATATGCTGCCATGCCTCTGTCGCGGTAGCCGCTTGCAAGGTTGAACATTGAAAAATTCAGCGCGTGGAATCCTGCTAATGTTACAAATTGGAACTTGTAACCCATTGCGCCTAATTCGCGCTGGAATACGGCAATTTCACTTGGTGTAAGGTTGCGCTTCCAATTAAACGACGGCGAACAGTTGTATGCCAGCATTTTGCCCGGAAACTGCGCGTGGACTGCCTCGGCGAACTTTTTCGCTTCCTGCATATCGGGCGTTGCCGTTTCGCACCACAGCACATCGGCATAAGGACCATAGCTGATGGCGCGGGCAATCGCAGCGTCAATGCCGGGTTTCAAACGATAAAAGCCTTCGATTGTGCGCTCACCCGTGCAGAAAGCTTTGTCGCGGTCATCAACATCGCTTGTGAGCAAGTCTGCCGCATTCGCATCGGTGCGAGCGATAAGCACCGTCGGTACGCTGCTCATATCTGCTGCCAGACGTGCCGCAGTCAAGGTGCGAATAAAATGCGATGTGGGAATAAGCACTTTGCCGCCCAAGTGACCGCATTTTTTCTCCGATGCAAGTTGGTCTTCAAAATGCACAGCACCCGCACCAGCTTCAATCATCAATTTCATCAATTCAATCGCATTGCGCGGACCACCGAAACCCGCTTCTGCGTCTGCAACAATCGGTGCCATCCAATGCGTTGAAGTATCACCTTCAGAGTAAGCAATTTGGTCAGCACGGCGGAGTGCGTTATTGATACGCCGCACCACATCGGGAACACTGTTTGCAGGATAAAGACTTTGGTCGGGGTACATCTGTCCGCCCATGTTGGCATCGGCAGCGACTTGCCAGCCCGAAAGATATATTGCTTTCAAGCCTGCTTTGACCATCTGCATTGCTTGATTGCCCGACAATGCTCCCAAAGCGTGTACATAATCTTCGGTGGTCATCAGTTCCCAAAGGCGTTTCGCGCCTTGTTCCGCGAGTGAATATTGAATTTCTACCGTTCCGCGCAATTTTACGACATCCTCTGCCGAATAGTTACGAACAATCCCTTTCCAGCGTGGGTGCGTATGCCATTCCTGCGCAAGTTGCTGTGCTGTTTTCATAATACTCCTCCGACGTGATAGAAAAAAGTGGTGTAAATAGAATTGTGAATGTTCACCAAACTTTTTGCACTTGTCTTAGCATGATGGGTAAGCAATGTTGGGAATGGCTGTCTTGATTTTGATTCAGCATCAAGTGTATAAAACCGCAAATTTCATACATTTTTGTCTTTAATTACTCACACACAATTCCTCATTCCGTTTGCTTATTATCATTCAACGACTTGATGTCGCTCAAATGCAAATTGCTTCTGGTAAAATAAGAAAAAAGAATATTCTTCAAAAGCGAAAATTTACTCTAAGCGAAATTTTTTTATTTTTTCGCTGTTGATATATCAACTATTTTTTTGAGAACGGCTCGAAAGTTTTTAGTAATAAAGCCTTAGGACAATTATTGCGTTTCGACGTAAAGCGACGCAAAAAGAAAAGATGCGTATTGCTGGAGCCTTAAAACCATCAATCAATGAAAAAACGATACGGACGAAAAAATATCTCAATCAAGAGCCGAATTGCGTATATTTGCTGAAAGATAACGATTTTTCGGGATGAATTTGACTAATACAATGGAGATTACCGAGTTATTCGCATTTATTTCGTTTTCCGTCGGATTGCCGACCGTTATTGCAGCATGGGCGCTAGGAAAGCGCTATTTGAACATTATTGAGCGGCGAACGGAAATTCAACAACAAGAACTCGCCGTTACAGAGCGGCGCTTGATTTTGGAAGAACGTGAGCGCGAGTTGGAAATGTATAAATTGGAATTAGAAATTCGTCAGTTGGAAAAAAATTCCGGTGAGCAGTCCAAATTGCCGGAATAAACTACGTTGGTACAGTGTGAATTTACCTTAACTTAGGTTTACCCTGTTTCTACCATTATCATCATTAGGTTGCTTCCACCAAAAATTATGGCAAAACAGAATTACACGATTTTGATTGTTGATGACGACCCCGCCGTTCAAACGGCTTGTAGCGCACTGAGCGAGCACTACGAGAACGTCGTGTTTTTTAACGAACCGGACTATACAAAAGCCTTTGCTAATGTCGAAAAACTTCGCCCCGACCTTGTGTTGCTGGATGTCTATATGGGCGATAAAATGTGCTTTGATGCCTTAGATATGTTGCATGACAGGGGGCTGAAAATTCCGTCTATAATTATGACCGGCTCTTCCGATATTCGCATCGCCGTTCACGCCTTAAAATCCGGTGCAGAAGATTTTATCGTCAAACCTTTGGACCCGATTCAGGTAGAATCTGCCGTACAACGTGCTTTGCGGAATCATGATTTGCGCCGTCAAATGGACGTTTTGCAAGAACGCCTCCAAGAAGAAGAACAAAACGAACTGCTCGGAAACTCAGAAACCATGCGTCTAGTCAAGCAGTTTGCCGATATTTTCGCACAAACCGACGATACCACAGTCCTCATTTTAGGCGAATCCGGCACGGGCAAAGAACTTATGGCGCGGTATATTCACCGCCGTTCGCCTCGCGCAAGTGGTCCTTTTGTCTCGGTGAATTGCGGCGCTATTCCAAGAGAATTGGCAGAGAACGAACTTTTTGGCTATGAGCGCGGCGCATTTACGGGTGCTACGGAAAAAGTGAAGCAGGGCCGCTTTGAAATGGCACATAGAGGCACAATTTTGCTGGATGAAGTCGGTGAACTGAGTTATGAAATGCAGATTAAATTATTGCGCGTTTTGCAAGAACGTTCATTTTATCGGCTTGGCGGCAATAAAGAAGTTTCGGTGAATGTGCGCGTCATTGCAGCAACAAACCGCAATTTGGAAAAAATGGTCGAAGAAGGAAAATTCCGCGAAGACTTGTATTTCCGCCTCAATGTGGGAACAATTATGATGCCGCCGCTTCGGGAACGCCCGGGCGACATTATGCTTTTGGCAACGGCGTTTTTGAACGAGTTCAACAAAAAATTCGGTAAGCGCATTAGCGGCTTTACGCCTGACGCAATCGAAGCGCTGGAATCCTATGAATGGAAAGGTAACGTCCGCGAACTCCGCAATGCGATTGAGCGCATAACGCTTTTAGAATCCGGCGACATGATAACGAAAGATTCCATTCGCTTTTTGCGCGTCGGCACAGGAACCGCGGCTTCGCTTACTCAACTCGCCAACGGACAGCACACGCTGACGCTCTCCAAGCAAGGTGCAGTACTGGAAAACGTCATGCGCGACCTTTTGGAACAGACCTTAAAACTCGCAGAAGGCAATCAAACCCAAGCCGCAAAAATGCTCGGCATCACCCGTGCAGTGCTGAAAACCCGCATGGAACAATTTGGCTTGGTTGGGAATGACGGTGAATAAAGAAATTTGATGAGGTATTTTTTTTAAAACCTCAAATTTAATTCTGCTCCGTCGAAAGTTTACCGCCGCTTGTGTCAATCGGCACGGGATATTTGCCCGTAAAACACGCCGTGCAGTATTCGGCATCTTGGGGAACGGATGCCAAAAGTTTTTCGACTGACAGATACCGCACAGAATCTGCCTCCACAGCTTTGGCAATTTCTTCTTCGTTATTGTGATATTGATTAGCGATGAGTTCTTCGCGGTCAGGAAAGTCCATGCCGTATTGACAAGGATGCGTTACGGGCGGCGAAGAAATGCGCAAGTGTACCTCACGAGGACCGGCTTCGCGGACTAAACGCACGATAGAACGAGACGTAGTGCCACGTACAATCGAATCATCAATAAGCACCACTTTCCGATTATTCAGCACTCCGCGCACAGTATTAAACTTCGTTTTTACCTTAAACTCACGCTGGTCTTGCCCGGGAGCAATAAAGGTGCGACCAACGTAATGACTGCGAATCAGTCCAATTTCGTACCGCGTCGGCACACCTTGTTTTGTGGCACTTTGCGCAAAGCCGATAGTAGCTGTGTTTGCGCTGTCCGGCACGGCTATTGCTCTCACGGGTTCAACGTCGTTATCCGGCAACACGGGGTGTTCTTCCGCAAGTGCCTTACCGAGTTTGCGGCGTACTTTATCCACGTTATGCCCGAAAATACGGCTGTCGGGACGGGAAAAATAAATGTACTCAAAAATACAGTGACATGATTTTGGCGTAGTTTTTTCAATCGGAAATGACTTGATTTCTCCTGTTTCCACGGTCATGCGGTCAATCATAATAATTTCGTTATGCCCCACTTCCCGCACAAATTCTGCGCTGACAATATCCAACGCACACGTTTCCGAAACGACAAAATAGGCATATTCTTCCTTACCATTCATTTCTACTTTTTTCCGCCCGATGCACAAAGGGCGGAAACCATGCGGGTCTCTGGCAGCATAAAGCGCATTTTCCGTCAAAACAACGAGTGAATATGCGCCTTTGGCGGTATGAAGCGATTCGTGAATTTGCGCAAACTGCGTTTTTGCTTTGCTGCGAGCGATAAGGTGCAAAAAAAGTTCGCTGTCGGTTGTGGTTTGAAAAATCGCACCGTCATTTTGAAGTTGTTCCCGCAAAAGCCTTGTATTAGTGAGGTTTCCATTATGTGCCAAGGCGATATTTCCCGCACGGTATTTAATCCAAAACGGCTGAATGTTCGCAATTTTTGAACTACCCGTAGTCGAATAGCGATTATGACCAATGGAAGCCGTTCCTGCCAAATGCTCCGTCAATATACCCTGCTTAGAAAACACATCTAACACCAGCCCCTCGTCTTTATGAGCCGTGAAGCGGACTTTGGCATCGTCAAACGTCCGTGCAGCAACAATTCCCGCGGCTTCCTGACCGCGATGCTGCAAGGCGTGAAGCGCGTAGTACGTCATCAGCGCTGCCTGCGGATGATTAAAAACCCCCACAACACCGCAATTACACTGCGGTTTGTCTAAATTCTCCCGAAAACGCCGTAAAACCTCGGCTGCCGGGGATTCTTGCGAAGGAGAAAATGAGGCGGGATTCGTGAGATCCAATGGCTCTTCAAAGGGTTTAACGGGAGCAGTAGGGCGCTGCGAAGGCATGATGGGTGTGAAAATGATGGTGAAAAATGCGAAGTCATTGCTTGGAGCGGCTGGTAATTGCAAGACCAAACCACACACAAAATTACGAAAATTGCTATGGCTGCGGTGCAGAATAATTACCATACTCACACAAATCACCCCCGAATCGGCACGGCAACGGCATCGAACAACTCTACAATCATTTTGTCCAATTCGGGTAATTCTGCTTTGGGCTGTTGTTGTGGGCTTGGGGCAGCACCGCTCTTGTTTTCACCACCGCCATTGGCAAGGGGAAAATCTGTGGAAAATAGTGGGGGAAATTCGCTCAAAGGCTCTTCGGTGCTGAACAGTGAAGCCGTTTTGTCTTGCGAACCTCCTTGAATGCGCACCCCAACGTCATTGCCAAATGCTGCGGTCAAAATTTGTCGTAGTTGTGCTTGCTTTTCCACGAGTTTATCGGCAACAAAACCCATGGCACAGTGGAAAATAATCTCACCGTCATTACAGCCAGCACGCACCATTTCCGGTTGTTGGATATAGGTTTTAACGGCTGCATCGGTCGTTTCATCATCGGTAAGCACCTGTAACCAGCGCTGTTGAAGGTCGGCAGCAGAAACAAAACGTTTTGGTGTGGGTTTTCCAATGGTTTCAACAGGATTTCCCAACTTCTCCCCAACGTTTTCCACATTTTCGGGGTTTTCCCCAACGTTTTCCACACTTTTTTCCTCAATCTTTTTTCCCTTAACCTCGTTTGCAAAAGGATTTGCTTGAGGTTGAGAAGTATTATTTGATGGAGTAATATTGTGTTGTTGAGAAATCGAACTATGCGTTTCAGCCTCAAAACCCAGATTTGACACGGTTTGTGGACGCTCTTGCGAAACTTGGGCAGAAATATTTTTTTGCGAAGTAGGCGCGAAAACCGCACCAATGCTTAGTTCTCCTTGCTCAAGTTTTTTTTTTAGCTCGGCTAGTTCAGCGAGAAGTTCGGAGATTTGGACGGCGGAATCAAGTTTTGCCATTTGCACCAACGCAAATTCAAAGCGCAACCGAGGCTGCGGAGCAAAGCGCAACGCCTGTTCGGTGTTCATAATGATTGTCATGTATTGCAGCGTATCGGCTTGCGTAAAGTGCGCGGCTTCAGCAATATACTGTTCGCGGTGAAGTTTCGAGGCTTCAATGAGTGTGCTGCTCTGTGTGGCAAGCACAGTAAGAATGTTGCGAAAATGCTCCGCAAGCCCGTGCAGACACTCTTGCAAGTCGTAACCCCGCATAAACACTTCACGGGCAATGCCTAAAATCGTTGCAACGTCGTGTTCACGAATCGCCCGCCCCAAGGTGAAGTAAAATTCGGTGTCAATAAGGTTTAATGCCTCATTGACGCGGGAATACTCGACATCACGCCCGCAAAAAGCAATTACTTGGTCGAAAATGCTCTGCGAATCGCGCATAGAACCGTCGCCTTTTTTTCCGATAATTGCGAGCGATTCGTCATCAATTCTGATTCCTTCTTGTGTGGCGATGTGCCTTAGTTGCGTCGCAATTTCGTCAATTTGCATCCGCCGAAAATCAAAACGCTGACAACGGCTTAAAATCGTCGCCGGAACTTTGTGTGGCTCTGTCGTGGCGAAAACAAACAGCAAATGGCGCGGCGGCTCTTCAAGCGTTTTGAGAAGCGCGTTAAATGCTGATGTGGAAAGCATATGCACCTCGTCAATGATGTACATTTTATACTCACCTTTGACAGGCGGATACTTGGCATTTTCGCGGAGTTTGCGAATATCATCCACGCTGTTATTCGATGCACCGTCAATTTCAATCACATCCAAAGAGCGCCCCGTGTTGATTTCTACACACGACGGACATATGTTACATGGCTCAAAATCTGCTCCGGGATTTTCACAATTCACCGCTTTGGCAAGAATACGTGCGGTTGTGGTTTTGCCCACCCCACGCGGACCATTGAAAATATAGGCATGGTGAATCCGCTTTGATTCCACCGCATTGCGCAGCGTCCGCGAAACGTGTTCTTGACCAACCACATCGGCAAAACGCTGTGGTCGCCACTTGCGGGCTGTAACGATATACTGTTCTTGAGGTGTGTCGGGCATAATTCAAATTCCAAATTTCGGGGAGCAGTAAAGGGTAAATTCAAGAGGTTAATGGAGGGTTATTCTTGCGGCACAAAATTAGCAAAAAACTCAACGAAGCGCGAGGAAAATGGAGATTACTGCGTCCGAACAAGAAAAAACAACGCAACTATCAGCGCCCCCGACAAAATCACAATCGCCGGTTCGGCAATCTGCTTCCAAAAATTGGGCTTTGCTTCCGGCAGAGACGATGCGGTAAAGGCGTATTGCTTGCTTTCCAGCATAGAAACGCTTTGTCGGGGAATGGTGTCACGGTACTGTTCCTGTACAGTTTCGAGTGCTTGGACTGCACCGTCGCTAGTTTCAACCGTTCCCGCAATGGCGCAGGAAATCTCACGTACAACCATATCAAACTCATTTTGCACAGCAAAATAGCGTGTTGCCAATTCGGTTATGCGCAGCGAAAGTTTCGTGCGATGTGCGGAGAGACTGTCTTGTGGGCGAAAACGTTTCAGTTTTTTGAGCTCGGAAAAAAGCGCTATTTCCAGCATCCATGCGCCTTCGTGCTGAAAAGGAGTTAAGTACAAGGTGTCTTGAGGAAAAAGCGGTGTGCGAAGTTGTTTGACAATACGGCGTGAAGATTGGTGCAGAAGCGTGTCGCAAATGTCCAGATTTTTTGCCGAAGTGCTTGGTTGCTGTGCCGGAAGTGATACAACAACGAACAACAACCAAACGACTCCGATGATAGTTCGCCGCAACAGGGTTTGGTGCGTTAAAGCATCATATAGTATTACGAGGTTCAACAGCATAGACAAACACTGCCGAACTAATTATTGGAGGGAGAATTTACAGAGAGGCGACGTTTAAGCACGATTAAGGCTTGCACAAGTTCTTGTTCGCGGTCATACAGCGAAGGGCGCACCCTAAGAAGACGACGGCGGGAACAAAGACGAATTTTTACCACCTTATGCGCACCACGCACTTTGAGCATTTTTTGCTTACCAATTGAAATAATATCAATGTCGTTTTGGTGAAAAGTACGAGTACGGAAGCGGTTTGCAAAACGCAAATACGTTTCACCGACAATAATAGAGCGCCGCATAAACCAGTTTGCCAGCGACCACACACACGAACCCAGCACTAATGCGCCCAGCACAATAACAATCGGGTCTTGAAGGGTGAGTGTAATAGAGCCGTCCCAAAACGTTCCTCGCACAAGCGCATACCCAATCAGCGCCAAAGCATACACCGCAATCGCCTGCCAATAAAAATCCATCCGAAGCGGGAACTCGCGTTCAGTCGGGTTTTGGCTGCGAGCCGTGTATTCAAGCGTTTCAGAGGCGTTCATACTACTGCAATTTTGTAGAAAAGTTCGTCGTCAACTGTTAAACTTACGGATTTTTTTGCAAGCGGACAATGCTTAACTTAAATACGTAATTCTTGTTAACCCTTTTGAGGGCTACCCCCTTCACTCAACGTCCCACAAACTTCGGTGCTTGTTTAGTGGCAAACGCCATCAGTCCGATTGCACAATCTTCGCTGTTTCCTGCGACTTCTTGCATATCGGCTTCCATATCCAACACCTCGTCAAGCGACATTCTCAGCGCTTTTTGGAGCATTTCTTTCACAAGCCCGAGTGTTTTGGTCGGTGCTGCTGCAAGGCGTTCTCCCATTGATTTGAGGGCATTGTCAAAATCCGCCGCAGGCACAACACGATTGACTAAGCCCATTTGAAGCGCTGTTTGAGCATCCATCGGCTCATTTAACGCGGCAAATTCAAATGCCTGCGGGTAGTTCATCATTCGTGCCAGAAAGTACGTTCCGCCCGAATCCGGGACAAGTGCAATGCCTGTGAATCCTTCCACCAAGCGTGCTTCCGCATTCATAATGCGCATATCGGCGGCAAGGGCGATTGCTAAACCCGCTCCGGCGGCAACGCCGTTAATCCCAGCCAAAATCGGCTTTGGGAGGTTTTTCATTGCGCGAATGATAGGATTGTAGCCGTGTTGAATCATACCACGAAAGTCAATCTTCCCGTTTTTGCTCAGTTCCATCGCCTCTTTCAAATCCTGACCGGACGAAAAGGCTTTACCGCTTCCGCGCAGCACAACGGCGCGGACGGCTTCGTCTTTTGCTGCATCGTGGTTAATGGCGTGTGCGAGTTCTTTTTTGAGAGCGCTGTTGAAGGCGTTATAGACATCGGGGCGGTTCAGCGTGATAGTCGCTACACCGTTTTCGACTGAGTAGGTGAGTGTTTCGTACATTGTTTTGGGAGAAAAAAGTCGGAGAAAAGCGGTCTTGAAAATTGGCGGGAAAATTAGAGAAAAGCCCCGTCAAAACCAAGTGCGATGTGCATAAAATCTCTTTGCAACGATTTACTTTTCACCCAAAACCAAGGAAACATTCAGCGAAACAAAGGTGCGATTGAGTTCATTGGCTTCGCGCAAAAGCAAGTTCGCCCAATGATACCGCACCGAAATATCCGCACCAAGCCCGAAAATCGTCGCTTCTACGCCCAATGCCGCGCTTGCGCCCACTCTGCCTAACGTCGTTTGAATGCTTTGAAGACCGCTTGTCGGCTGCACATTATCGTTTTGCAACAACATGAGATTATACGAGCCTTCTCCGGCAATGTAGGCATGAAGAATCAGCAATGATAAAAAGCGATATTCAAACCCCAAACCAAGCGGAATAAAGGTTTGCGAAACTTTGACTGATGTTGCAGACTGTGGTAACGACGGGTCATAGACGGAAAAAATCGGCGTTTCAAATTGATGAATACCGGCAGAAAGCGTGAATCCACGCCCTTTTTCAAGCGAAAGCAAATACCGCCCTGCAATGTGATAGCCCAGATTTTGCCCCTGCGGAACGGGATAGACAAAAACTCCGCCTTGCGGCAATGCAAAGCGCACGGCGACAATTTGGTCGAAAGGTGCGGAAATACCACCGCCAAAACGAAAACTTTGCGCTAAAACATTTCCCCCGCATCCAAGAAGAATTACGGTGCAAAAAAGCGCAAAAAAGCGCTTAAAACCTATACTTTGTCGCTGTTGTTGTACTGACCAAGAGTGCTGTTTG
>VYMD01000248.1_pt1 | contig 14078 bp, 10 predicted proteins | sample 5115311 | NCBI WGS metagenome assembly VYMD01 (sample SAMN12291779, study PRJNA351875) | freshwater metagenome | isolation source: freshwater lake | place: USA: Michigan, Wintergreen Lake | collected 2013-08-08
GATAGTAATGGATCCTCCTTCATATTCAATGGTTCGACATGCATCTAAGAGTTTATTTGCCGCAATCAATGCTTTTGATTCATCTGTATGAGGCAATATGATCGCAAATTCCTCGCCACCAATTCTACATGCTGTGTCTTCCATACGTGTGTTGGCACTAATTTGATTTGCAACCCGAACAAGTATTTCATCTCCTTTTGGATGACCATACGTATCGTTGATTTTTTTAAAATTGTCTATATCAATGATTAGTAAGGAAAGATCCTGTTTGTATCTGAGTGCTTGTTTGAATTCCCTTTGAAGGCAGTTTTGAAAGTGCCTACGGTTGTACAACTTTGTCAGTTCATCGATAAGAACCAATTTTTCCGTTTCGGCAAATAAACGGATTTCGATCAATTTGGGATTGATCAATTTTTTATTGACATTGATAAAATAATCCAGCATCGCCACTCGAAATCCAACGTCACGTTTGAGAAGCGAAGTCAGTTGTCTCTTGTATTCGATGATCTCCTCCCACACCGATGCAGCTTCTTCCTCTGGAAATTCCATGGAAGTAAATACCCGAAGGAGTGCCGAATGCACATTTGCGTCTTTATACCCAGGATGAATGACTTTGAGTTTATCAAGAAGGAATTCTTCATTGGCCGCATCTTCATCCAAGATTTCCATGATCTTTTGATCCAAGTGGTAGCTAGTTGTACGGGATGCAGATTCAATCAACATGTGGGTGACCTCGTGAAATACGAAAATCTTCTTTATGTCATATAGAAGAACATAGCACTGTATGTAAACCCAAGTTTCTATGTTGAAACTATGTTCAGCATGTCCTAGTTGCTACTTTAATATGTCTAATAAGAGAAGCATCAAAAGGGAAAATCAACGATGAGTCTTTCCAAATCATTAAAAGAAAAAATAGCAAGTTTGAGTAGCGATGATATTGATCGATGCATTCGTATGGGTTGGGAAGATAGAACCACATTTGAATCAATCAATCACCAATTCCAAATCAGTCCTAACGAATTCGTAAAAGTGATGCGGCATTTTTTAGACAAACCAACATTCAAACGATGGAGACGAAGGGTAACAACTCAAGGTCATTTAAAGAACGAAGGAGATCGAGGATTTAAAATTTCTCGATTTAAGTGCTCAAGACAGTCCGTGGATGGCATCACTAAAGGTTGGAAATAAATTTCCTTAAAAGGGAAAATATATAATTTCCGCCTAACATGATAAAGTAAATAAATCCAAAGCTTACTACCCAGTTTCCGAAACTTTTATATAAAGTAGGAATCTGTTCGGATGGAACCGTGGCAACTAAAACTCCGTCACTATTTTCATCATACATCAAGGTTCCTTTAGCTCGACCATAAGGATCATAAATTCCGGAAAGTGCTCCTCTCGTAGAACGAACAATAGATGATCCATTTTCAATGCCACGTAAAGCGGCCATTTCTGTATGAAAAGGATCTATCCCCTTCCAATCTGATGCTGGAATCAAGGTTAGACCAGAACCAAGCTCCATATGTTTTTTTGTAAGAGACAGACTATCAAAATCATAACAAATTGCAATGGACATAAGTCCCCAATCCGTCGGAATCACTCGGACATCGGAAGGTTGATAGAAAATCGGTTCTCCAGGTGGGATAAACTGCTTATGATAAATCTGACGAGTTTCTCCATTCTTACCAATCCAGTGGATTTTATTTTCTACAAAAAAGATATCGTCCTTTTCTGGCACAATTAAGGCCGCAATGATCTCAATCTGATTCTCTTTTGCAATTTTTGATATGATTTCAAGAAAAAAAGTTTGCTTTGTTTTGGAAACGAGAATCGCCCCTTCATTCCAAACTATGATCTTTGCTCCTTCCCTAGCCGCTTGTAAAGTTCTTTGCATCACGATCTCTGTATTCAATTCATTTTCTTTTGGATCATTCCAAATCGCCTGAATTGATTTATGTGAAGTTATGGTTGCAACTTTTACTTGTGTCCCTTGGATAGGAATTGTTAGGCGGATGGTTCCATACAATAGCACTATAATCAAAATACTCAAAAAGAAGATCGACATTGCCATTGTCTGTTTATGGATCCTCTTTTCTGTATCCAGTTCAGTTACAAGCTCCTCCGCCATAGCATTGAACCAGTAGATTAAAAAGCTGATACCCGTAGCTCCAAAGATAGAAGCTGATTGCAAAAGAATTATATTGTGTAATTGGCTGTTTGCCAACATTCCCCATACACCTAATTCTGAATAGTTGGCACCTATCCATTCCATGATCGTAAAAGAGAAAGCAAAGGTAAAAATAGAAATGGATAGACTTTTATACGTTTTTCGAATCTGATTCCAAAACCATAAAATACATGTAAAAACTATACCGCCTTGAATCCCTGAAATAAGTGCGATTATTAAATGTAATGGTTCCGAAACAATGCGCATCGTTGATAAAATCTGTATCAAAATAAGGCACGCGAGCAAAATCCAAATAGAATGACCGATTCTCACATATCTCATAAATGGAATAAGTGCAAACCAGGCAAAGATCGGAATATTCCAATTCATTCCAGTAAAACCAAGGAGAGCCCCACCTAGCGATAGTAAAAACCATTTGTTTGATAAAAGTTTCATAGTTATTCCTTAATTTTTTTTCCACCAGCGCCGAGCCAAAGATAAGATAAAGATTCTAACCAAAGTTTTTCTAAACCTTGATCCGTTTGAAAAGCAATCACAGGTACTCCAAAAAATAATGCTGCGATAGCTAGACCAAAATTTTGCCAATTTGTACTGGATGGAAGCTCTCCTTTTTTTTCAGCAGAGTCCAATGCTTGCTTAATCAGACCTTCTATTCCCATTGCCGGTAAATTTTGAATCTCATCTTGATGAGGAAATAAAAGCAGTCTTTCTGCAAGGGTGAGTTTCGGTATTTTAATTGTTTGGATTTTCTTTGCTTGAAAAGAAATGATTTCCAATAAGATTCTTGGATTTTTTTTCGACTCATTCGCCGTATAGCGAAAGAGAGACGATAGTAGTTTATAACCACTATCAGTGGATTTGTTTTGTGAAGCAAAAACGCTTACTTGAAGACTCCAGATTTGAATGAAAAGCAAAACCATATCTTCCTTTTCAGGAAAATAATTATAAAACGTAGGCTCAGAAATTTGGGCCTTTAAATAGATGTCCTTGATCTTGATCTCTTCAAAAGATCGGGATTCCAACTGCTCTAGAAAAACTTCTATAACATTTAAACGAGTTTTTGCAAATTTGCGCTCTTTTAAAGGCAAAGACAAAAAACGGCCTGATTCTTCCAAATTCAAATGACGCATATTTTTATATAGTCAACTATATTTTTATTGTCAACCATATATTTAAAAAAGATACGATTGATTTTTGCAGAAGATCCGCGGAATATGATCGGATGAAAAAAGCCAAGTTTTTTTCCTTTTGCCTATTTCTAGCTATTTCTCTTTATTGTCAGGCTACGAAAGCTGATATTCCCAACCTTACTGGACCTGTCATGGATCCCTCAGGCATTTTATCCCCAACCCAAAAAGAGAAACTAACGTCCATCTTACTTGAATACCAAAAGGAATCATCCAACCAAATTGTTTTGTACATCACACCCAAACTAAAATTTGATACGATTGAATCCGAAGCCATCAATGTATTTGAAAAATGGAAACTTGGTGAAAAAGGCAAAGACAATGGGGTTTTATTTTTACTGGCACCAAATGATCGTCAGGTCAGAATCGAAGTGGGCTATGGATTGGAGTCTGTATTAACGGATATTAGTTCAAAAAGAATCATAAACGAATTAATCATCCCCAAGATGAAGGCAGGTGAAATTACGGTTGCCGTATCGGATGGAATACTTGCAATCATTGATCAAATCAACTCAGAGTCACCTTCACTTTTATCTAAAGTTTGCCCATCAGTCTTTAGCGACGCGAGTGACAGACTACATAAAGATACGATTCCGATGATTCAAAAAAATATAAAAAGTCGAAAAAATATCAAAAATTACTATATTCAATTTTGCGTATCAGATGCAAAAAATCAACTTTCAACTGAAGCGCAAGCAAATGGGATATTTCGGAATATAAGCTCCCCTTCCAAAAATAGATTGGTCTTTATCGTGGGCTCTGATGTCAGTGGGAACTATTTCGGAAAGATAACACTCAATGCTGAACTTTCTTGGCTCTTGAGTGAAAACAGAAAAAAGGAAATATTTAGAAACCAGTATGAGTATACTAAGGAAGGTGATTTTACAAACTTTACATACAATGCATTTTTAGAGACACTCGATACCATAGAACAATGGGAAAATGAAAATCAAAAAATAATTGCAGAACGAGGGCTACAAGATCCACACTCAGTTCTCGTTCCTTTTTCAAAGACAAACATAAATCAGGCGATAGAGAAAATTGAAACAGATTTGAAATTGCCCACATCGATTCTTTTCGTAAAAACATCAGCGGATTTAGAATTAGATTCGAAAAAGTATCATAAACTTATTTTTAAAGACGAAAGTGGAATTCTACTTCTAATTTCACTGAATCAAAAGGATCTGTTTGTCTACACAAACGAAAATACAATCTTTCCCTCACAAGCGCAAGATTCTAAAAAGATCAATAATCTTTATCTTTCAAACGAACTAAGGTCGGTTGTGAAAGATTACGTAAAACAGGGAGATATTGATTGGGTAGGTTCAAGTGCTGCAACGTCAATGTATTACTTGATCAATAATTACTATTCGAAAGTAAACAGCCCTTCGATCGACAAGAAAGACGATGTCCCTACTACTCAAGCAGTAACGGTACCTCTTTTTTGGACCATCGGAAAATCTTTGGCTTATCTTTCGTTACTTGTTTTTTTAGCGAATCACAAAGGCATTCCCTTCTTTGCTATATTTTTTTATGCCATATACGACTCATTCAGACATCTTGTCGGTGAGTTTTCTTACCCTATCGAAATCATGTTTGTATTCATTTGTGTGGCTTTGTCCTATCTTTTTGTTTATATCTGTCGTCTACTTAAGATTACAGCCGCCTATGAAACATTTTTGAAAGCAATTTCCGAATATACAAAATCATCTGGTGATTCCACATCAAACAATTCATCTAGTCGTTCTTCCTCTTCTAGCTACAGCTCTTCTTCTTCGCGCTCAACTTCGAGTTCGAGTTCCAGTTCCTACTCAGGAGGTGGTGGAAGTTCTGGTGGAGGTGGTGCAAGTGGTAGTTGGTAATTTTAAATCATTGAACGTGCCTAAACATTGGAGAAATATGAAAAACCTAAAACAGCTGATCGCCTATATTATCTCAGTCCTACTTTTTCAAAATTGCGCCAAGATAAACGAAATAGGCTATTCCCCGAACTTAACTCCAGAAGCCTTCCTATCCTCTCACCATTGGATCGATGTTTCCATTGGAAACGCAACGTTTGTCCTTAGCCAACCCACTTCCACATTCTTTGTTTATCTTTTAAGTTTCTTTTACTTGTATGTGGGCTATCAATTCTTCAAAGACCAACGAAACCAAAAATCTCGTCTCTATTGGGCGTGGGGATTTTTTTTGACAGGCATCGCCGCAATATTTGCTGGAACAAGCTATCAGGCATTTGGTTATGAACTTAAATGCCGAGGTAGAGAGCTATGTCGTTGGACAACATGGTGGGAAATAAATTATGAAATCCTTCAGAATGCAGGTATGAATGGCTTTTTAATTGCGTACGCGTATTCCAATGCCATCGGAAGATTGAGAAAAATTCTGATCAGTTACTCAATCCTAAATATTATTATTTATACCGGCTGTGTGTTATATGGCGCAATTTTACCATATCAATTTTTTATATCATTCGAATTTCTCGAATTATCTTGTTTACCTGCTGTTCTGTATTTTTTGATCAGTTCAACAGTTTTGTATTTAAAACATAAAGATCTTCCAAGTAAATACCAGCTTTCTACGTGGATACTTCTTGTGATTGTAATGATAGCTTATGTTGTGTCTTTGGATTTTGGTATAACTACATTTTTATGGAATCAGGGCATTTGGTTTTCTGAGAATGACGTTCTTCATGTAGCACTCATTTTATGGGTTTACTACATCCAATCCACGCTTTTAAAAGTAGTGAAAGACCAGGAATCCTGAAGAGTCAATCCCCATTCCATCTTGAAGCACCTCGCCGACTCGCAATCGTTTCGGCGGCTTCTTCAAACATAGAAAATAAAGTCCCTTCCCAATGATTGGGCTCATAGTATTTTCCCAAAAAGTTTCGGATCTCAAAATCAAACTGATTCGGACGAAGATGGTATAGATATGCCCAATTCTCACGGATTGCGTTTTCTCGGTTCCGCAAAAACTTCGAACTAGGAACGTGATCTCGTTTTTTTCGATTGAAAGTAGCATCTGCAGGAAATAAATTCCATAGGTAATTATTTTTCCAATAAGTATACGGGATCGCATGATCTATGTCTAAATTCTGTGGATGTAAACTTTTGCCAGTCCAAACACATAGAAGCGAAGTCTTTTTCAAATACAATTCGCGTAACATACCTTGTTTGCGCTCCACTTTTTGGCTCATCATCAGATAATCTATTGCCTGTCCTGTTCGTATAGTAAAGCGAGAGATTCGTTCCATTTCTTCTGCCCAACGAAGTATTACCGCATCTCGTATCCAGGATTCTAATAAAACAAATTCTCTCCAAATCGAAACCGGCAAGGAAATCACCTGCTGTTTTGGTAAATATTGAAATAAATTGCCTTCTGATGAATATTTAATTGGTCCTTTAACAATAGTTTGCTCCCATTGTTGAATGTAAAGATTCATCTGTTTTTGCAAATCTAGATCAATGAGTTTACCGGAGCGTAGAAGTGCCTGTTGGTCTAGGAAGTCATCTAAAGTCAACAGTTTAGATTGTAACAGACTGAAGGTTTTCCTTAGAGCCGATGGTTTTTCTAATAATTCTGAGGATACTTGAGGTAAAAAAACAGGTGCAGAAAATAAATTCCAAAAATAAACCACCCACTTCTCCGCAATCAATCGAAGCGGAATCAACACCATCTCGGATTCGTAAGTAACTAAATTTTGATTTTCCAAAGCAATATCACATAACGCACGCAATAACGCAGGTTTGTAAGTAGCGGTCTTTCTCTCACGATTTAAAATAGAATCAATTCTATCCAAAGGTAAAGCTTGTGAGTGGCTAAGTTTCATGATTGATACAGACCACTTCCAACCACGCCCTTCTTCATCTTGTAGGATTAATTCCTTATCAAGATAAAAACCTAACTGTTCTAAAATGATATAAATTTCATTTTTGCTGTAGATGATCTGAAGTCGACCATCCTTATCTCGCGAATTGAAATCCAGATCGGTTCTTGAATCAGGCAAACTAAAAATAAAATATCCATTTGTTTTTAAATTCTCTTTAATCCGTAAAAAAGATAGGAACAACTCCGATCGTGGAATGTGGGGTATCACCGCCATGGCAGTAATCAAATCAAATGTGTTTTCAAATTTAGGTAATTGAGGGAGACTTCCAGCTTTCAAGTTTTTTGCACGATCTGGAAACCTTTCACTTACAATTTCCAACATTTGTCCACTCGGCTCAATCCCAACTGCCTGGTAACCTTGCCCTTGTAATAATTCTACGAATTTTCCCGATCCTGTTCCGATATCTAAGACACTCGGCTGGACTAGATCCTTCAAAAGGAAATTAATCTCTGAAAGATAACTATGATTAAATACTTCCTGTCTATTGAAGTATTTGTCAGTTAGTCGGTCATATGTTTCTAGAGTTTGTTTATCCATTCAAGATTTTTGAAATCGATCTAATTCAAGTAGGATTGAAATAGTCGCTTTTTTCGAAAGGAGAATTGATTTTCTCTCGATGTAATTCGTGTCAAAATGACAAAAAAACTGCAACATTGTTGCAAAAAAAACTTGATTTTTTTGGAATGATTCTATAAATCATTTTCTATGTTTTCACAATCCGCCTTACCGTACGCTATCGCATGGTTTATTTGGTTGCTCACCTGTGCCGGGTTATCAGCCCAAACCAAACCACCCGAAACTCAGCCCCAAAATACAAAAGGCAAGGGAAACCTTGTTAAAACGATCGAAGAGGACGGATCGACCCCACTTCCCTTTGAAATCAGCAGTTCAAAGAGATTAACCGACTACGATATCAAACGTAAAAAAATTGGAGGATACTTCACAGGATTGCCCTTATTAAACTCAGACCCAAATAACGGAATCGGTTATGGAATTCGAGTATTTTACTTCCAAAACAATGACAAATCCGATCCTTTCTTTGAGTACACTCCGTACCGGTACCGCGTATTTGGACAATATTTTAGAACCACTTTGAATGCGGAAAATCATTGGGCGTCGTTTGATGCACCATACATTTTCGATACGAAGTGGAGAATCCGTGCAGATCTATTATTTGAAAGAAACCCAAATTTCCTTTTCTTCGGAGTAGGTGAAAATACTCTCAAGCCACTCTCCTACCATGATAGAAATGATGAGACTCGACCATTGATTCAAAATGGAACATTTAACGAATATATGGAGGCAGGGCTTCACAAAAGGCCAGGAGATGCGGGCCAGGCTCCATTCGTTTCTGATGCGAAGTACAACCGTTATGAAATGGAAAATCCAAATGCCAATCTGTCGTCTGAAAGAAGTTTTTTTGGCGGAACTGTTCGTTTGGTGGCTGGTACTCGACTTTCCAGGCAGATCGTTCGAACCTTTGATGGTCAAAGCACAGTCGCCAGAGACCCACTTTTCGGTGACAAGTTTATACCAGATGCTTTAAATACTGTCCCTTACGGCACAACGCTCCTAACAGAGGAAGCACAAGCAGGAAGAATCAGGGGTTTCAATGGTGGGTATGTAAATACAGTCCGTGCGGGAATTGTATATGACACAAGAGATTTTGAGCCAGATCCGAATAGTGGTGTTTTTTTAGAGGCAACTCATGAGAGGGCAATGAAAGGCATTGGATCTCAATATGAATTCAATCGTAACCTAGCATCTGCTCGTTTCTTTTATAGCCCAGCACCCAATCTCTTCAAAAAACTCGTGATCGCTGGACGCGCAACAGTCGTACAGACAAACGGCGACGCACCTTTTTACGAATATCGAAACATGTGGGGAACGGAGGGTAACCAAGTTGGATTGGGAGGACGAACAACGCTTCGAGGATTCAAACAAGATCGATTTTTGGGTCCTGTTATGGCCTTTGGTAACCTAGAAATGCGTTGGAAGTTTGGAAGTTTGGCGACAAAAAGTTCTACTTTTGACTTTCAACTTGTGCCATTTGTTGACTTCGGTCGTGTTTGGGATGCCGCTGAACGGATGAATTTCCAAGGTTATAAATATTCGTACGGATTGGGATTCCGAATTCCTTGGAACCAATCAACAATCATCTATTTCGACTACGCGATTTCTCGCGAAGACCGACAACTATTTGTTAACTTTCAGCACATTTTCTAGGGAAAACACATGAAAAATTTTTTAATCATCTTACTTATCTTCTTGGTTTCATTGCTAATCAACTGCCAAGAAAAACCAGTTCGTTCTGTTTTTCCAGGCCTAAGTGATGAAGATTCATCAGTTTTACTGACTGGTCTCATTTTAAATCAAGGGTACACAGACAATCGAGATGGAACGGTCACAGACAACGGTTTCAATTTGATCTGGAGAAAGTGTACGCAAGGTCAGGTATACCGAAGTGCAAATAATGACTGTGAGGGAATCCAAAGACCATCCACTACGAATCCTTTTTTTACCCAAGGTGCAGACACAAACAACTGGGGCGCACAACTTTTGTCGTATTGTAGCAATGCAACGAATGCCTGCAATCAACTGTTCGTTCCTCAAGTCCTACAAGCTGAATCTAGTATTGCTGTGGGAGGAATCAGTGAAGCATTCCGTTCCTGCGATGCTTTGAATGGCGCAGATGCAGGCCAAACGAATCGATGGAGAGTACCGAATCCATTAGAGTTAGAAAGGCTCACGTTGGGTGGACGAAATGCTCTGATTGCAGTTCATTTTCCAAATACGATTGAAGATTATTATTGGAGTTCCTGGTCAAATCCGGAAGATTTGCTAGGTCAAAGTGCAACTGCCGTCATCTTTGAACGCAAGCGATTTGGAGAAAAAGAACTTCGAACAAAAACGGATCGTTATTATGTACGTTGTGTTCGTAACCGTTAAACAATGACCTCGTTAAAAATGGGCGCCAGTTTAAATACCCGATTAAGAAAATTACTCTTAATCCAGACTATTCTCATCCTATTTTTCACGATCTTGTTTTTATCGCAAACCGTTTTGGAATACATTCGATTTCAAAGGATTGGCCAAGGTGTAACCTATTCAAGCCTTGTGTTAAACGGATTAATCGAATTATCCTTTGAAAGATCAGTCAGCCAAATCGGATTGGCTTTAGACTCTCCATTGCCAGAGGAATTTGTACTCCTTCTCAAAAAACAAAGAAAATTGGGAATGGATATTTTGAATCAACTGATCGCTGATGCCAAACAATCTCAAGACCCGAACACAAACAAAGCAATTGTTATCTTAGAGAAAGAAATTGCTGTATTAGATTCCATTCGCAGGCAGGTCGACATTGATATTTCCTTGAATAAGGCGGATAGGAACGTTCAGCTTACATCATCCTTTTCGGAAATATTTCCCGCAACACTAGAGAAAATAGAGGCGGCACGAATCTTTTTCCCAACGTCTACTGAATCTTTAGAAATACAAAACCTACTCAGTATTATGCGTTTGTCATGGGAGATAAGGGAGTATTCTGGAAGAGAAAGAACCTACTGGGCAATCGCCACCTTACAAAAAAAAGCTCCAACGGAAACAGAAAAAGCAAAAATTAAGATGTTGAAGCAAAGGAGCCTCTCAACTTGGAATCGGCTGGAGCGAATATTGGAAACCAAGGTTCGATCTGAGCTTATTAACCAACAAATTAAAATAGCCAAAGACAGTCATTTAGTAGAATATTCAAAATATCTTACACAACTAGAATCTCAGTTTGAAACAGGCAAGGAGGTGGATGATTTCAATGCCTTCTTTAAAAAGTCTTCCGATGCATTGTCCACTATCGAAGATCTTTGCCATTTAACTTCCCAAGCTATTGCTACGGAAATTCAAAGTGAATCTAGATCTTTGCTGTTGATTATAATCGTAGTGATTTTAATTTTTGCTGTCGGGATTGGCTTTAGCATTTATTCCATAATTAAAATTCAAAAAGAAGTTGTGGCAAGGTTGATTCATGCCGCTTCGTTGCTAAAAGATTTAGCAACAGGAAAAACAGATCAGAATTTGACGATTTTACCTGAAGATCCCATTGAGGTGCAAGAACTGATACAAGCATCCATCATATTTCGAGAAGATATGAAAAAGAGACAAACACTCTCAGCCAAAGTCAAAAATGCGAGCGAAAGCATTCTTGGATCCATTCAGTATTTAGCTCAAGCGGTCAAAGGGCAGTCCAACGAATCCGATGAAATAGCGGCGGCCATGGATGAGGTGAATGGGAGTGTTGAAGGTATTTTATCTATGTTGGATCAAAACATAGAAAGTTTTTCTGAAGTAAAAAGATTGAAAGCTACTTTTGAAGATGAGTTGACCGACGTTATCAAAAGCCTTACCCAAACACAGGATAAATTCACAGAAATTGCAAATTATTCTAATAAGGGCAATCGCTCTCTTCTGAGTTTGCAAGAGTCAATGCAAAAAATCCATGAATCCTCTGAGGAGATGACTCAAGTCTTAGAGCTGATTCAAGAGATTTCAGAACAAGTCAACTTACTATCGCTAAACGCCGCTATAGAGGCCGCAAGAGCTGGTCAAAACGGACGTGGATTTGCCGTTGTCGCAAGTGAGATTTCAAAGCTTGCAGAAAGAACGGAAATTTCTATTGGCAACATTTCAAATTTACTCAGCACAAATTCGAGCGAAATCGATCACGGATTGGAACGAATTTCAGAAACGGTGAAGATCATCAACGCATCCGAGAAAAGTGTTGGGGCACTATCTTCAAACTTGGATCATCTAAAAAACGTTATACATAAACAGATCGAGACTAGTGAAAAGATGAATCAAAATTTATCAGAATTTGAACGCTCCAATCACTCCGTTAGTGAGGCGACAGCTGAAGAAAGAAAGGCAGTAACGCAAGTATCTTCATCACTGAATTTGCTCTATCAATCTATGAAAGATGCCACTTCTGCAACAGAACAGATATCGATTGAAACACAAAGCCTGGTCAACCTCACATTGTCGTTAGAAAACGATTCGAAGTGAAGGAAAGAACACAATCAAGGTAGGTCCTCTATCTCGCTAAATGTGTTTTCGAATTTAGCTAATTGGGGGAAGCTTTTAAGTTTTTTGAAATCGATCAATCAGGATTTTGCAGATATCAGTTGTTTTACTTAAAACAATTTCTCTCCAATAGTCCGATTGTGGATAAAAGTATCTAAAAAACCGCTCATCGACTTTGTTTCGATTGCTTTCAAACCAGGTTCCATGATGTCGTATCCGGTTTTCCGCAACGATCAGAAACGTAGCTTTTAAAGCTTTCCAAAATGTTAGATTACCAGTAGTCCCAAGCTCAACTGTGAGTGGATAAATGCTCTTTTTGTTTTGAAAGACTTTCGGAAGAAAGTCAGTAAAATCGCCTGCAGTTTTGTAAAAAGCAGTTTCAGAATCGGGCCTAAGCAAAGGCAATCCCTTAGCTATTTTTTGGATATTTTTATCTTCTGCACTTCCCAACTCTGCATTTTGAATCAGGCAAACTCCATTTTCCTTTCCATGCCCAGTATGTATATCCAGATGTAATAATGAATTATACTTTACCAATTTTAGTTTAAAAAATTTCCGAAGTCTTTTTACAACTAACTCTGGTTTTTTTCCACCAAAATAAAGTCCTTTTTTAAACTCAAATTGGCCATTTGCCAATGCCTCTGAGAATTTTTTAATTCCCAAGCGAAACATAATGCCCGTAAAACGAAATATAAAAATAAAATACTCAGAATACCAAAACGTAAACGGGAATTTCGGCATAAAAAATGAAGCGAATCGCTTATACCCTTTATTTTTTTCCTTTTTGGGGATCTTCTCACGGTTAAAGTAGAAATTTCGATTTAGATCAATATTATTCTCGTTTACTCTTTTTTTATTTTGAAAACCGAATGAGTTAATTCCATGTAATAAAAGGATATCTGCTTTTAATTTCCATTCACCAGTCAAAAGATTATGCATAAAATTTCTTTGTATCGCACTACCAGCAAATCCTTCAACACCATGCACTCCTGAAGAAACGAGTATTAGATGCTTTGATGGTTTTTTGTTTCTTCTGATCCACAAAACATCGATTGCATCGAAATCTTTTGAAAACTCAATCTGACTCAATTCAGAATATTGATATAAATTACATATCTTATGCGCTAATTGAACAAAGTCGTCTTTACTTTCCTTGTATGATTCAAAAAATAATTCTTTCATTTTTTTGCGAAAATTCTACAGCCAAAATTGGGCTCACTTTTTAATACGATTCTATATCTAGTATTAGAAGGCACTTATAATTCAGACTTACAATCATTGATAGATATATAGGAAGATACGAAAAAAATTGACGTAGTACTCCGAACTTCATAGGGTCGTATGTATGCAGATTTTTTTAACGATTTTTTGGCTTTTTTTGGTATCTTTTGCTATTTCTTGTGTCCCTCAAATTCCAAGATCAGACGCTTCTGTTTTAAATCTTTTGAGAGCCGTTACCGAAGGTAATTCTACTCAGTCATCCACTCCAACATCGTCGGCACCGACTTCCGCTTCCACTACTCCTACTTTTACAATTTCATATCCACTCTCCCAGTATGTTTTTCTGGTTTCAACCGCCATCCCGACATTAAATCCCACGGTAAATCAAACCGTTACTAGTTGTTCTGTGACTCCCAGTCTGCCGACGGGCTTAACTTTGAATGCGTCAACGTGTACGATCTCGGGCACGCCCACCGCACAAACCGCTCGTGCAAGTTATACGGTAACCGCATCTTCTGCCTCC
>VYMD01000249.1_pt1 | contig 14009 bp, 11 predicted proteins | sample 5115311 | NCBI WGS metagenome assembly VYMD01 (sample SAMN12291779, study PRJNA351875) | freshwater metagenome | isolation source: freshwater lake | place: USA: Michigan, Wintergreen Lake | collected 2013-08-08
AGCCTTGGCGTTTTTTGCTTGCCGATGACCCTGCTATTCGTGAGCGTGTGTCCGAAATTGCCGGCGGCACAATGTCCCAACTCATTGACGAAGGGCGCTTCTTTTCTCGGTACAAGAAATATTTTCGCTTTGATGAAAAAGAAATGGAAGAGCGCAGAGACGGCATTCTAATTGACCAATTACCCGCACCACTCCGCCCTTTTGTAAAACAGATTTTTACCGACACGGCTCTCAAAGTCATGCGTGGCTTAGGAGTGCCGAAATTACTTGGTTCGGACAATACAAAACTTGTCAGTGCCAGTCCGCTGTTGCTTGCGGCATTGCTCAAAAAAGACGAGTACATTCCGGGAGAACTTTCCGGATTTTACTGTGTGTTGTCGCTTGGCATGGCGATTGAAAATATTTGGCTGATGACAGGCGAACTCGGCATGGGGATTCAATTTGTTTCAACGCCAATGGAAATTCCCGAAGCGTGGCAGGAACTCAAAACACTCTTCAAAGTTCCCGATGATTTAGAACTAATGGCGGTCTATCGGCTGGGCTATCTACCCGACAAACGCGACCGTCCGCGCATTGATTGGACGAGTAACCAACGGAAAAAACTCTCGCAACTTGCTTTTCGCAATACGTGCGACACTCCTGAACACGATGTGGAATAACGAAATCATTTATCAATTCGGGAAAAACCATGAATTACCGTACGATTCTTACCCTCGCGGGGTGTTTCAGCCTCGTCATTGCGATTGCGCATTTTGTGATGATTTTTGTTGGCGCAAAAGCATACGAATATTTTGATGCAGGAAAAGAAATGGTTGAAATGGCGCTTGCCGGCTCGCCTTTCCCAGGAATCATCACCGGTGCATTAACTCTTGGTTTTGTAGTCTTTGCCTTGTACGGGTTTTCAGGAGCGGAAAAAATGCGCGAATTACCCGCATTACAGCTTGTGTTATGGGCTATTGGTGGGATTTACACCTTGCGTGGATTGGGGCTTGTTGTCCAACTCTTCATGGTCTTGCGCGGGCAAACGGGAGAGCATCTTGCCTCGAAAGACCTCGTGTTTTCTTGCGTTTCACTGGTAATCGGTATTCTTTATCTTTTCGGTACGTTATTGCGCTCTAAGGCAATAGGATAATTTTTCTTCACACACCCGCTCTTCACCACATTTTTACGTTATGCGCTCTGCCTTTCTAAGCGGCATCAAGACTGCCTTACCCAAGCATAAAGTTTCTCAGACCGATGTGCGAGACCTCGTTCATGCGCTTTTTGAGCGGGACTACAAGGGCTTGCACAGGCTTATGCCCGTTTTTGAAAACACCAACATCCAAGCGCGGTATTTCTCCAAGCCGCTTTCGTGGTTTTCCGAACAAGCCACGTTTGTGGAATCAAGCGCAGCCTTTGTCGAAACTGCTGTTGAACTGCTCCAAAGCGCATCGGAACAAGCGATTGCTGCTACAAACACCAACCCAAACGAAATAGGTATGGTCGTTGTCGTTTCGACAACGGGCATAACTACGCCTAGTTTGGATGGTAAACTCATTCAAGCGCTTGGTCTGTCAAATTCTACCAAGCGTATTCCTGTCTGGGGTTTGGGATGTGCGGGCGGAGTGGCAGGGCTGGCGCGGGCTTCGGAACTTGTTTCTATACTACCCAAAGGAAAGAAACTGCTCTTTGCTGCGGTGGAATTATGCAGTTTGACCTTCCAGCGTAATGATATTTCTAAGTCCAATATTGTGGCTTCAAGCCTCTTTGCCGATGGTGCTGCGGCTTTGATATTGGAGAATAGCGGTGCTGAACATTCTCACTTTCAAATCGTAGATTCGTACAGTTTTATGTTCGATGATTCGGAAGACATCATGGGCTGGGACATTATCGAAACTGGCTTAAAAGTGCGATTTTCACGGGATATTCCCACGCTCATTCACGCAAATTTGCCGCAATTATTGCATGATGCTTGTCAAACATGGGGGATAAGGCGGGAAGAAATTGAACATTTTGTCGTTCATGCCGGGGGGACAAAAGTGTTACAAGCGTATTCAGACAGTCTTGGAATTTCGCCCGAAAAGTTAGAAATAGCGCATGAAATCTTGCGTCATCATGGGAATATGTCCAGCGTCTCTGTTTTATTTGCATTGCGAGATTTTCTTGCACAAACAAAGCCATCTGGAACATTCGGTGTGATGATGGCTCTCGGACCCGGCTTCAGTGCTGAGTTTGTATTGTTCCGCTACTAAAACTTTTTCATGTTGCACCTGCGTATCGCGGTGGAGTTCAAAACATCGTCAAACTTTGCCCAAGGGAAGTCAGTGCGAGTGCGGGGCTGTACGCAGAAATGCTTTGCAATAAGCGCTGAAGCGGCTCATCAGGCTCTTCGTTGCTTTGTTGAAATGCTCCGAAGTGTATGGGTACGAAGGTTTCAGCGTTCATCATTCTAGCCATATCAAGCGCTTGTTCCGGAGTGCAATGGAGAGTTTCATAGCCTTGATATGCGCCAATCGGCATAATTGCTATATCTACGCCCATATTTCCTAGCGCAGAAAAATCCTCAGTCCACGCTGTATCTCCTCCAAAAACGATTTTTTTTCCTTGCGATTCGACCAAATACGCATTAAAACTTCGACCTGTTTCGGTATGACCATTGGCACGGTCACGCTCCCAAGGGCATCGCCAACCGTTATGAATGACCTTAAGGGCGAGAATCGTTGTGTTTCCAAAGGTCAAGGATTCTTCCCAATCCAATTCGACCACATTCTTCCACGCTAAATCTGCGATAACATCTTGGGTGTTTTTTGCACATACAACCGTGATTGCATCAGGGTATTTTCCGGCAAAATGGCGAAGAGTCGGCACGTCTGTATGGTCGAAATGAGCGTGGGAAAGCACGATAAAGTCGGGTTGGGGAATGTCGTCAAAGGTCAGTATTGGTGGTTCATAGCGGTCTATTCCAATGGTCTTGCCGAGTAGTTCAATACCAACGCGGTCTGCAAGTACGGGGTCAAAAAGAATAATTGTTCCGAAGCAGTTAAGGAGGACTGAGGAATGTCCAAGTCTGGTGAGGGAAAGTGCTTGAGGCGAGATGTTAAAAGAGATGCTGGAGAGGCTGTTTTTATGCGGGTGTGAGGCGGTGAAGTCATGTACCTCGAAAGTATTTCGAGGTTGAATAAAGGAATGGGAGTGTGGATGTGATGCCCGTAAATGCGTACTTCGTCGCGGTCGTCGTTTTGTTGGCAGGAGAGCATCAAGAATCGCTGTGGCTGCCGTGCGAGCGTGGTCACTTGTTGAAAGCCTTTTGGGTACTGGCGCGAAATTTGGAACCATAAACCGTACGCTTTAGTGAAACATGAAGTTTTGCTAGTTGTACGGTTGCAAATTACGGTCAAATTATTGTGACACAATGTTATGAAAAGGCTAAACTGTGCGTTTTATGAAGGTTTAACCTGCTATGTTGAAATTTGGAAACATTGCCTAAAATCCTGTTCTTAACGCAAGATTTGATGCGCTATTTCCGCCATTTGTACATATAAAGCCAAACCAATAGCGATGTTAAACGGAAAGGTGATGCCAAGCGCTGTTGTAACGTAATACGTCGGATTTGCCTCTGGCACTGCAATACGCATGGCTGCTGTTGCGGCGATATAGGATGCACTTGCCGCCATTGTCGTTAATACGGCAGTCCCGCCAAGGGATAAGCCACAGACAGCACCAATAACCGCACCAATGCTAGCAGAAATAAGTGGCATCGTTAAGGCAAACACAACCAGAAATTTTCCTGCGCTCCGAAACTCGCTCAATCTGCGTGATGCAACAATTCCCATTTCCAGCAGGAAAAATGCCAGCAATCCCGGAAAAGCATCTTTGAACACCGGCTGCAAAATTGCTATCTGTTTTCCTGCAAATGTACCGACAAATAACCCGCCCACAAGCAAGTACACTCCGCGATTCAGGAACACTTCGTGAAGCATTTCAGAAGAAAATAAAGGCTTACTGTTATTGGTTTGAGCGTCACCAAGTCTTGCCAGAACGATTGCGACAATGATTGCCGGAATTTCCAATAACATAAGCAATACCGCCATATACCCTTCGTAGGTGATGCCGCGTGCGTCTAAGTAGCTTTGAATAACGGCAAAGGTGACAGCACTCACAGAGCCGTAATGGGCTGCAAGTGCCGCCGAATCTGCTCTGCCGAGTTTTCCAATGCTTCGGATAATCGCAAAAGCAATGAGCGGCGTAATGATGCCGACAGCCAATGTTCCCAATGCCGGAATGATAATCCCGCCGAAGCCTATTTTGGCAAGTTGCGTTCCGCCTTTTAAGCCGATGGAAAGCAGAAGATACGTGCTGAGGATGTCGTAAATGGCTTCGGGCAGCTTCAAATCCGATTTCAAAAAGCCTGCTATTAAGCCAAGCACGAAAAACATTGGTAAGGGTTCGAGAAGAGTTTCTATCATCGTTGGATACATACAATAGTACGGTAATGAATTTTGCGAGCAAATGTACAAATTTTTTGAGAAATTTCATTGACCACTTGACAATGACAATTTTTCTTGCTATTTTTGCCTCGCAAAATTGATTAGCACTCTCCGCTTGTGAGTGCTAACAATAATTTAACAAACAATTCGTTTCTACAGTCAGTCTTTCCATTTTTATTCATTCAAACGGAGGTTTCGACCATGCCACTCACACCCTTGCACGACCGCGTTATCGTACGCTCTGCACAACCGGAAGAAGTTACCAAAGGCGGTATCATTCTCCCCGACACAGCAAAAGAAAAACCGCAACAAGGCGAAGTTCTCGCTGTTGGACCCGGTAAAGTCGGCGACGACGGCAAAGCTATCGCAATGCAGGTTAAAAAAGGCGATAAAGTGTTGTACGGTAAATATTCCGGCACAGAAGTTTCGATTGACGGCGAAGATGTTCTCATCATGCGTGAGACCGATATTTTTGCTGTAATCAAGTAATTGTGCGGGTTTTTTGCCCGCTCGAAAGAAGTTAAAGACTTCACAACAATAAACTAAAAACCATAAACCCAAAACTATCAAAACTATGGCAGCAAAAGACGTAACATTCGACGTGGGCGCACGTGCCGCCCTCAAACGTGGCGTAGATCAACTCGCCGATGCAGTGAAAGTAACACTTGGACCCAAAGGTCGCAATGTCGTTATTGACAAAAAATTTGGCGCTCCGACTATCACCAAAGATGGTGTAACGGTTGCTAAAGAAATCGAACTCTCTGACCCGCTCGAAAACTTGGGCGCACAAATGGTCAAAGAAGTTGCTTCAAAAACCAACGACATGGCAGGCGACGGTACAACAACCGCAACCGTTCTTGCGCAAGCAATCGTGCGCGAAGGCTTGAAAAACGTAACAGCTGGCGCAAATCCTATGGATTTGAAGCGTGGTATCGACCTCGCTGTTACAGCAATCACCGAAGGTTTGAAGAAAATTAGCCGTCCCGTTGGCGGTCAGAAAGAAATTGCGCAAGTTGGTACAATTTCTGCAAACAGCGATAGCGAAATCGGCAACTTAATTGCTGAAGCTATGGAAAAAGTCGGCAAAGACGGCGTTATCACTGTTGAAGAAGCAAAAGGCACCGAAACAACTCTCGACGTTGTTGAAGGTATGCAATTCGACCGTGGTTACTTGTCTCCGTATTTCGTAACCGACCCCGAACTCATGGAAGCAGTTCTCGACAACCCGTACATCCTCATCTACGATAAAAAAATTGCTTCGATGAAAGATCTTCTCCCAATTTTGGAGAAAGCTGCTCAGTCCGGTCGGCCCCTTCTCATTATCGCTGAAGATGTCGAAGGCGAAGCACTTGCTACACTTGTTGTAAACAAACTTCGCGGCACTCTCCGAATCGCTGCTGTTAAAGCACCGGGCTTTGGTGACCGCCGTAAAGCAATGCTTGAAGACATCGCTGTTTTGACCGGTGGTCAAGTTATCAGCGAGGAAAAAGGCTTCAAATTGGAGAGTGCAACCTTGCAATATCTTGGTCAAGCAAAGCGTATCACCATTGACAAAGACAATACGACCCTCGTTGAAGGTGTTGGCGCAAGTGATGATATTAAGCGCCGTATCAACGAAATCAAAGCACAAATTGAAAAAACAACCAGCGATTATGACCGCGAGAAACTCCAAGAGCGCTTGGCGAAACTCTCCGGCGGCGTTGCGGTTATCAAAATCGGTGCTGCGACGGAAGTTGAAATGAAAGAGAAAAAAGCTCGCGTTGAAGACGCACTCCACGCCACACGTGCTGCTGTCGAAGAAGGCATTGTTCCTGGTGGTGGCGTAGCGTACATCCGCGCCGTTGCTCATTTGGATAACGTAAAACCCACAAACCACGACCAAAAAACAGGCGTAGATATTATTCGCCGCGCTGTTGAAGAGCCACTCCGCCTTATCGTTGGTAATGCAGGCTTGGAAGGCTCCGTTGTTGTGAACAAAATCAAAGAAGGTAAAGATGCGTTCGGCTTCAATGCTGCATCGGAAGAATATGGCGATATGTTCAAAATGGGCGTAATCGACCCGACCAAAGTATCGCGTGTAGCTCTCGAAAATGCTGCATCGGTCGCTGCTCTTCTTATCACAACAGAAGCAGCAATCGTAGAAAAGCCACAAGAGCAGGCTGCTGCTGCTCCGCATGGTCATCCGGGCATGGACTACTAAAATAATGTAGGTCAAGTGTTACATCAAAAATCTAACGCTTTCCCTTGAAACAATGAAGCGATTCAATCCCGCACCACAACTCGTGGTGCGGGATTTTTTTTTATTTCTTTTTTGTGGAATTACACTTTTCTGCCCTTTATTCCTTTTGAAATCTTTGACCGAGTGTCCGAAAATGAACACAAGATGTTCGGGAGTGAACAAATCTTTATGCCTAAAATACCTCATAAGACGCATAAAAACTAGCTTTCAAGAATTGGCACGGTATTACTGTACATATTTGCAAATGCAATAATGTTTTCCAATGTTGAGCAGCAGCACTAAACACCCGAAAGGAACGAACAATGTTTACTTCATCATTAAAAATCGCCTTCCGCGCCCTTATCCGGCGGCGCTCTATCACCGGAATCAACATTCTCGGCTTGGTGTTGGGAATGACCGTATTTTTCTTTCTCATAGAGTATGCTAGTTTTCATGCGAGTTTCGACCGCTTTCATGCTCATTCCGATCGCATTTACCACATCGTTGCAACAACACCACAAGGCACGTGGAGCAATGTTCCACCCTTTGCGCTTTGGCTGAAAGAATACTCTTCGGATATTGAAACAGTTGTTGCAATTAACGGCAACGGTTCTTCATGCATTGTTCAATACAAAGCAGGAAATGGGGGAAAGCCTGTGATGGATAAAGAAACTGGGATTATTTATGGAAACAACGATTTTTTTACCACATTTAATTTTCCTTTCCTTTGTGGGCAAGAAGAACTTGACAAACCTTATACAACTGTGATTACTGCTTCGATGGCGCAGAAATATTTTGCTTGTGGTAATGATTATACCAAAGCGCTTGGTAAACGTATTCATGTAACAAATGATTTTGGATTGAATGAATTTACTGTGACAGGCGTTGTCAAAAACCTCCCTGCCGAGACACAGTTTCAAGGCGCAATGATGCTTTCGCTACAAACGTTGAAGAATAAGGCGAATTTGGGCGGTAACGGCTGGGCAGAACTCAGTTTGGAAAACACATCTGCTTTTCTTGACGGGTATGTTCGCCTGAAAGAAGGTACAAATCCTCGTTCAGTGGAAGATGTTATTAATTCGCTCCACAAAAAAATTGGCTCAAAAGAAACAGCACAGTGGCATTTACAGCCCTTAGCGCAGATTCATATCGGAGATGGCTTTAATGACCCGCTTCCCAATCAAGGGATGTTAAAATTTGTGGTTATTGCAAGTTCTATTGCTGCATTCATTCTTCTTTTGGCGCTCATCAATTATATCAATCTTTCAACAGCATTTGGTCTTACCAGAGTGCGTGAAATCGGGGTTCGCAAAACTATTGGTGCAAGCAGATTCCAAGTCGCTTTGCCTTATTTTCTTGAGTGCCTTCTTTTGAGCGTTGTTTCGATGATTGCAGCAATATCGCTCGTTGAACTTTTGCAATCTTCGTTTAACAGCCTCGTAGGAGCAGAATTACGGCTGGGTTATGTGTTTCAATTTGGTTTGGGACTATGGGCATGGTTTGCCTTGGGACTAGGCACAATCCTGGCTGGAGGGTATGTTTCGTTTGTTTTGGCAGGAGTGAATCCAATTGTTGTCCTAAAAGGAAATTTTGCACGGTCAAAATCGGGGAATTCCGTTCGTCAAACGCTTGTCGTGCTTCAATTTGCTATTTCTATGGCATTTATTGTCGGGACAATCGTAGTTTATCAACAACTTCAATTTATGCGTAATCGTGACTTGGGTATGAAACTAGACCAAGTTCTTATTGTAGAAGGTGCCGTCATGTTGGATGACGAAGCAGGCGGAGACGCGATTTCAAGCCGTGCTTTTGCTTTCAAACAAGAACTTGCGCAAATGCCCTTTGTCCGCAATGTAGCGGGAACGCAGGCTGTTCCGGGTAAATCGTATAATTTCACAACTTCAGGAATCAAGCGCCCTTCCGGCTCAAAAGAAGATGCAGAAAAACCATTTTCTATGGTTATTTGCGACGAAAACTACTTCAAAACTTTTGGAATGTCTTTTTCGGCAGGGAAACCCTACGTTGAAGAAGATAATCTTGGCGATTTCCGATTTCGGAATGTGGTCATTAATGAGACTGCATCAAAGCAACTTGGCTTCAAAACTGCTCAGGAAGCTATCGGGCAAACTGTTGAATGGGGCAATCCCAATGAAAAAGGTCAGCGTTTTCAAGTTTGTGGTGTGCTTTCGGATTATCACCACATTTCTCTCAAAAGCAAAATTGACCCGATGATTTTCCTTCCAAGTCAGGCAACAGCTAATTTTGCTGTGAATTTGAGAACAGATAATTTGTCCGAGAATTTGGCAGAAATTGAACGTTTGTACAAAAAGTTTTTTCCTGAAAATCAGTATTCCGCAAAGTTTGCCAACGATGTCTTTCAAAAGCAATACGAGGACGATATTCGCATCGGAGAAATGTTTGCTATGTTCACTGGTGTTGCTATTATCATCGCGTGTTTAGGTTTATTCGGACTTGTTTCTTATACCGTAGAAATGCGAACGAAAGAAATTGGTGTACGCAGGGTTTTAGGAGCATCGGAATTAAATATCATCGGAATCTTAGCAAAGGATTTTCTCAAACTCGTTGTTATTGCCTGTTTTGCAGCTATCCCTCTTGCTTGGTATGCAATGGATCATTGGTTACAAGATTTTGCTTATCGAATTTCAATTAACCCGGGAATTTTCCTTGCCGCAATGATTTCTGCAATACTTCTTGCAACATTTACCATAACATTACAATCGTGGAAAGCAGCACGGCGATTGCCGATTGAAACACTCCGCCAGGAATAATTTCATTCATTAACATAGCATTAAAGTATTTATTATCAATTTTTTACAAAGGAAACAGCTATGATTTCGCTCAAAAACGTTCAAAAATACTATCGTACCGACGAAGTAGAAACAACTGCACTCAACGGCGTGAATATGGAAATTAACAATGGTGAGTTTGTGGCGATAATGGGACCTTCGGGCTGCGGTAAATCCACACTTCTAAATATCTTAGGAATGTTGGATAATCCTGATTCGGGAGAATACCATTTTTATGACCATGAAGTAGCACAATATAACGAGCGCCAACGAGCCGATTTACGCAAAAAAAGTATCGGGTTTGTGTTTCAAAGTTTCAATTTGATTGACGAATTGACGGTCTATGAAAACGTTGAGTTACCGCTTCTTTACTTAGGTTTTGATGCAAATTACCGCAAAACACGGGTAGAAGAAGTTTTGGAGCAGATGCAAATGATGCACCGCCGAAACCATTTTCCGCAACAACTTTCCGGTGGACAGCAACAGCGTGTTGCCGTTTCAAGGGCAATCGTTGGGAAGCCGCTTGTCATCTTTGCTGATGAACCGACGGGAAATTTGGATTCTAAAAATGGTCAAGAAGTTATGCACCTTCTCACGGATTTGAACAAAACCGGCTCTACGATTGTCATGGTTACTCACACCCCGGAATTTGCCGAATATGCAAGTCGTACAATTCACTTATTTGATGGTCAAGTGGTAACAGAAAATTTCAAAAATCCGGCAAAAGCCGCGTAAATACTACTTCGTAAACACTTTTTTCAAAATTACGATATGATTGCACTACGAAACATCACGAAGTATTATTCGGCTGGGTCGCTCAAAACCTTTGTCTTGCGCAATATCACTATGGACATAAACGAAGGTGAATTTGTTTCCATAATGGGACCTTCCGGCTCCGGTAAATCCACGCTTTTGCACATCTTGGGTATGCTGGATGAGGCAAGTGAAGGAGAGTATTTTTTCTTGGAAAAACCCGTCCACGAACTTTCCGAAAAACGGCGAAGCGAACTGCACAAAACCAGCATCGGCTTTGTGTTTCAGAGCTATCACCTCATTGATGAATTAACAGTGTATGAAAATATCGAAACACCTCTGCTCTACCAAAATGTGAAAAAAGATGAGCGAAAAAGCATGGTTGCTGATATTTTAGACCGATTTAATATTGTTGCAAAAAAAGACCTTTTTCCTCATCAACTTTCTGGTGGGCAGCAGCAACTTGTTGGTATTGCGCGAGCTGTCATTGCACGACCGAGGGTGATATTTGCCGATGAACCGACGGGCAATTTGAACTCTGCACAAGGCAGTGAAATAATGGAATTGTTTACCCAATTAAACAAGCAAGGTACTACTATTGTTCAAGTAACTCATTCCGAAGCCAATGCCCAATATGGAAATAGAGTTATCAATCTTTTGGATGGGTGGTTAAAGTAAGCAATGCACAAGAAAAAAGAGTTGTAGCCTACGTCAATGTTAGGCTACAATTCTTTTTTGTTGGTGCTTGCTCAGAGAATGTTATACCCGTACAAGTTTATTTGATGTCCGCCGATTGTCTCCAACTTGTGTCTCGTTCGGCAAATGGTGAAGGTGGACGATTTTAGTCGTATGATTTTCCGTTTGAAGGGTAAATCTGCTCACTAAGGAACGTAAATCTTGCGTTAAATCGTTCAGATTTGTAGCTGAGTGGGCAATTTGGGAAATTCCGTTTGCTGCTTCTGCAGTAGCAAATAACATCTGCTGTATCCTGTCTGCGGTCTGTAAACTTGTTTCTGCTTGTTCTTCGGAGGCTTGAACAATGTTTTGAACAACCGATGAAACTTGTTTAGAAGATGAAACAATGTCTGTAAGTGCTTTGTTTGCCCGTTGCGCAAAATCAATCCCCTGTTCAACTTCAATTTTACCAGCCTGAATTGTTTTTACAGCATTATTTGTTTCGCCTTGAATCCTCCGAATAATCGAAGAAATCTCCTTTGTTGCCTTAGCCGTTCCTTCGGCGAGTTGTCGTACTTCATCGGCGACAACAGCAAATCCGCGCCCGTGTTCACCTGCTCTTGCGGCTTCGATAGCAGCATTTAACGCTAAAAGGTTGGTTTGGTCAGCAATTTTATTGATGACAGCAAGAATTTCACCAATTTCTTCGCTAGAACGCCCTAATTGTTCAACTGTTTGGGCGGAAGATTGCACAACTCCTGCAATACGCTCTATTTTCTGAACAGTTTGAGTAACAATGAGAGAACCTTCCTCAGCAACATGACCGCTTGAATCAGCAATTTCACGTGCTGTTTTTGCCGAATTTGCGCTGTCAGCAGTAGCATTAGCAACAATCGAAACTTGCCCTGCTACTTGCCGTGTTTGGTTTTTCTGCTCATTTGCACTTGCAGAAAGCTGCTCTGTTGCTGCACTGATTTGGCTAGCAGCAGCAGCCGTAGTTTGTACGGCATTATTCACTTGCAAAAGCATTTGCCGAATATTATCAATAGCTTGATTAAAACCCTTGTACAAATGCCCTATTGCATCATCTTTCTGGGGTATGAGTTTGATTGTTAAATCACCACTGGCAAAATCATGCATAGCGTTTAACATCGTATCTACGCTGTCTGACAAGTATTCACGTTGTTCTTCAACTTCCTTGACAGCCTCTTGAACTTTTTGCTCAACACTTTCCTTTTCTTGTTGTACTTGCTCTAATCCATGACTAATACTCGCAACCATCATATTGAAATTTCTGGCTAAAATTCCCAACTCATTTTTGGTATGAATATCAACGCTGATATTGCGATTTCCCTTAACAACTTCAACGGCAGCTTTTGCTAACTCTCGCATGGGTTCGGCAATATTTTTGGAAACAACTAACAAAACGAATATTGCCGCACCTAAAGCAATGATTGTAAATGTTAATGCAGAACTTTTTGTAGCCAAAGCGACGATTTTTGCGGAATGAATACGGTTTCGGTTCCCGGCTTCTTCTAACGCAACAAATTCGGAGGTCGTTTGGTTCATTTTTGCCATAGTCACTTTTTCTAATTGACCGACAAATGAGGCGAACTCATCCATGGATTTAACGTTCATCGAAACGAGTTTGCGCATCGTAACAATTGGTTCTGCATGAAGCCGCACCCATTCTTGTTTGTTCAATTGAAGTGCTATTAAGCGCTCCTTTTGAAGAGGATTCGCAGCACATAGTTTGAGGAGTTTTGTTGATGACGAATCAAAATTCGCAGAACTTAGGGCATATTGTTCCAACATAGTACCAGCACCAATAAGTGAGAACTGCGTTAGTGCTAAATCCATTTCGTTCAACGTATTGCGTAATTTTTGCGATTCCGCAATAATTACACTGTTTTGTTCTATTTCTTCTGAAGTATTCACCAAATCACTTACACTGAAAAAAGTAATTGTTGTAACAAATACTAAAAAAAGCAAAGCAATACCAGCTCCAAGGAGGATTTGGGTTCGTATTTGGAAATTCTTCAAACGGTCGAGTAACGTTAATTTAGCGGCGAGAGAGGTAACGGTTGATGCTGTTGTTGTAACTCCAGAAGCAACATTTTTCACATATTTATTCGCACCTATGGTTGAGGTAAATGCGTTTGCAATGAAATTATGTTGCTGCTTGAGCGCATCATTGTTTTCAGCAGCTACTGGAGCGTTTCCCTTTGCTTCAGCAGGTGTCATAGTATTTCCTTTTTTTCATAAAATTGAGAACACGGTTGTTTTTTTATCGCACTTGCAAAAATACAATAAAAATGAAGGCAAAAACAGTGACACGTGTAACGTTTTTCCGTTACATTTCAATATTTTTTCAATATTTTTTCAATTTTTCAATTACTCATCCGAATTGTTGATTCCCAAACGGTATTTCAAGGAAGTTTTTTCTTAAAAGATTGGTAATGAATGAGAAAACAATGCCATTGAATAGCAAAGAGTATCATAGCCGAGACCAAATGCAGAGGTTGTGCTGCTTTCGGAATTGCAAAATAATTCATTGTGATTCCTAATGAAATTTCGACGATGACAACAGTAAAAAGCAACATCATCAAGCGCCGAAAATGCAACGAATAAGGATTACTGTCTGAGCCAACGTGTTTCAACAACAACCACGCATAAATACCATTTACCGAAACGATTACCCAAGACATTGAACGATGCACAAGAAACCCCACAGACAATTGTTCAATCCAGCGTTCCCTCCACCGTCCTTCGAGTTGCTTTGAAATAATATCAATTTGTTCTCGAACTTGTGTACCAAGAATTATCTGTAGAATAGTCAAGACGATACAGGCTACAATGAGGTAAAAAAGTGATTGTGGAAACAAATTGGAAGTCTTGTTGATAATGTCTGTTTCATGCTGTTTACTATGAGATGAACGAAATACAAGTGTAACAGCAAGACCAATAATCATAACCGACGAAAGCAAATGGAACGTGATTTTTATCGGTTATGATTATTGGTCTTGCTGTTACACTTGTATTTCGTTCATCTCATAGTAAACAGCATGAAACAGACATTATCAACAAGAC
>VYMD01000250.1_pt1 | contig 13981 bp, 12 predicted proteins | sample 5115311 | NCBI WGS metagenome assembly VYMD01 (sample SAMN12291779, study PRJNA351875) | freshwater metagenome | isolation source: freshwater lake | place: USA: Michigan, Wintergreen Lake | collected 2013-08-08
CGGATGGCGACGTCGTCCTTGAAGCCGAACCAGAAGGTTTCCGCCGTCGCCTCAATGACGCCTCCGGCCGGGTCTGAGGTCGCAAGGGTCCAGCCCTGGGCCTTCGCCTCGGCCTCGGCCGCTGCGGCGACCCTGGCCGGGTCGGCGGACAGGGCCAGGGGGCGAACGGCGGGATAGGCCTCATGCCCGACCTGCCCGAGGGTCTTGGCGGCCAGGGCGGCGAAGTCCGGGCCCTGGTAGGCGGGAAGGCTACCCATGGGAGCGTCCATGGCGCTCACAGGATTGGCCCCCACAGCCTCCCGGGCGGCCATGACCGCCGGGGAGAAGACCGGTGGGTCGGCGATGTCGGTGGAGATGTCATGGATCGGCGGAATGCGCGCGGACCGAGACTGGACCTGGCCCACATAGACGAGAGCGAGGACGGGGACCAGCAGGCCGGCCAGAGCCATCCTCCACCCGGTGCGCGGCTTTCGGAAAAGGGTGGCTCCTGTCGCGACGAGGCCGAGCAGCAGGGTGAGCCCGAGCAACGGCGCCCCCAGCTGGGCGATCATGGTTACGAGCCCGGTCTGCCAGGACCAGAGGCCGAACTTCACGCCCAGCGCCGCCGCCATGAAGTAGAAGGGCAGGAGGAGGGACACGATCAGCGAGGCGCGGGCCAGCTTGAGTCTCATGTGGGAACCTTCAGGTCTGCGCTCCCCCGGCGGGCGGCGTTCTCGGAGTCATCGAAACACACGCCGGGCGATCACGCTACGCTGGATCACCGTAAGAAGGCACAGGCCTGCAAAGACGACGGCGATCTGCGGGAAGGCGGCGGGCCAAAGGCACATCAGGACGAAGGCCAGCAGGGTCTCGGCGCCCTCGGCCAGCCCCGTGCTGTAGAAGAAGCTCTTGGGCCCGTGGGCCCGGGATTCCAGGCCCTGCTTGGCCGCCAGCGTCGCATAGGCCAGGAAACTGACCGCCGTCAGGGTGAAGGACGCGACCAGCAGGAGGGCGAAGGGCAGGTTCCCCGGCGCCGCAAAGCCGAAGCCTAACGGCACGGCGAGGTAGAAGACGTAGTCGCAGACGATGTCCAGGTAGCCTCCGAAGTCGGTGGCTCCACGGGCGCGGGCGATGGCGCCGTCCAGGCCGTCCAGCAGGCGGCTGGCGAGAACCAGTGCCAGCCCCGCCAGGGGTTGGCCGAGGCCGATCGCAAGGCCCGCCAGGGCGCCGCAGGCGGCGCCCGCCGCCGACACCTGGTTGGCGCTGACGCCCCGGCGGGCAAGGGCCGCGCCGATCCGGTCCAGGGCGGGATTGATCAGGGGGCGGAGACGGGCGTCGAACATTTCGGTCAGGCGATGCGGGTGACGAGGCCGATCACCGCCCCGGTCATGGCTGAGGCCATGTTCCCGGCGACCCAGGACCTCATGCCGAGCGCCGCCGCCTCCGCCCGCCGGGACGGCGCCAGGGTCCCGATGGTCGAGACCAGGAGGCCGACGCTGGCCAGGTTGGCCACGCCGCATAGGGCGTAGGTCACGATGAGCTGGCTGCGGGGGTCGAGGCTCCCGGCAGGCAGGGCGGCCAGGTCCATGTAGGCGACGTACTCGTTGAGGATGGTCTTGGTCCCCATCAGGGCGCCCGCCTGGGGCGCCTGGTCCCAGGGCACGCCCAGGGCCCACATCAGGGGCGCGAAGACCCAGCCGAAGATCCGCCTCAGGGTCAGGGGCTCGCCCTGCACCGCGGGGGCGAGGGCCAGGACCTGGTCGGTCAGGGCCACCACGGCGAAGATGACGATAATCATGCCGATCACCGCCAGGAATAGTTGCACCCCGTCCATAGTTCCGCGGACGATGGCGTCGATGCTGCTGTCGTAGCGCAGGTCTGTCTCCTCAACAGAGGCCTCTGTCGCGGCGTCGCCGGGCGCCATCAGCCGGGCGATCAGGATCGCCGCCGGCAGGGAGATCAGCGAGGCGGAGATCATGTGCCCAACGGCGTCCGGGACCGTCTTCGCCAGGGTCTGGGCATACAGGACCAGGATGGCGCCCGAGATCGTCGCCATGGCCAGGGTCATGACGGCGAACAGTTCGGACCGGCTCATTCGCTCGAAGTAGGCGCGAACGACGAGGGGCGCCTCGACCACGCCGAGGAAGATGCTGGCCCCGCTGCTCAGTCCCACGACACCGCTGACTCCCAGGGTCCGGCGCAGGGCCCAGGACAGGCCGGCGACGATCCTCGATAGGACGCCCCAGTGCCAAAGGAGGGCCGCCAGGGCCGAGTAGACGATGATCAGGGGCAGGATCTGGAAGGCGATGATCAGCGGCGTCGACGCCCCCTCCTTCAGGACGAAGGGCGCGGGCGCGCCGCCGGTATAGCCGAACATGTAGCTGGAGCCGACCAGGGTGGCCGTCTCGATGGCCGCCACAGCGTGGTTGGCGAGGCCGATCACCGACCAGACGATGGGAACCTGCACCACCACCAGGGCGATCACGATCTGAAGGAGGAGGGCGCCCAGGATCCACCGGATCGGGGGCCGGGCGCGCCGGTCCTCCGACAGGGCCCAGGCGCCCAGCGTAATGATGGCGAGGCCGACCAGCCCCTGCAGCTGTTGGAGGATCTCCGTGACCACCGCCATGCTGTCCTCCCGTGTCCCTGCCTGCCTGCATACGCCCGACCGCCCTTCTTCGGGAATCGGAATCCGCAGGGAAGGTCCGGTGAGTCGGGCTTGATCTTCGGCCGCCAGGACGAGACTGTCGCCGGGAGCGCACAGGGAGGAATGACCATGGCGGGCTGGGACGGACGGGGCCTGGTGACGACGGGATGGCTGGCCGACCACCTCGACGATCCCGGCGTGCGGATCTTCGACGCGACGGTCCACCTGCGCCCGGCCCAGCCGGGGCCTTACCGGGTGGAAAGCGGGCGGGCGGACTATGAGTCGGGCCACATCCCCGGTGCGGCCTTTGTCGACCTGGCGCGGGACCTTTCGGACCCGTCCGCTCCCCTCGGCTTTACGCGCCTGAAGGGCGAAGCCTTGTCGGCGGCCTTGGGAGCTGCGGGGATGGACCCCGGCCTGAAGATCATCTGCTACAGCACCTCCACGCCCATGTAGGCCACCCGCCTCTGGTGGGTCCTGAGGGCGGCGGGCTTCAAGAACGTCGCCGTCCTCGACGGCGGTTACGCCCGTTGGACCGCCGAGAGCCGCCCCGTGGAGACAGGGTCGAGGACATATCCCCCCGTCGAGGTTCGGATTGACGAGCGCCCGGGCGCCTGGGCGGATCGCCAGGATGTCCTGGCGGCCATCGACGACGGCGCGGTCTGCACCCTGAACGCCCTGCCGGCCGGGGTCCACAGCGGCGAGGCCGAGGTCAACTATGGCCGTAAGGGTCATATCAAGGGTAGCCGCAATGTGCCCTACGCCGCCCTGCTGGACGCCGACGGCCTCTACCGCAGCGACGCGGATCTGCAGGCCCTGTTCGAAGGCGTCGGCGCCCTCCAGCGACCGCGGGTCATTGTCTACTGCGGCGGGGGAATCTCAGCGACCATGGACGCCCTGGCCCTGATGCGGCTGGGTCATCCCTCCGTCGCCGTTTACGACGGATCTATGTCCGAGTGGACCCGCGACCCTGACCTGCCGATGGAGACGGGCGCCTGAGTAGCCCCAGACCGCTTGACGAACCCGGTTTGGATACACACCTCCGGGACTGACCATCAACTGGGGGCTCCGCCATTCCTAATCCCATAATGATCCGTCGCCTTTCCGCCGCTCTTGCGGGACTGGCGCTCATCCTCTTCATCGTCATCTCTGCGGGCAAGACCGTGGAGCCCGGCAACGTCGGGGTGAAAATCCGGACGCTGGGTCCCGCTGCTGGCGTCGATCCTCAACCCTTGCCGTCCGGCTGGCACTTCCGCGGCGTCGGCGAGCGGATTGTCGAGTTTCCGGTGATTCAGCGGACCTATAGCTATACCCGTGAGCCCGATGAGCGCGGTCCTCAGAACGAGGAGATCGCCTTCGCAGACAATACCGGCCTGCCGATGACGGCAGACGTGGCCATCACCCTGCAGGTCACCCGCGGTTCGGCGCCCAAGCTCTACGAGACCTATCGCCTGACCTTCGACCAGCTGCTTGACGGACCGATCCGCAATGACGTGCGCTCGGCCATCGCCGCCGAGGCTGAGAAGGTGAATGTCGACGCCCTCTACTCTGGCGGTCGCCAGGTGGTGATTCAGCGCGCCCTCGCCAGGGTCTCGGCCAAGTGGGCGCGGTTCGGGGTCGTGGTCAGCCAGCTCGACTGGATTGGGACGATCCGGTATCCGGACGTGATCCTGCAAGCCATTCAGGCCAAGACCCGCACGGACCAGGAAACGCTGACTGCCCGCGCTCAGGTCGCCAAGGCCCAGGCCCAGGCCGAAGCGCAGATCGCGGCGGCGAGGGGTGAAGCGGAGTCCATCCGGATCATCAACCAGGCTCTGGCCGCCAATCCGCGCTACGTGGATCTGAAAGCCGTGGAGAAGTGGGACGGCAAGCTGCCCCAGGTCACCGGGTCCGGCGGCGCACCCTTCATCAACCTGCGCGAGGACGCTCGCTGACCCTCTAATTCTTTCCCCGGGCGGCTCCGGCCGGCAGGCCAGCCAGCCAGTCGCTCGGGGGAGGAAGACGGCACAATCGGTTTACAGTGGTTGAGAAGGCGCCAGTCTTTCTGGCCTTGCCGGGAGGCGTCTATCGGTTGGCCGCCTTCGGTCGCCACTCGTACTCCGTCTGCAGGAACCAGCGATGGATGTCGTCACAGGCGTTGGACGCCGCAAACGCCGCGATCGCAGCGTCGATGTCGACGTCCTCCTCAGGGGGGTAGAAGCGTGCCCAATCTGCAGTTAGGCTGGAGAATTCCAGGGCATAACCTTGGTCGCTGGACGTCAGATTGTCATAGGCCTCCAAAGGGTAGCCGAGACTCCCGAGGAAACGATCATCCACCGTTCCAACGGGTTGTTCAAAATCATAATGCTCTGGAACATCCACCATAAGAGGATGTCTGTGCAAAGCTTGGCACTTAATTCTCTCGGGCGTGATATCATATACGCAAGACGGCCACTCCCGAACGAACTTTCTGTAACCACCTCTTCTGGCTCTGAATAGAGTAAGTGGGTGTAGCACGGTCATGGCATTCTCTAGTATATTATCGTCAAATCTATCATATATTGAAAGAAATAAATCTTTCCATATTCTGATTCCTGGAAGTGTGATTACTTTGAATTCTGACTCCACGATTCTTAAGAATGCGCTCTTTGAGATCAGTGCATCAGGATTCTGATAAACAAATCTCCGAACTCCGGCCTGGTGCAAAGTCTTCGTCGCAGCCATATCGGCTGCTGAAGCGAAACGGTACTTGTTCTGACCGCTGTATGTGCCGCAGTCGAATATAGTATCTACAAGACCGTCTAACTCTGAAACGTGCTCTTTCGTCGTTGAGCAAGCGATCACGAATCCTGGAGGAAGAATTTCTCGAGTATATGGAAGTATATGCTCCTTGTAGAAATCAATATACTCTCTACCCCAGACGGTAGTTACAATTACATATGGAGGTTTTGTCATTAGATGTCGCCCACAATAAATCCCGCCGCCGCTACTCCGATTTACTTTGAACACCAACAAAATTGACGTCTTGGTGTGCTCTGTAAGTCCTATGTATTTCTGAACGAACCACTAGATAGACAGATTCTAGGGCAATTGTGAGCCTTCGGAAGGTCGATCAGATTGACGCACCATTGCCCCTTGCGCTTCCTTCCCTCTTCCCGAACCGCTCTGACTCCGGCCGTCGGCCGGCAGGCCAGTCGCTCGGGGACAAGTACGGCATTATCAGGTTAAACTGGCTGAGAAGGCGCCAGTCTTTCTGGCCTTGCCGGGAGGCGTCTATCGGTTGGCCGCCTTCGGTCGCCACTCGTACTCCGTCTGCAGGAACCAGCGATGAAGGTCCTCACAGGCGTTTGAAGCGAAAGCGGCGATCGCAGCGTCGATGTCGACGTCCGCCTCAGGGGGGTGGGCCTCCACGATTGTTGGAATCGTTCCTGAAAACTCAAGGGCATAACCCTGATCGCTGGACGTCAGATTGTCATAGGCCTCTAAGGGATGACCAAGACTCCCGAGAAACCCGATATCGACCGTACTGCCTGGGCATACATCCCAATTGTAGTTGTCAGGAATATCAAACATGAGAGGGTGCCTGTGGAGGGCCTGACACCGAATTCTCTCTGGAGTGATGTCATAAACGACCTGCGGCCATCCACGACTGAACCTGCGGTATCCCCCCCTCCGCGCCAATGAAAGCGTCATGGGATGGAGCACTGTAAGAGCGTTCTCGAGCAGTTCTTCGTCAAACTCCTTGTAAATTAAAAGGAACAGATCCTTCCAAATGCGAATACCTGGCAATGTGATAACACTTGCTGATGTATCTCTAATTCTTATCCAAGCTTCCTTAGAGAATACGGCATCGGGATTCTGATAAACAAATCGTCGAATCCCCTTTTCATATAGAATTCGCATGACCTGCTTATCTAAGGACCATACGAAATCGTACTTACTTTGACCGATATAATTTCCTCCATCGAACACTATGTCGACTGCGCCCTGCAGCTCTTCGACATGCTCTTTAGTCGTCGCAGACGCAATGAAGAATCCTTCGGGCAAGATGCTCCGCGTATAGGGAAGGACATGATTTTTATAGAATTCGACATAATCGCGACCCCAGACCGTTGTGATGATCGCTATAGGTAGTTTTTCCATTTGCTATTGTTTCCTCAATCTCAATTCGTTCCTTTTTCGGCGCAAGAAGGCATGGTGCAGGGGGCGACGACTTTGATCCCAACGAATCGAAGTGAAACACGACCTTCAGCTTCGCCCGGGCAGGCGCCCTTGTCGATCAGGCGCGCGCAGGTTGGGATTCACCTCGCGGGGGAACCGCAGTCTCTCCGCGATCGCTGAGGCAAGGGGAAGGATCTTCTCGACAGTCAGGGCGCGCCTCTCCGAAAGCCCCGATTATGCTCACTGCGGGCCTTGATCTGCGTCGGGCCGGTCCGCCCAACGCTGAGCGCAGGCCTCCGCACCGGGTGTGGTGGGGCGCCCTTCGTCACCCGGCGCGAGCGCGCTCACTGAGGTTCGTATCTCCGGCGTCGCTGAACACCACGGCGCTGGCAGGATCCAGCTTCAGGGTTACGGTCTGGCCGTGCGCTGGCGGCGCGGCCCTCCAGCGGACTGTGGCTTCGACGCCCCCGAGGTCCAGGATCAGCCTGTGGCCGTCGCCCGCGAAGCGGGTCGCCAGCACCCGGACATCTGCGCCCTCCGCGGCGGGCTGCAGGGATTCCGGGCGTATGCCGACGCGGACCGGCCCATCGCTTACCCCTGGAGCCGAAAGATCGCCCACCGCTGTCCTTACATGGCCTGCGACCGCCTGCCCGGGGATGACCACCATCTCGCCGAGAAGTCGGGCGGCGACTAGGCTCACGGGCCGCCGGTAGAGGACTTCTGGACCGCCCGTCTGCAGAATTCGCCCCTCTGACATCAGGAAGAGATCGTCGGCGATGGCCATCGCCTCCTCAGGGTCATGGGTGACCACCAGCACGGTCGCACCAATCCGCCTCAAATCCTCGAGGAGTGCGTTGCGCACGGTCTCCTTCAGAACGCCGTCCAATCCTGAGAAAGGCTCGTCCAGGAGGAGGATGGAGGGAGCCCGCGCGAGGGCTCTGGCGATCGCCACCCTCTGCTGTTCTCCGCCGGACAGGCTGTGCGGCCATTCGGACGCCAGCTGCGTGATATGAAACTGGTCCAGGAGGCTGAGCACCTGTCGGCGCCGGTCGGCCCGGGACAGGCCGGTCAGACCGAATCCGACGTTCTCCTCGACATTCAGATGCGGAAAGAGCGCATTGTCCTGGAAGACCAGGCCCACCCCCCTCGCCTCAGGCGGCAGGGCGCCTTTCGCGGAGGCGACGAGCTGGCCACCGATCCTGATCTCTCCCTCGTCCGGGTGATCGAGTCCGGCGATCATTCTCAGGAGGGTGCTCTTGCCGCAGCCTGAGGGGCCAAGGAGGCAGGCGATCCGACCTGGATTCAGCTCAAGGCTGACGGAATCGACCACGGTGCGGGATCCGAAACGGCGGGAGACCTCGAGGAGTTCCAGCAGGGGGTTCATGAGAGCCTTTCCCTTCCGGCTGGCGGGGCCGCAGAGGCGATCCGTCCTGTCAGCCAGATCACGGCGGGCAGGGAGAGGAACAGGATCATCAGGGACGGCGCCCCGGCCTGCCCAAGCCGCTCGTCCAGGGCGTAGTTGTTGGCGATCACCGCCAGGGTGTCGAAGTTGAAGGGCCTCAGGATGAGGGTGGCCGGAAGCTCCTTCAGGATGTCCACCAACACGATCAGCCCGGCGGTCAGGAGCGAGCCGCCGGCAAGGGGAAGCCGGATCGACAGGGCGCTGGCGACCTCGCTGCGTCCCAGGGTCCGCGCCGCCTGCGGAAGGGAGGGGCGGATGCGGGTGAGCCCGGCGTCGATGGGCTCCAGGGCGGAGGCCATGAGCCTGGCCGCATAGGCCAGGATCAGCAGGACCAGGGCCAGGGCCGTTCCCGACCCGGGGAAGAGGCTCCAGATCACCCCTGCAGGGGCGAGGAGGCCGATGGCCATGACGGCGCCTGGCGTCGCATAGCCCAGGCTGGCCAGCCGCACGAGGCGCGGGCGCCGCTCAGATCCCAGCGCCAGCAGGGTGGCGAGCCCCACCGTCACCAGCGCCCCGGCGATGGCAAGGCCCAGGCTGTTCCGGGCGGCGATCGCAAGGCGGCTCCAGTCCGGGGACTGCGCCCCCAGGTGCGCCAGCAACCATCCGGCCGGGACCAGGAGGCCGGCGCAGAGCAGGAAGAGGCAAAAGGCGGCGGCGGCCAGGCCCGGTCCCCGGTCGAGGTGGACCGGTTCCGGGGACCGCCATCGCGTCTTGCCCGTCTCATGTATGCGGCCCCTCCGGCCCGCCCGTTCGATCCAGAGCAGCACGGCCGCCGCCGCCAGGAGGGGCAGGGCGAACCGGGCGGCGCTGACGGTCGAGCCATAGACCGACCAGGCCCGGACCACGCCGGTGGTCAGGGTCTGGACGCTGAGGAAGTAAACGGCGCCGTAGTCCGCCAGCGTCTCCATGACGGCCAGGGCGACACCGGCCCCCAGGGCCGGGCGGGTCAGCGGCAGGGCGACCTTGAAGAAGGCGGCGGCGCTCCCGAGCCCCAGCATCCGGGCGGCGTCCAGGGCCGAGCCGGGAAGGTTCAGGAAGGCGGCGCGCATGGCGAGGAAGACATAAGGATAGAAGGCCGCCGAAAGGACAAAGACCGCGCCGCCGGGGCTGCGGATCTCGAAGGGCAGGTCCTGGCCGGTGAGGTCCCGGATCGCGCTCCTGAGGGGCCCTGCCACATCCAGCAGGTCGGCGTAGCCATAGGCCACGGCGAAGGCGGGCATGGCCAGGGGCAGGGCGAGGGCCCAGCTGAAGACCGACCTGCCCGGGAACCTGTGCATCACCACCAGCCACGCTGCCACGGCGCCGGCGACGGCGGTGAACGCTCCGACCCCCAGGGCCAGGATAGCCGTCGTCGCGGCGTACCTAAGAACATCGGACAGGGGGATCCGTGCGGCGCCTTCGCCGAAGGCCGCCGCCAGGACACCGGACAGGGGCAGGAGGACCACGGCCGCCGCGCAGGCGGCCAGGACGCCGATCACCCGGGAGCCGGGGGTCCCGAATGAGGGGCGGGGGCTCAGCGCCAGCCCGCCGCGCTCATGATGGACTGGGCCTCCGGTTGGCGGCGGGCGAAAGCCGAGGCGCTCATCGGGTGCGCCTTGAAGCCCGCATAGGCCCGAACCGACTCCGGCGCCTCCACCTCCGGCGAGACCGGGAACTCGGAGTTATTCGCCGCAATATGGGCCTGGGCCGCCGGAGAGGTCAGGAACTCCATGAGCTGGACCGCGTTCTCCCGGTTGGGCGAGGCCTTCGCCAGGCCGAGGCCGGCGATGTTCACGTGGGATCCCTGGCCGTCGAGGCTGGGGAAGGCCAGCTTGACCTTCTCGGTGACGGCCCGGTCGGCCGCGTCCTCCCCTGACGCCATGCCCAGGTAATAATAGCTGTTGGTGATCGCGACCTCACAGACCCCCGCGGCGACGGCGCGGATCTGGTCCCGGTCTCCGCCCTCGGGAGGGCGAGCCATGTTGGCGACGACGCCCTTCGCCCAGGCCTCGGCCTTCTGCGGCCCCCAGGCCTCGATCAGGGCGCCCATCAGGGACAGGTTGTAAATGCTGTCCGAGGACCGGACGCAGATCTTGCCGCGGAAGCGCGGGCCCGCCAGCTCGGCATAGTCGTCGACCTCCTCGGGCTTCACCTTGGCCGCATCGTAGGCGACCACTCGCGCCCGTCGGGAGAAGCCGAACCAGGCGCCATCGGGTTCCCGCAGGGCGGCGGGTATGCGGGCCTCAAGGGTTTGAGACTTGAGCGGCTGGAAGAGCCCCGCCTCCTGGGCCCTCCACAGCGCTCCGGCATCGGCGGCGATGAAGACGTCGGCGGGGCTGTTGGCGCCCTCGGCCTTCAGGCGGGCGACCAGCTCGTCGGCCTTGCCCTCGATCCTGTTGACCTTGATCCCCGTCTCCCGGGTGAACTGCTCATAGAGGGCCAGGTCGCTGTCGTAGTGCCGGGCGGTGTAGACATTCACCACCTTCTCCGCCGGCGGCGGGGCGGAGCAGGCCGCCATGCCAAGGAGGGAGACGGAGAGGAGTTTCAGGAGGAGTTTCACGGATTGGGCCTTTCGGACGGCGGCGAGGTTCGGTGAGCAACTCATTTTGAGAAGCATTCGCAAAACGGATGCACTGTGGGTCGTTGGCCGTCAAGTGCGGGGCCGTACCCAAGGGTCCCGATCTTCACGCCGTCCGTCCGAGGCGCGTGCGTCTAATCGAAGTCCAAGGCCAGCTGGGCGCTGTCCTTGGGCTTTTCGCGGCCTCGCCGCCTGTCGCCCGCCCCGGGCAAGCCGGACTTGCGGCTTCCGTGCTTGGTGGCGATGAGCCGGGCGGCGCCCTTGTGGCCGCTGTCCCGGCGCAGGGTGTGAAGGGTCTCGCGGGCCACGCGCATGGCCCCCGCGTTGTCGACGACCGGGGCGGGATAGTCGAGACCGGTCGCCCCCTCCCAGCGCCAGGGCTCCTGGAGGAAGGCGTCGGGGACGGCGGCGAGTTCAGGAACCCAGGCCCGGACGAAGGCGCCGTCGGGATCCTGGTCATGGCCCTGCTTCACGGGGTTGTAGATCCTCAGCGTATTGATGCCCGTCGTGCCGGACTGCATCTGCACCTGCGGCCAGTGGATCCCCGCCTCGTAGTCCACGAACTTCCGCGCCAGGTGCAGGCCGCTTTCCCGCCAGGGAAGCCAGAGGTGGTAGCTGGCGAAGGACATCAACATGGCGCGCATGCGGAAGTTGATCCAGCCGTGGGCGTCCAGCGCCCGCATGCAGGCGTCGAGGAAGGGATAGCCGGTCAGGCCCCGGCTCCAGGCCTCCAGGCGGTCCGGATCGGCCTCGCTGGGGCGCACGCCGTCGTAGGCCCGGTGGAGGTTCTCGAACTCGATCCGGGGCTCGTCCTCCAGCTTCTGGACGAAGTGGCAGCGCCAGTGCTGGCGCCCCGAGAAGGAGGCGAGGGACCCCCGCCACCGTCCCGCATCGGGCGCGCCCGAGGTCCGGAGCTCGCGCTGGCGCGCCCAGGTGGCCTGCGCGACCTCCCGCATGGAGATCGTCCCCCAGGTGAGGTGGGGCGAGAGCCGCGAACTGGAGCCATAGGCCGTGACCGGGCTCGACATCTCCCGGCGATAATCGCGGCCGCGACCGGACAGGAAGCTCTCCAGCACCTCCAGAGCGGCGGCGCGTCCCCCTGCCTGGCGATGGGGGCAGGGATCGGGCGCCAGGCCGAGCTCGCCCGCCGACGGAAGCTGCGCCGGCCAGTCCCCGCCAAGGGGAACAAGCCCTTCGGGCGGCGGCGTCGTCGGCCTGGCCATGTCCCGGTCCCAGGCCTGGGCCCAGCCGTTCCTGGACTTCAGGCGGCGGATCACGCCGAACTGGCGTTCCTCTCGCCAGGGAAGGCCCGCCGCCTTCGCCCAGGCGCTGACGGCGAGGTCCCGGGCGTAGGTCCAGCCGTTCCCGGTTTCCTCGTGGCTCCAGAGGCCGGCGACGCCATGGCGCTCATGGATGCGGCCCAGCACCTCCACAGCCTCCCCGACCTCGACGCACAAGGGCTGGCCCAGCCGGGCCAGCGAAGCGGCGAGTTCATGGAGGCACTCCGCGGCGAAGGCCCACTGCCTTCCGGACGCGTCCCGCTGGGCCCAGAGCCCGGGCTCGACGATGTAGAGGGGAAGCACCGGCCCTGCGGCGGCGGCCAGGGCGAGGGGGCGGTGGTCGGCGATGCGCAGGTCGCGCTTGAACCAGACCACCTGCAGGGGACGCCTCACCGGGACCTCCCTGGGTCCAGCAAGGCCGGGATCTGCTTGCGGAAGGCGAAGAAGCCTGCCGTCGCATGGGGCCAGAAGCGGGAGTCCCAGTCCCGGCGGACCTGGATGAGCCTCAGGCCCTCGGCCTCAAGGTCCCGCGCGGCCTGCGCCAGGGCGTCCGCCGTGGGGCCAATGGGGGCGAAGGGGGTGACAAGGGTCCGCACCTGCGCCGCCCGGGCTGCGGCGACCAAGGCGTCGGCGTCGAGGCTGTCGATGAGGGTCACCGGCCCCTCCATCCGCCCCGCCAGGCGGTCGGCGGCGTCCCTTGCAGCGCCGGCCGCGAACCGGGCGGAGGCCTCGCCAAGGGAGAGGCGGGGATCCGCCGTGACGATCGCCGCGACTGCGGCCGCAGGGTCGATCCCGCCAAGGTCGGGGGCCAGGTCTTCCGGCGTCGCCAGCAGCAGGAAGGGCCCTGGCGGCGGTGAGGCTGCGGCTAGCGGCAGGCCCGCCGGGGGTTCGGGCGCCGCCTCCACCAGGGCAGGGGCCTCCGTCGCCAGGCCCGAAGGGGCGAAGCGGCCCCCCGTGAAGCGGGCGATGTTCTCCCGGGTCGCCAGGTAGGTCTTCCCCGGGGTCTGCAGGCCGGCCACCCACCGCCAGGACAGGGTGTTGCTGGCCGGGTCGGCGTCTATGAGCTGGCGCAGGAAGAGATCCGCCCCCAGGGCCCAGGGCAGGCGCAGGGTGAAGATCCAGATCGAGGCGAACCACATGCGCGCGTGGTTGTGCAGGTAGCCGGTCCGGGCGAGTTCGTGGGCCCAGTCGTCGAAGCCCTCTATGCCCGTACGGCCCGCCTCGGCGTCGGCGAGGGCCTGCTCGTCAACCACGCCGCCCCGCTGGCGGTCGCGGGTCTCCAGGAACCGGGACCAGACGGAAGGCCGCATTTCCAGCCAGCCCTTCCAGTAGGTGCGCCAAAGCACCTCCTGGATGAACTTGTCCGCGCCGGCGATCCCGTGGGTCTGCAGGACCTCATCGACCACCTCGGCTTCCGTGATCACCCGGTGGCGCAGGTAGGGGGAGAGCCGTGAGACGGCGCTGGGTTCGCCAGGTCCCGGGTCCAGGTTACGGCCCTCTGCATAGGCGCGCCCCGCCGCCGGGAGAAAGCCGGCGAGGCGCTCCAGGGCGGCCTGGCGGGTCGGCGGGAACATCCCGGATTCTGGCACGGCGTCCCTCTGGTCCCGTCGTCGGCGTGAGGCGGCCTCCGCCTGTCCCCCTGCCGGCCATATGTCGCCGCGCCTCAGGCGAGGGAAGGGGGCGCCTTCGGATGACGTCGCGGCACGCCGCCGATTTCTCCCGCCGCCGCGCCGATCGCTTCGGCCAGGGCCGGGACCTCGGCGTCCCCGACGGTCCGCATCTCGAGGAGCACCCGGTCCTGTTCGATACGTCCCAGCACGCGGGTCGGGCCGGTGCGCAGGCGCAGGGCCAGGTCCTCGGCGCTGAGGCGCTCGCTCGACAGGGCCAGGGCGCGGCCCGGCAGGGGACGCATGGGC
>VYMD01000251.1_pt1 | contig 13957 bp, 12 predicted proteins | sample 5115311 | NCBI WGS metagenome assembly VYMD01 (sample SAMN12291779, study PRJNA351875) | freshwater metagenome | isolation source: freshwater lake | place: USA: Michigan, Wintergreen Lake | collected 2013-08-08
GAGCAGGATGAAGAGCCCCGGCCAGTCAAAGGGCGCCCGCAGCTCGGGCTGACTGAAGTCAAACGTGGGCTGGGCAGAGGCTGGGGGTGGATTCGCCCAGCGGGCGACGAGGCGCACCGAGTCGGCGCTCGTGGTGAGTGTGGTCGTGTCACGCCCGCCGTCGGTGGTGTCGATGATGCGGTAGCGCAGGGCGAGGCGCTGCACCGAGTCGATGCTGAACGAGCGCAGGTGCCACCGCAGGCTGTCGGCGAGGATGGTGACGCGGCGGCTGGGCTTGTCGTCGTCGACCAGCGTATCGACCGGCACGGCGCGCGTCAGTGTGTCGATGCGGATGAGCTCAAAGGGACGGTAGGCCTGGGCGGTGTCGGGCGGCAGCAGCGGATAGCCCTCAGCATAGCGAATCGTGCCCACCGCAGTGATCGGGCAGCCGATCGCCACCGTGTCGGTCTCGAACGTGAACGTGGCCCCTAGGTCGCCCTCGTCGCAGCTTTTCGCGGCACCCATGAGCATGAGCGCGATGAGCGGCAGCAGCAGCGCCCGCCACTTCCGAATCGAAAGCCTAGCGCCCATGGTACTCCTTTCGCCGTAGAAAAAAGCGCTCGAGCTGATGGAGCACGTCGCCTGAGCAGTCGATGCTGGTATAGTCGATGCCGTAGCGGCGGCGCAGCTCGCTCAGGCGGGTGTCAAGTGCGGCAAAGGGCGGTTCGGCCAGGCGGCGGCCCAGCAGTCCACCCGTGACCCAGCGCAGTCGGCCTCGCTCGGCATCGACCACCGGCAGGATGCCCGCCTCGGCCACGCGCGCCTCGTCGGGGTGGTGGGTACGCAGCAGCACCACCTCGTGCTTGAGGTGCAGGCGCGCGAGCACAGCCTCATAGCCAGACTGGTCGAGAAAGTCAGAGATCACAAACAGCACCGCCCGTCGCGGGTGCAGCCGCCGGAAGAAGTCGAGCGCCGCGCGCAGGTCGGTGGTGGGGCTCACCCGCTCGAGGGCCAGCAGGCGGGTGAGGGCCGCAAGCAGGGGGCGACGGCCCCTGCGGCTATGGGCCAGCAGCTCGATGCGGTCAGAGAACGCGGCCAGCCCAAAGCGGTCGCCGCTCTCTTGGGCGCTGATGGCCACGGCGGCGGCCAGCTCGAGCGCGGCGCGATATTTCGACCGGCCGCCGGCAGCAAAGTCCTGCGAGGCCGACACATCGACCAGGATGAACACCGACAGCTCACGCTCTTCGCGAAAGATTTTGACGAACAGGTGCGTGCTGCGGGCCGACACGTTCCAGTCGATGCTGCGCACGTCGTCGCCTGGCTGATAGCCGCGCACCTCGTCGAACTCGAGCCCGGCTCCGCGAAAGGCCGTGCGGTATTCGCCCGCGAAGGCGCCGTGCACCCGCTTGCGCACAGCGATCTCGAGCCGCCGCACCTGGGCCATCAGTTCGCGGGCCGTGGGCCGGTCGGCGAGGGGGCGTTGGGTGGGGGGCTGGGCGGGCGCCGACATGGGCAGGCAAATTAGCCAGTGGCAGCAGGCCGCAGGCGCCGGGGCCCGCGCCTAACTTGCGCCGCCGCTGCCAGTCGCGGCCCCCGCCTTCACCAACATGGACTTTAGCCGCTTCGTCGCTGCGCGCCTGAGCCTGCGCAACCCGCGCAGCTTTGGCCGCGTCGGCATCCTGCTCGGGGTGCTGGGCGTGGCCCTGGGGGTGGCGGTGATGGAGGTGGCGCTGTCGGTGGTAGCAGGCTTCGAGCGGGCCATTGAGCAGCAGATCGTCGGCACCACCGGTGCACTGCGCGTGGGCGCCTATCTGCCCTTTGCCGACGAGGTCAAGCGGCCCCTGGCGCTCGACTATACCTTATATAATGAACTGCAGCGCGAGGGCCTGATCACGGCCGCAGCGGCCTATGCCGACCAGGCGGCCATCGTGCGCCACGGCAGCGCCCTCGAGGGCGTGGTACTGCACGGAGTGGACGCGCGCTGGCCTGGCGGTGCCTTCAAATCTGGGCTGCGCGCAGGGCGGCTGCCCGTGGCCACGCCCGACAGCGCCGGGCGGCTCGAGCTGCTGCTCTCCACGCGCCTGGCGCGCCGCCTCGAGCTCGACGTGGGCGCGCGCGTGCGGCTGTATGTGATGCAGAGCCGCGTGCGCGCGCGAGCGGCCGCCGTGGTGGGCCTCTATCAGACGCCCCTATCCGAAGTGGACGACGCCATCGTCATCTGCGCCCTTGGGCCGGTGCAGCGCCTGCAGGGCTGGGGGGCCGACGAGGTCGAGGGCTATGAGCTCTATGCCGACACGCCTATAGACTCGCTGCCCGCGCTGGCCGAGCGCCTCGACGCCCGCGTGCCCCCCGACGAGCGTGTGCACGCCATCCAAGACCTGCACCCCGAGGTGTTTGACTGGCTCGGCCTGCAGCATCAGAATGTGCTTGTGCTGCTCATTCTCATGACGGGTGTGGCCGTGGTGAACCTCGCCGCCGCCCTGCTGATTCTCATCACCGAGCGCACCCACAGCATCGGCCTGCTTAAGGCGCTGGGGGCGGGCGACGGGCAGATTCAGCGCATCTTTTTATGGCAGGCGCTGCTGCTGCTGGGGCTCGGTCTGCTGCTGGGCAATGCCCTCGGCCTCGGCCTCATCGCCCTGCAGAACGCCACCGGCTGGGCCACGCTCGACCCCGAGCATTACCTCATCTCGACCGTGCAGATGGACTGGGTGTGGGGGCGCTTTGCGCTGACGAATCTCGGCGTGGCGGCGGTGAGCCTCATTTGCCTGCTGCTGCCGGTGAGGGCCGTGGTGGCGGTCAGCCCAGTGCGCGCGCTGCGCTTCTGAGGCTAATACTTCACCGATAGGCTGACCTCCTGCGTGGGCGCTTTGAGTTCAAAGGCTGACTCGTCATAGCGCGGTCCGCGCATGCTGGGTCTGGGGTCGCGGCTAGCGCCCCAGCCCTCTTTGGGCAGCCCCATCCAATTGGTGTCCATTTTGCCGTTGCCGTTCTCGTCGTGAATCACGGCCACGGCATAGCGCCCGGGCGGCAGGTCGCCCAGCGTCACGGTGGCCACCCCCTGGCGGATGGGCAGCACCTGCTGACGCACAGCAGGCTTACCCCCCGGGAAGCCTTTGTCTTGGTTGTGCAGCGACAGCATGACCTGCCCTTGATCGCTGCGCAGGCCCGTGACGCGAATGGTCAGGCTGGCGGTCGTTTGCGCCCACAGCCCCGGGGCTAGGCCCACTGTCAGAAGTAAGAGGACACGGTATCGTAGCATGGCTTGTTCTTTGGTGGATAGATGCCCCGAAGGGAGCGGCGACGCATTGCCCTTGGGTCAGCACAAGAACGGACGTAAACTTGCTCTATGCGCACATGGCTGCTACTGCTACTGGTGTTAACGGGCGCCCAGGCCGCTGGTCAGGGTTTTGGCCAGATTTATCGCGACGGTCAGCTGGTGGCCACAGTGCAGCCGGACGGCTGGATCGTGAGTACCCAGGGCTCGGGCTTCATCGCGCAGGTGTCCGCGCGAGGCGAACTGCTGCGGCGCGGCCAAGTCGTGGCCCGATTTGAACCCATGGGCATGGTGGTGTCGGTCGAGGGGCGTCTGCTGGGGCAGATCGATGGGGGTGGCTATGTCTACCGCGCTGGCCAGGCCGTGGGGCAGATCGACGATCAGGGCTGGGTCTATGAGAGCGGGCGGCAGGTGGGCCAGGGCATGAATGTGCCTCGACTGACACTGGTGGCCTACTTTTTCTTTTTGACGGACGCTGCCGCGCCCGACGCGCGTTAAGGTCTAGACGTGAGCCCGCGCACCTTCCTTCTCAGCCTATTGCTCTGCACAGCAGCGCTGCCCACGTGGGGCCAGCGCGAGCCCGAGGTGCAGCTTGCCGAGCGTTACTACGAATCGCGCGACTATGAGCGAGCCCTGGCGCTATATGAGCGCCTCTATCGCGCGCAGCCCGAGCAGCCCGCCTATGCCGAGCGCGCCGTCGAATGCCTGCAGCGCCTCAAGCGGGGAGACGAGGCCCTGCGGCTGATCGAGCGGGCCCTGCGGCGCAGCCCGGGCAGCATCGCGCTGGGGGTGCTGCGGGCCGAGCTGCTCGAGGCCCAAGGGCAGGAAGAGCTCGCACGCGAGCAGCGGCAGGCCCTCGTGAGCGCGCTGAGCACCGGCGAGGCGGGCTTTGAGCAAGTGCGCGCACTAGCGGGAGCCTTCACCGCGCGACGGCGCTATGTGTGGGCTGAGGCCGCCTATCGCCAGGGGCGTCAGCTACCGGGGCTCGAGGGCGCCTTCGGGGCTGAGCTGGCTGCAGTCTTGACCGCCGATGGCCGCCCAGCCGAGGCTGCGCGCGAATGGCTCGAGATGGGGCGTCAGTCGCCGAACCTCTGGGGTGCGGCGCGTCAGCAGATTTTGCGCCTGAGCACTGAGGCCAGTGCCCCCGCTCTCGAGCGCGTGCTCACCCAGGCGCTCAACGCCGACCCAAACAATCCTGCCCTGCGCGAACTGCTGGCCGACTTCTACGTGCAGACAGAGAACTACGCCGCCGCCCTCGCCCAGACCCGCGTGCTCGACCGCCAGCGCCGTGAGGGTGGCCAGCGCCTCTATCAGCTGGCCGCCCTGCTGCAGCAGAACGGCCGCTATGAGCTGTCGAATCAAGCCCTCGAGGCGGTGCTGCGCGCGGCAGGCGATTCGCCTTTGGCCATGAATGCCCTCGTGCAGCGTGCGAAAAACTTTGAGCTCAGTGCCCTCGCGCAGCGGCCGGTCGACAGCCTGCGCATTCGACGGGCGGTGGGGGTGTATGATTCGCTTTTCACGCAGTATGGGCGCTCGGCCCCCTTTGCTGAGGCCCTGCTGCGCAAGGCCCGGCTCTGCATGGCCTATACGCACGACCTACCCACGGCGCAACAAGAGCTCGAGACCCTCAGCCGCCTGAGCCTGAGCGACAGTAGATGGGCCGAGGCGCAACTGCTGCTGGGCGATGTGCTAGTGATGCAGGGCGAATATGCCCGCGCGCGCTTGGTCTACGAGGCCGTCACGACACGCCTGCCCGAGGCCCCCGAGGCGGCGCTCGCCAAGCTACGCGATGCCCGACTGGCCTATTACAAGGGCGACTTTCACTATGCCCGGGCGCGCCTACAGGTGCTCAAAGAGAACCCCTCGACTGACGTGGCCAATGACGCCATTCAGCTCTATTTATTGATTCAAGACAACCTCGGCCTCGACAGCACCACGGCGGCTCTGCTGCCCTTCGCGCGCGCGCAGCTGCTAGCCCTGCAGCGGCGCTACCCGCAGGCGCTGGCAGTGCTCGACTCGGTGCTGACGACCTATCCGGGCCACCCCATCACCGACGACGTGTTTTGGCAGAAGGGCGCCATCCGCATCGAGCAAGGGCGTGTGGCTGAGGCCCTGATCGCCTATGACCTGATTGTCGAGCGCTATGACCGCAGTGTGCTGGCCGACGATGCCCTCTTTGCCAAAGCCGAGGCCATGCACTATCTGCTGCGCGACACCGAAGCGGCTCAGCGCCTCTACCTCGAGCTGCTAACGCGCTATCCGGCCAGCCTGCTGGGGGTCGAGGCACGGCGGCGCATCCGCCTGCTGCGGGGTGAGCCTGGCACCTAAAACGCCAGCGGCCGACGGAGTTGCCGTCGGCCGCTGCTTGAGCTGAGGTGTGGCTTAGTTGCCGCCCTCGAGCAGCTTCTTCTTTTTGGCGCTGTAGTACTCCGCCTTCTTCTCATCCTCAAGGCGCAGGGTCACTTGAACGAGTGAGTTGAGCACGTCGGTATTCGTGGGCTCGTATTCGTGTGCCTTTTCTAAGAAGGGTAGCGCTTCGCCGAGCAGGGCCTTCATTTTGTTCTTCTCGGCCTCATAGCCTTTATCGTCAAGCTTTTTCTTGTCGATCAGATCGTTGGCGTTGTCGATCACGGCCTTGGCTTTGTTCACCAGCACGGCACCAGTGTTGTAATAGGTGATCCACCGGTTTTTGCCCATGTCGCCCACCCACACGCTGTCGGGCAGCTGGCGCAGCTGAGCATAGACAGCCATGGCTTCATCGCTGCGGTTAGCTTGTTCGAGCATAACCGCATAGTTCAGACCGATGTAGATATCAGAGGGCTTGTCGTTATAGGCTTGAGCGAATTTGCCCATGGCTTTTTCGCGCAGCTCTGGGTTGTTGTTATAGATCGACAGCTCTTGCAGGCGCAGTTCGTCGTTGGAGGGGAATTTCTGACGCCCTTCTTCGAGGATCGCAATTGCCTTGGGTTCGTTTTTCTCAAAGATGCGCACGAGCGAAACGAGGCTGTTGTACATCGACGGCAGGTCTTCAGTTGTGCTGGGCGCGATGCGCAGATAGGTCATCAGGTCGTTGATGGCCTTAGAGGTGTCGCTTGAGTAGAGGTAGGAGAACGCACGTAGCTGCACCAGCGTGGGGAGAAACTTTCGCCGAATGCTGTCTTCAAGATTCCCCATGGCATCAATCGAATACACGAGCGTAGCGGCACACTTTGGGTATTCCTTGGCGCGCCACTGCGCATCGGCCAGGCCGTTGAGGGCATTGGCTACCTCGCCCCACTCGCCGTTGATTTGGGCGGCCAGCTTGCTGTCGATATCGTTCACTTTAGCCTTGCGCAGGGCGACATAGGCATCCACCTGGCGGTTGGGAAAGTCGCGGTTGAGACCCTCAGCGTTTAGGCCTGCTCTCACCTGACCTTCGATTTGATTCAGGGCCTGGGCTAGAAAGAGATTGGCCTTGGCCATGTCTTTCGGCTTATACCCCGTCGTATCCTTAAGCCCCTCTTGGATGAATCGAGCAGCATCAGGGAATTTCTTACTCGTAAAAGCCGCATAGCCGGCGTTAAGCTTGCTCTTCTGGGCCCAGGCGCCGGTGGCCAGCAGCAGAGCGGCACACAGGCACAGGGCAGTCGCGGTGCGGGTGAGCATAATGGTAAGGGCGTTGGGGGTGGGATACGTTGCGTTTCGGGGGCAAAGCTAGCCATTTCGGCCCGGCTGGGCCGGCACTCACGCGTCGGACAACTCGAGCGGAATTAAAAACGTAGCCAAATGCGTCTATAGCCTACCGACTCGCATCTTTCGATCGGATTCACCCCCCCAACTGCGCCGTGGCCATTCTTTCTATCCGCAACGTCGTCAAGCAATACGCCACCAAGCTGGCGGTCAACAACGTCAGCCTCGACATCCCCGAGGGCTCGGTTTATGGCCTGCTCGGCCCCAACGGGGCTGGCAAGACCTCGCTGATCCGCATGATCACCCACATCACCCTGCCCGACCGGGGGGAGATTTTGTTCAAGGGTCAGCCGTTGAGTGATGCCCACCAGGCCCAGATGGGCTATATGCCCGAAGAGCGCGGCCTCTACCGCAAGATGAAGGTGGCTGAGGTGATCGAATACTTGCTCGAGCTCAAGGGTCTGAGCCGCGCCGAGGCGCGTCGCGTCACACAGCAGTGGCTCGAGCGCTTCGAGCTCGGCAGCTGGGCTCAGCGCAAAGTCGAGGAACTGTCAAAGGGCATGCAGCAGAAGGTGCAGTTTATCGCGACTGTGGCCCATCGCCCGCCGCTCCTGATTTTAGATGAGCCCTTCTCGGGGCTCGACCCCCTCAACGCTCAGCTGATCGAGCAGGTGATCGCCGAGCTCAGCCGTGAGGGCCACACGATCATCTTCTCCACCCACCGCATGGAGCAGGTGGAGGAGTTCTGCCAGCGTATCGCGCTGATCAATAACGGCGCCATCGTGCTGGAGGATGACATTCGCTCGGCCCGGCTCAAGTATCGACGCCCCATCTATGTGATCGAGGCTGACAGCGCCATCAGCGCAGATCAGCTGCCGCCGCAGGCCCGCATCACGGCCACCAAGGGCACGCAGCTGACCGTTGAGCTGACCGAGGGTCTGAGTCCGCAGGCCTTGCTTGCCCACCTCAACGGCCGTGTCGAGCTCACGCGCTTTGAGCTCTACCTGCCTTCGCTGCGCGACATTTTCATTGAGGTGGTGGGCCGCGACAACGTGCCTGCCGACGCCCTAGCCCCTGCCATCGCCTAACACCCGCCCCATCGCCATGTCGAAACTTCTAAAGGTTATCCGCCGCGAATACCTGATTCGGGTGACGAACAAGCTTTTTTTGGTCGGCACCATTCTCGCCCCGCTAGGCATCGCCGCCCTGATGATCATTCCCGCCCTGAGCTCGCTCGCCACTCGCGAGGACGTCACGGTCTATGTGATCGAGAACGGCACCGGCATCACGCAGCATCTGCGCCCCAGCGAGCACATTCGCTATATCGCCAGCACCGACCCCATCGACAGCCTCAAGGCGCGTGCGCTTGATGACAAGCAGATGGCCGTCGTGGTGGTGCCCGCCGACCTCAGCCGGGGGCAGTTGACCGTCACCTACCTCTCGACCAAGGCCCCAAGCCTGCCGGTCGAGCGCGGCATCGAGCGCAACCTGACCCAGGCAATTCGCAAGCTGCGCTTACTGGGGCAGGGCTTGGCGCCGGACAAGGTGGCGGCTAGCGATGTGGACCTGAGCCTGACCACCCGCACCCTCTCTAAAGACGGCGAGAAAGCCGGCTCAGCCTTCCTAGCCTATATCATGGGCAATGGCATGGCCTTCCTTATCTATATGATGCTCGCCATCTATGGCCAGATCGTGATGCAGGGCGTGATGGAGGAAAAGACCAATCGCATCATGGAGGTCATGATCTCGTCGGTGCGGCCGATCGAGCTCATGTTTGGCAAGATCGTGGCGATCGGCCTCGTGGGCCTGACCCAGCTCGTGATCTGGATGCTGCTGATGTGGCTGTTGTGGACAGGCTTCCTGCTGGCCCTGCCGCTGATGAACATCCAGGTGCCGGAGGCCGATCCTGGCGATCTCGAGGGGGTGGCGGCCACTGCCTTTAACATCCGCCAGGCCATCAACTCGTTCTCGGGCTGGATGCTGCCGCTCTTTGTGCTCTACTTCATCGGGGGCTTCTTCATCTACGGCTCGCTGTTTGCTGCCGTGGGCTCAGCAGTGGACCAGCCGCAAGACGCCTCGAACCTGGCCTTCATCCCCACGCTGCCCTTGCTCGTGCCGGTGATCGTGCTGGGCGCCATCATCTCGAACCCCAACGGCGCCATGGCTGTGTGGATGTCGCACATTCCGCTGTTCTCGCCCACCGTCATGATGGTGCGGGTGGCGGCTGGCGTGGTCGAGTGGTGGGAGGTGGCCCTCTCGCTGCTGCTGCTCATCGGCGGGGTGGTGCTGGTGGCCTGGCTCAGCGCCCGCATCTATCGCGTGGGGGTGCTGCTCTACGGCAAAAAGGTGTCGGTGGGCGAGCTCTTTAAATGGATGCTCGCCAAGACCTAAGCGCCGCCTGGCCGCGTTACTAAGGGCGTGCGCATAGGGGCATCTAACCGGCTGAGGCTCTGGGCTCTGGCGGGGGCGATAGCGCCCCTGCTCGCCTGTGGGCAGGAGCCCGCCTATCGCCCTCGGTTGGTGCAGCTGAGCGGGCAGCGCTTCGAGCAGCGTGCCGTGGGCACCTACGCCTTCGACCCCACGGTCACGGCTGTCGCCCTCGTCTGCCGCTACGGTCAGGGCCACTACCTCAACCCCACTGCGTGGGACGGCCGCCGACTCGAGCGCCGCATCACCGCCGTCGAGCTCGTCTATTCCGCACACCCGCCCGACACCAGCGCCTGGCTCACGCCCTATTCGGCCCTGCTTACCGCCCGTCTGCAGGCTCTGCAGAGCCTTGAGCCCCGCCTAGCCGACACCGCCTATGCGCGCCGGGTGCGCTTCAGCCTCGTGGTGCAGACGGCGGCACCCAGCCGCGCGGCCGCCGAAGGCCTCTTTCATGGGGCCATCATTCACTACGTGACCGAACCCGAGCGGGCCCAGCCCGGCAGCCGCGCCCCTGTCGAGGCCGAGCTTGAGCGCGTCAAGCGCATCGTCGGCGGCAAAGAGCCCCTAGCAGACTCGACCCTGTTTCAGCTCGTCGCCCGCCGACCCGACTGGCGCCAGCAGGCTGTGCTGATCGACTGGACGGGCTCGATGTATCCACATGGGGCCAGTTTGATCCGTGCTTTGTGGCTGCTGGGGCGGCAAGACCTGCTAGGCGCACTGGCCCTGTTCAACGACGGTGACGATTTCGTCCACGGCGTGGCGCTGCGCCGCAAGCCACTCGGCAGCACCGGCGGCATCTATGAATGCCCCGACCCTGCCCGCCTCGACGAGCTGCTGCTGACCATGACCGAGGTGATGGAGGCTGGCGACGGTGGTGAGCCCGCCGAAAACGACATTGAGGCCCTGCTGTGGATGCAGCGGCGCTATGCCCATTACGGCCGACTCGTGCTGCTGGGCGACAACCGATCGGCTGTTCGCGACCTCGAGCTGCTGCCCCAGCTGCGCCTGCCGGTCGATGTGGTGGCCTGTGACGCGGCGCTGATGGAGCGCCGCCGGGGCAGCCGAGCGCCCCGGCGCCCCCAGCCGAACCTGCACCTGCTCACCATCGCGTGGTTCACCGGCGGCAGCTTCACGCTCGGCGATGAGCAGGTCAGCTTTGAGCGGCCACGAGCCGAGGGGGTGTGGACGGTGGCGGGGCTGCGTGTGGCCTCGGCCGGTGACCGCCTGGTGCCGCGCCCAGAGAAACCGCGTGCGCGTTAGCGCTGCGCATGATTTGGAGTGATAGCGAGAGGAGCGCATGGCTCGCTCCTGCGATGACTTGCGCGCGATGCGTGAGCAGATGAGAGGCTGTCATCGCGTGAGATCACGCCTCGAGTCGGTGTGGACAGCGCATGCTTTCCACACCGAGTGGTGCCGACGTGTCACACTTCTTGAAAATTGTTCTTTCACATGCTCGCGCACCATATGATATTAGATGCAGTGAACCTCAATCACTATTTTCTCATGACCAAAATCACGACTGGTTCGTACCAAGCCAACTCCATGGGTGGTGGTTTGGGCAGCAGCATGGGTTCGTTGACTCCTGCCGCTCCGCTTTCGTCGCCGAGCACGGCTCCCAAGCCCGCTAGCGCGACGGCCCCGGCCATCAAGCCGGCTGGTTCGAAGCCCGCCAAGAAGAAGGCCTCGAAGCCTGCTGCCAAGAAAGCCGCCAAGCCGGCTGCCAAGGCTGCTGCGAAGCCCGCTGCCAAGAAGAAGGCCGCGAAGCCCGCTGCTAAGAAGGCCGCCAAGCCCGCCGCCAAGAAAGCCGCGAAGCCCGCTGCCAAGAAGGCCGCGAAGCCCGCTGCTAAGAAGGCGGTGAAGAAGGCTGCTGCCAAGAAGCCCGCGGTGAAGAAGGCTGCTGCCAAGAAGCCCGCTGCGAAGAAGGCTGCTGCCAAGAAGCCCGCGGTGAAGAAGGCTGCTGCCAAGAAGCCCGCTGCAAAGAAGGCTGCTGCCAAGAAGCCCGCTGCGAAGAAGGCTGCTGCCAAGAAGCCCGCGGCCAAGAAAGCCGCTGCGAAGAAGCCCGCTGCCAAGAAGAAGTAAGCCCACGCCACACCAGCGCTGGGCTATTTCATAGCACGTTCTTCGATGATTTTGGTCTAACGGTTTGCACGGTGCATGTCGGGGTCGGTTCGCTGAATCCTACCCACAGCAGAGAGATGGCTCTGCGACCCCGACCGCTGGCTGTGCCCCGAAACCGGCTAGACCGATCGTCTGAAGCATCCGAGCAGCGAGCCTCGCTCGCACCTGCGGTGAGGGCCAAGTCACCGGTAACCAGACAGGTTCATCCCCAGAGGGAAGGTGTCCCCGAGGCGTACCTACACTGCTCAGCAGGTGGGATTTTTTGTTTTTAGGCACCTTTGGTCATGGCTTTCACCGCACGCATCGCCCTATTCGTCTTTGTCATGGCTGGGCTAAGGGCCCCAGGAGCTTGGGGCCAGGTCGTGAGCAGCCAGCGCGAGGCGATTCGCCGGGCCCTCGGCCAGAGCCTGGTGCTGCGTGGCGATTCGTTTCAGATCGGCTTTGCGCAGGCGGGGGTTGTTACGGCAGGCCTTCGGCCCAACCCAGTGCTCACGCTCGAATACTTGCAAGTGGGCGACCGCACCCAGGCCGTGCCGGGCTTCCCGTTCATCAGCGCGCCCAACCAGCAGCAGTGGAACCAGCTGGGCAAGCGCATGCAGATCGCGGGTCTGCGCCCGAACAAAATCGCCGTTGCCAGCGCCGAGGCCGACTTGGCTCGCCGCCGCTATGGCTTCGATCGCCAGCAGATCACCTATCAGGTGGCCCTCGAGTGGGCCGATCTCTGGTATGCCCACATGGTGCGCCAGAACCTAGCCGAGCAGCACCAGGCCATAGGCCGCATCAAGGCCAGCACCACCCTCACACCTGACGACCGAGGCAAGCTGGCTGTGGTCGAGGGGCAGCTCGCCCTGTTTGAGAACGACGCTGAGCAGCAGGTGCTGCTACACACACGCGACCTGCGGCTGCTGCTCAACACCCGCGACAGCCTCGACCCACGCGTCGAAGACCCCCTCGCGGGCCTGCCGCGCTTTGAGAACCTCGACAGCCTCGTGGCCGAGGCCCGCCGCCACAACCCCAGCCTAGCCGTCGCCCGGCAAGAGCTGACAGTGGCTGAACGCCAGCTCAGCCTTCAGCGCAGCTTAGCCTGGCCCACTCCAGAGGCTGGGGTGCTGTTCAATCCACAGGGGGGCGTGCCCTATGCTGGGGCCTATCTGGTGTTGCCTATATCAGCGTTCGATCGCAACCAGGGCAACCGCGAGCGGGCCCGCCTGGGCCTAGCATATGCCCAGAATGCCCTCGCCCTCGGCCAGACGCAAACCGAGCTCGGCGTCGAGCTGGCCTATGGTTCGCTACGCCTTCAGCGTGGCAACCGCGCCCGCACGGATGCCCTACTGGCCTCGAGTGAGCAGGTGCTAACCACGGCCGAGGCTGACCTGCGCGCCGGGCGCGGCAACTTGCAGGACTATCTCGTGCTGCTGCAGACCTGGTATGAAACCAAAGTGCTGCAGGATCAAGTGGGCCTGAACCTGCGCATCGCCGTCTATGACCTGCTGCGCGCCCTGGGTCGCCTCGACCTTCTCGTCGACTAAACGACTCTAGCGGGGCCCCACCAGCCGCGCGCGCAGCGTGGGCCACTCTTCCGCGAGGATCGAATAGTACACCGTGTCGCGCCACACCCCAGTGTCTGACACCATGTGGCGGCGCAGGCAGCCCTCATAGCTGGCCCCTAGGCCCTCAAGCGCCCGGCGCGAGGGGGCATTCAGCGCGTTGGCTTTGAACTCGACTCTCTCGCAGCCCAGTACACCGAAGCAATAGTCGAGCAGCACGGTCTTCACGGCGCGGTTGAGGCCCGTGCGCTGCCAGGGGCGGCCGATCCAGGTCCAGCCGATCTCGAGGCGGCGGTGGGCGGGCGCTAGGTTGCCCAGCCGAGTCGAGCCCGCCAAGCGGCCCGTGACATCGGCGATCACGAGGGGGAAGGCTAGCCCCCGCGCCTGCTCGTCGAGGGCAGTGGCTAGGTAGCCCTCGAAATCGGTCCGGCTGGCGACCCGCGTTAGGCTATAGCTCCACAGGGCAGGGTCTTGGGCCACGGCCCAGAGGGCCTCGGTATCGTCGGCTGCCAAGGGACGCAGGCGGACCAGGGGGGACTGGGCGTCGGGTCCGGCTAGGCTCAGGCGGCTCAGTAGCGGGGGCCAATCGGGCGTTTTGGGGCTCACAGTGCGGTTTTGTCAGTGAAGGCACGAAAAAGTTTGGAGGCTCGCTTGACAAGTGCCGCCGCCATGGTATCTTTGCATCCCCTTTCGGAAGGAAAGGGTCGCGATGCGAAAGGAAAAGCGAGCAGCTGATTCGATTGCACGGCGTTCTTTGAGGATACAAGACATTTAGGCCACAGTTGGAGCGTCTGGGTAAAGATGTTCCACCGGAAGCTCGGGTCCTGATCAAATTCTTTACAATGGAGAGTTTGATCCTGGCTCAGGATGAACGCTAGCGGCAGGCCTAATACATGCAAGTCGAGCGGGTCGTAGCAATACGATCAGCGGCGGACGGGTG
>VYMD01000770.1_pt1 | contig 13954 bp, 8 predicted proteins | sample 5115311 | NCBI WGS metagenome assembly VYMD01 (sample SAMN12291779, study PRJNA351875) | freshwater metagenome | isolation source: freshwater lake | place: USA: Michigan, Wintergreen Lake | collected 2013-08-08
TCAAGCTAGAGGTTTAAAGACTGATCGGGTTCCAATTATTTTTATTAATAAATATTTTACACAATTCATACCAGGTAAGCAAGAGGGCTACGCCACTACTACCGAATCATTACCGGGGAGGGGAAGTCGAGCATTTGTGAGGAAAAAAAACCTGCCCCTAATGCCGATGATAACGAGAAAAGGGACAGATTGGCTCAATTGAATGAGATTATTTTGAAGGGCCAGACGGCATCAGGAATTACATCATACCCATGCCGCCCATGCCACCCATGCCACCCATGCCGCCCATGCCGCCCATGCCGCCCATATCGGGGGCTGCGGCTTCTTTAACGGGTTTTTCGACCACGAGGGCTTCCGTAGTTAAGACCATACCGGCGATGGAAGCGGCGTTTTGAACGGCTGACCGTACTACTTTAGCTGGATCGATAATTCCGGCGGCGATTAAGTCTTCGTACTTGCCGGTGAGGACATTGTAACCGATGCTAAAAGCGGTATCGCGCACACCTTCCACGATCACATCGCCTTCCACACCGGCGTTGTTGGCTAACTGACGCAGGGGGGCTTCTAGGGCTTTGGCGACGATATCGGCGGCGACTTTTTCCTCATCGTTAGTGAGAGAAGCTTTGAAAGCCTTCACCTTAGAAGCCAGATGAATCAAGGTTGTACCACCGCCCGGGACGATACCTTCTGCCACGGCGGCTTTGGTGGCATTGAGGGCATCTTCGATGCGGAGTTTGCGATCCTTGAGTTCGGTTTCTGTGGCTGCCCCGACCTTAATGACGGCCACACCGCCGGCTAATTTAGCGATGCGTTCCTGTAATTTTTCCTTATCGAAGTCAGAATCGGTTTCTTCTAGCTGTTTTTTCAGTTGGGCGAGACGTTTCTGCACATCGGCTTTATTGCGGCTGTCCCCGGAGGCGACAATAATTGTATTGTCTTTTTCTAGGGTGATTTTTGCCGCTTGCCCTAGCAGATCGAGGCTAACCGTGTCAAGACTTAAGCCCACTTCTTCGGAAATCAGACGACCGCCGGTGAGAATGGCGATATCTTGTAAAACCGCCTTGCGACGTTCCCCGAAACTGGGGGCTTTGATAGCGACGACATTTAAGACACCCCGGGCCTTGTTGACCACGAGAGTGGCTAAGGCTTCGCCGTCCACATCTTCGGCGATAATTAATAGGGGACGACCTTGACGAGCAACGGCTTCGAGGACGGGGACTAATTCAGTGATCGCACTGATTTTTTTATCGGTAATCAGGATCAGGGGGTTGTCGTACTCGACGATCTGTCTTTCTTGATCGGTGATGAAATAGGGAGAGATATAACCGCGATCGATCTGCATCCCTTCCACCACTTCTAATTCCGTGGTTAGGGATTTCGATTCTTCCACGGTGATTACGCCATCGGTGGTGACTTTTTCCATGGCGGCGGCGATCATTTTTCCCACTTCTTCGTCGTTGCCGGAAGAAACGGTGGCCACTTGAGCGATCGCATCTCCAGCGATCGGTTTAGCGACGGCGGCGATTTCCTCGACCAGATAGGCGATAGTTTTGTCTAGTCCGCGTCTTAAGGCGACGGGATTGGCCCCGGCGGTAACGTTTTTGAGACCTTCTTTAATTAAAGCTTGGGCGATGATGGTGGCGGTAGTGGTGCCATCTCCCGCTAAATCTTTGGTTTTTGAGGCTACTTCCTGAATTAATCTCGCCCCGGTGTTTTCGAGGGGATCGGACAATTCGATTTCTTTGGCGACGGTGATGCCGTCATTAACGATCTGGGGGGCGCCGTATTTCTTTTCTAACAAGACATTGCGTCCTTTCGGACCGAGGGTGATTTTTACCGCATCGGCCAAGGCATTGACACCTTTTTCTAGGGCGCGACGGGATTCATCTTTGAAGGCAATGATTTTGGACATAGTATCGCTGTTGTGATAGGACTCCTTATAGTTAATTTAGCACTCTTAGGGCTTGAGTGCTAATCTAGGCGATCGACTCCCCTCTAATCCCTGAACCGACAAGCGCGATCGTTTTGGTTGCCCTAGCTGGAGAGATGAGTTAGTCCCGATCTATCTAAATGGAGCAAGAGGACTCCCGTTAAATTTCTCCTTAATTAAAAATATACCAGAAATTAACGGGAGATGAATTGCCCCCAGAATCTAAACTAACGCGACAGCGTTTCCTAATAAGGAAAGGCTTGATTCTCAAGGTATGTATGAGCTTGACATATTTAAGCGGTAAGTGTTATACTGAAAAGATAGCACAGATGGGGTCAGGCTGATGTTAAATGTTTTAAAAGTGAGAATATACCCAAACAAAAAACAGGAACTAGCCTTAGCTAAAAACTTTGGTTGCGTCCGTTTTGTTTGGAATTACTACTTAAATAAAACTAACAATCAGTACCTAGAGACTGGTAAAGGAATGACCTACTGTGACATGGCAAAAGACCTTACCCAACTCAAGAAACAACTGGATTTTGAATGGTTAGCTGAGGCTACTGCCGCTACCTTGCAGCAATCATTGAAAAACTTAGAATCTGCTTTTAAGAACTTCTTCTCAAAAAGAACAAAATTCCCTAAATTTAAAAGTAAGCACAAAAAACAATCAATCCGTTATCCTGAAAGTTGTTCAATTAGAAATAAGGGAATTAAGCTACCTAAATTAGGGGTTGTAAAAGCTAAGATTTCTCAAGTAATAAATGGTAAGATTAAATCCGTAACTGTTTCTAAAACCAGTACAGATAAATATTTTGCTGCCATCTTGTTTGAGATGGATGACTCAACAACCATTGAAAAACTAAAAATATCAGGGATAGACCTAGGTTTATCTTCTTTAGTTACGGTTTTTGATGGTGAAACAACCTACAAGATTGACCCAATCAAACCTACCAGAAAATATGCTAAACGTTTAAAGCGGAGACAACAAGCATTGTCTCGTAAAGCCAAGGGGTCTAATAATCGCCAAAAAGCCATTAAGGAGGTAGCCAAGGTTCACGAAAAGATAGCAAATACTAGACAGGATTTTCTTCATAAACTCTCCAGAAAGTTATGCGATGAAAACCAAATCGTTGTAGCCGAGAATCTGAATATTAAAGGGTTAGCAAGGACTAAATTAGCCAAATCAATACATGATGCTGGTTTTGGTATGTTGCTTAATTTCTTGGATTACAAGCTAGAAAGAGAGGGAGGAAAACTTGTAGAAGTTGACAGGTTTTATCCGAGTACAAAGCTCTGTTCTTGCTGTGGATTTAAAAATGATTTGTTGACTCTCAGTATTCGTGAATGGATTTGTCCAGAATGTAAGACGCAGCACGATAGAGATGAAAACGCCGCCAAGAATTTAAGGGAAGAAGGTATGAGAATACTGTCAACAAATACCGATGGACAGTCGGAATTTCAAGCTTGGGGAGAAACTGTAAGACTCGTTGGTACTTGTACCGAAAAGCGGGTTTCTGTGAATCAAGAATCCCCCGTCACAGCGTCAGCTTGACGGCGGGAGTGTCAATTTTGGCCTTAAAAATGCGATCTGGGAAAGTGAGCGATGTTAACTTGCATAATTTAAGATGAAGATTCCGACAGCCTAATCAGATCGATGATAACCAAGCTAACCCTGAGAAATTTCAAGAGTATCAAGGAACAAACCTACGAGTTTGCTCTCTTCGATCTCTTGGTTGGACGGAATAACAGTGGTAAAAGCACCATCTTACAGGCTTTAGCGATCTGGCAGTTCTGTATTGAGGAGTTCCGGCGGGCAAAACGGGGGGGAAAGACCGGCAAACAAGTTGTCCTTCCCAACTTTACAGCCCTTCCCGTTCCAGAATTTAATCTTTTGTGGCGAGAGAAGACCGAGCGCCACTATCCAACAAAAGCAGATGGTTCCAAAAAGCAAGAGTTTATTCTCATTGAAATTGATGTTACTTGGATAGCGGAATCTTCCGGACCAAAACCATGCTCTTTGGGGGTTAAACTACGATATAGTTCTCCTCAAACTATCTACGCAATTCCTTCGGAAGGATGGGAACATTTCCGTGAATTAGAAGGAGAGTCAAATCACTCCCCTTCTCTGTTACCTATTATTGCTTACGTTCCGCCTTTTTCGGGATTAGAACCCAATGAAGAATGGCGTGATGACGGACCGCTGCGAAAACAAGTGGGAAAAGCGCAGCCCGGAAGTATATTAAGAAATTTCCTGCTGCGAGTTTGGCAAGAAAATCGAGAGGATTGGAGTGAAATTCAAAAGGTTGTCAAAAACTGGTTTACCGTTGATTTAAAAGACCCTCAATACGAACGAGGAGTGGACACCCAGATAATCTGCGAATATAAACAGGGGGGCAAATCCTACGACATTATATCTGCTGGCAGCGGTTTCCATCAAACCTTAACCTTGTTGGCATTTTTTTATGGTTATAAACCTACTACTATCTTACTGGATGAACCCGATGCTCATCTTCATGTTAACTTGCAAAGAGAGATTCTAGATTATTTTAAGAATCAAAAGGCGATCGAGAGAAATACTCAATTTCTTATTGCCACCCACGCAGAAGAGTTTATTAGAGGGGTTGACGTTCGGCAAATAATCTCATTACTTGATAGCATTCCTAAAAGAGTGGAAGCTACACCAGCGATTTTAACAGCGATTGCCGATGTTTCTAACTTAGAGATAACACAGCTTTCGGAATTTAATTATCCCGTTATTTTGTATGTTGAAGGAGAAACAGATGAGCGTCTTTTACGAGGTTTTGCCACTTCTTTAGGAAAGCAGGATAACTTAAATAAAGTTTGTTTTCGGGTTATGGGAGGCGGCAATAAGAAGAAAATGAAAGAAGATTCTGATCGTCATTTTGCTGGGATTAAACAAATAATTCCATCAGCGAAAAGGTGGGTATTGTTTGATTATGATGATGACGATCAGGCCTTCCACCCAGAAGCAAATGATCCGAAGCAATCATTATATGAATGGCGACGAAAAAATATTGAGAATTATTTATTAGTTCCCGATGCTTGGATGAGAGCAGCCCTACAAACCGGCGGTTTTAACGACCCAGATATTTTTTTCGCTCCAGTTCAAGAATTAATTAGGAATTTTTTTGATAACGAAAATCTTACCCTGCCTCGAAATCAATCTTGGAGAGATGTCAAAGCAAATATTTTTCAAGTTGTGGATGGGAAAAAGCTATTGTTTGAAAATAAGGACTCTCTTTTTCAAAGACTTAAATCTTATCAACTTTCTTTAGCATCTGTTCCATCTTTAGAATTGACCCGTGAAATCGTCGCCACTAATATGAAATCTGATGAAATTCATGAAGATGTTCATCAATTCTTCGCTAAGTTGGATCAACTTCTGAGTTAAGCAAAATTGTTATTTTTGACTTGTAATCGGAATAGCCAATGCTTGAACTTGAATTTTTTTTAACTCGGAAACTAATCGAATCGCCTGCTGTTCGTAGAGGGGGGCGCCGAGAGTCGCTGGCAAATTTTCCATGAGATCGCTGGCGGTTTTCAGGGGACAATTAGAAAAACGACTGATTACGGTGGGTGCTTCTGCGGCAATATTGCGGTTAAAGGCTTTTTCCACCCGCACGCGCCAAGTTTTGGGAGTTCGACGACCCTGTTCCACCCGTCGCAGTCCGTTGATGGTGGCCAGCACCACAATGCGATCGCCGATGCGTAAATTGAGATAGTCTTCCGGCATTAATTTCGGGGCTTCCCGTCCCCGTTGGTGTAGGATCGGCACGACTCGATAACCGTAGGCAATATCGCCGATCGAGCTACCATTGAGAGTATCTCCAGCTTCGATCTCGTATTCGGTCACCAGAATCGTTTTTTGCGCCCAACGGAACAGATAGATGATATTTTCTCCGAAAGCGGCCCCCGTAAAGGCTTCTGCCGCCACGGTGTTGGTTCCTAAAATGTGAGATTGGGGCAGAATTTGACTTAATTGTTGACTAAGGGTGTCGTCGGTGGTGCGGATGACTAAGTAGCTTTGGGGGTTGAGTTTGCGGGTGGTTAGGGCTACTTCTAAATTGAGGATTTCGTCATCGGTAACGATCGCTATACTTTTGGCCCTATCTAAATTGACATTTTTTAAAGATTCTTCGATATTTCCCGTCATCAGGGGCATTTTTGGCAGGATAGTCGCATCAAAATCCCTATTTAAGCTGACCCCGACGATCGCCTGTTTCATTTCTAGTAATAAATTAGCCACTTCTTTGCCGACTCGACCTAAGCCAACAATAACGATATGATCCTGTTGGGGAACTGGGGGACGGTTAGGGATAAATTGAAATCTTGATGATAATAAAGTTTCTGTCAAAAGGGCATAGAGAACCCCGATAAAAGCGGTTCCAGCTAAGGTTAAAAAGAGACTAAATAGCTGCATCCACCAGGGAATTGCATTTAAATCTTCGGGGTTAGAGCCACCAAAAACATCGCCGTAACCACCTAATAAAAGAATCGCTGTTCCTGAAAGAGAGGAAATAAAGTAAGCTCTCGGAGCGTAGAGATGGAAAAGAAAAGTCCCGATAATTACTAGCAGGATAATGATAAATACTGACAGGAAAGCCACCCGGTGAATTTGCTGCTGAAAACTCAATTGCCAGAATTGTTGTATTTCTTTGAGCAATTTTTGCCAAAAATACCGCAACTTCTGGCGAGAATTTGACGGTTTCTGGCGGGTAGCATCGATGTTTTGGTAGGTAGTTTCGATGGTGGTAATGGTATCACCGGCTCTGATAGTGGTGGTGGGGGACCATTGATAAAATCCGGCCGTTAAAGGTTCATCGGGGGCTGTGTGTGCTAACAGACGACGGGTGGGGGTATTTAAATCACCTAAAAAGCGATCGAGTAAACCATCTTCGGGGCTAATTTGTCTCTGGATAATCCGCAATTTCTGACCGTCGAGATGCAAAAAACCGAGGGTTTCCGTGCCTAATGTGGCTAAAGCAAAGGCATTGGCGGGTAGTTGGGTGGGTTCATAGGCGATAAAATTGCCTAAACGTTCCTTGAGTAGCTCATTGAGATTATCTTTAGAAGAACGCACCACTAAGCGGGTAAGGGGATTTAATTGCCGAATAATTAGGGCAGTAGTGGCATTAATTCGCTCATCACTGGTGACAATTAAAGCAGCCCGACAGCGCTCGATTCCCGCTCTTGCTAAAATGTTTTTTTGACGACAATCACCGATAATTATTTCCTCTAATAAATCGGGAAAATCATTAATTTCCCAACTGGGAGGCTGTATTAGTTCGATACCGACAACGCTAACCCCAAACTCTTTTAAAGACTTGACGCAGTGTTGTCCAAGACTACCCAATCCACAAACTAAAAAGCGATCGGCTAACTTGACATTCCCATGGACAAAGCTGAGAGATTCTTGGTTCATAGATTCTGCTTGTCTTAAAAAATAGAATGCTTTTTCAGACTTTTAATCCCCCCTTAATCTACCATTAATTTTTTGTTAACCAAGAGGGGTGTCTGACAATTTTTAACACCTAACTAATTATAACATACCAGCGTTTTTATTGCGTACCCGTTGATACATTTCTTCCATTACCTCGATAAAGGAAGTATCCTGATCCCAAAATGCAGGATAATCACCAGCTTTTTTAATGACAATTGCGGGAATAATTGCCGCTTTAACTAACTGAGGATTTTCGGGTAAACGGTGATGAGAGTGCCAAAATTCTTTGAGATCAATTGTTTCTGATGCTGGTATAGTTTCGGATTTAGTGTGATAGGAAGTAACCGGGTTAAGAGGAATTTGTTCCTCTTGGATGGAGGAGGAAAGCAGCTTACCGAGGGGAGTTTTTGCTAACTCTTGCAGTAATTTTTGACGAGATTTAAACTAACTTCGGGATGAGACTGCTTTAATCTCGCTTGATAAACCTGAACATTGGTTCCAGCTTTTGGTACTCTAGAAGCCACGATATAGCATTCTTTTTTGGATTCTTTATGTCTTTTTTGTAAGTAAGAATGATTTAGACTTGACAATAATTGATCATAAGCTTGTTCAATATTTTTACCCTTAAGTTCAATATAAAGAGCCAAGCGACAGGGACTATCAATTTCTAACAGCCAGTCGCATCTTTTTCCCTCGATGATTAAACAATTATCTATTTTTATCTTAGTAATTAATCTCTGACTATTATTATTGACGATGAATTCTTTACAATTTTCACTAACTTTGACTATTTTATTATTATTGCATTCAGAACAGTGACTAATATCCATTATTGTTGAGCCTTTCTTTCTAAGATTTCTTCAAACTCTTGACTAAGTTCATCGGAGACAGCATCGAGGTTATTGATACCAATCAAGTTCACCTCTGTATCTAAGATACTTTGAGTTTGTCCGTTGCTAATTGTGTAGGCTGACACATCTTGAAATTGAATAGTATTTTTATAACCTAAAGATTTTTCCGCTTTGGCAGGCTTAACGTTAGCCGCCATGATTTTATTATTCAAAGCTGTGAGAATGTAGGGACTATGGGTAGTGAGAAAAAAACGACAATTTTTATTAGCATAAAGTAAGGTAAATAGTTCTACCATATCTCTTTGAGCGGAGGGAAAAAGATGGGTTTCGGGTTCCTCAATAAAGAATTGGTTGGATTCGGAATCAGGAAAAAACGAGAAAACTAAGAGAATTAATAACATTGGTAAGGCTTCTTGTTGTCCGCTTGAAGCATCAATTAAGTTAATCTTTCTCCCATCGGCATGATAAAGCCAATCTTGATCTTTCTCGCGCGCATAGCTGCCTGATAGAATCTTTTCGCTAATTAATTTAATTTGATCATAAAGTTTTTTATCATCTTCTTTATCTTTGAATAAACTTTCTGATTCGTTAATTATTCTGTATAGGCGTTGAGCCTTTTCATAATTAGAACCAAAGTTAATAATGAGAGGATCAAGATCAAAATTATTAGCTAAAAAGGTAAAAATATTATTGGTAAAGTATTTAACAAACAGAGTGCGACTAGCTGGAATAAAGAAGATTTCTGCGGGTATAAATCCTTCTCGATCTTTAAACAAGTCAGAAGAAGAAAGAGTATTTGTGATATATTCAATAGCCTTTGAGTTTATTTCCTGAGGCTTTAAGCTGTCATCTCTATCCAATCGTCTTATCTGTCTAATGATTCTATTATAAAGCTGTTTAAAATTTTCTGAATAGGTGAATGTTAATTTATAATATCCATCGGAACTTTCTTTATGTCTTTCAATAATAAAAGTAGTATTTTTAAAAGCATAACTTATTTTGAAGGACTGATCTTTCCACGCATATCTAGGAAATAGCTGCTCGAAATCTTGGAGCACCATGCGTCTGATAGCTTTTTGATCCTTATCATTAAAAGCATAAGTTTTAATCTTTAAAAACAAAAATGTTTCAAATAAAAAAACTAATTTAGCAATAATACTTTTACCAGTGGACTGTTCACCGATGATAACATTAATTTTTTTAATCTCTATTTCCGCATACTTAATAATCAGAAAATTTTCAATAATTAAGGATTCCATTGTATCTCTCTTATGTCCAGTCTCATAACAATACTAGCAGGTTAGGGGTAGATTTTTAATCACTGTCAGTTGTTGACCTGTTTATTCTAATCTACCCTCCTATGGATAGATACCTAAGTCAAAAAGTCAGCAATTTAGCTACAGCGTTTCTCATCAAGATAAAGTGTAACCTAATTTGGCATCGACTCCTGAATCCTGATTCCCCAAAAGGAAAACTTATATTTTTTTAAAGTATCCCTGCATTTTTATTGCGTACCCGTTGATACATTTCTTCCATTACTTCGATAAAGGAAGTATCCTTATCCCAAAATGCAGGATAATCACCGGCTTTTTTAATGACAATTGCGGGAATAGTTGCGGATTTAACTAACTGAGGATTTTCTGGTAAACGGTGATGGGAGTGCCAAAATTCTTTGAGATCAATTGTTTGTGCTGCTGGTATGGTTTCGGGTTTAGTGTGATAGGAAGTAACCGGGTTAAGAGGAATTTGTTCCTCTTGGATGGAGGAGGAAAGCAGCTTACCGAGGGGAGTTTTTGCTAACTCTTGCAGTAATTTTTGACGAGATTCTTTGAGCAGCAGTTTAGAGATCATACTCGCTCTTGAACCAAGATTATATAAAGCTTGTGACCACTCTGCTTTAGTAATTGGTTTAATCTCGATACTCACCCTATACAAAGGTTCTTTGTAAACTCCAAAGTAGGGATTAATGGAACCTCGCACCTGAGCAGTAATTAAATTACCATCAATTTTATAATTCTTGACTTTATCATTTTTTGCGTAGGAACGTCCTCGACTCAAGCGCGCTGAGTCAGTAAATTCCTCTAATGCTTCTATAAAGCGTTGTCCCCACCAAGTTTTACTAAATTTATTCATGGGTTTACCTCGATTAAATAATTGTCTGTTTATTCAATGCGATTAACTGACGAAAACTTTCGTTATCTAATTCCGTTAACCAGGATTCATCATTACTAACAATAGCATTAGCTACCTTTTTCTTTTCCTCGATCATTTCATCAATTCTTTCCTCTAAGGTTCCCAAAGTGACAAATTTATGCACGAAAACATTTTTTTGTTGACCAATTCTAAAAGCGCGATCGGTTGCTTGATTTTCTACCGCAGGATTCCACCAACGATCAAAATGAAAAACATGATTTGCTTTGGTTAAAGTAATCCCCACCCCCCCAGCTTTTAAGGATAAAATAAATACGGAAGGTTCTGTTTCGGGATGTTGAAATTCTTCGATCATTTGTTCTCGTTTTGGTTGAGAAGTCCCCCCGTGAAGATAATAAGTATTATAGCGAAAAGTTTGTTTCAGGTACTTTTGTAAGGAGTCCCCGATTTCAGTAAATTGAGTGAAAATTAGCAAACTATCTCCCTCTAAAATTACTTCTTCTAGCATTTCTCCCAAACGCTCTAACTTATGCGATCGCTCAGGAGTAAAAGCGCTGTTATCCTGTAAAAATTGACGCGGGTGATTACAAATTTGTTTCAAGCGCATCAGGGTAGATAAAATTAATCCTTTGCGTTTTATTCCCTCCGCTTCTTCTAATTGTTTTTCCACTTCTTTAATGACAACTTCATAGAGAGAAGCTTGTTCTTTAGTTAAATTACAATACTGTTTGTTTTCCACTTTGTCAGGCAAATCTTTAATTATCTGCTTATCGGTTTTTACCCGACGCAGAATAAAAGGTTCCACTAATTTTTTGAGAACCGTGGACTGGAGACGATCATTTTGTTTTTGGATTGGCACTTCAAACGCTTTACGAAATTGAGTTTCTTTGCCTAAATAACCGGGGTTAAGGAAGTTAAAAATTGACCATAAATCAAGCAGTCTATTTTCCACAGGAGTTCCCGTTAATGCGAGACGATGTTGTGCAGATAAACTCAAGATTGCTTTAGTTTGTGCCGCTTTAGGATTTTTGATATTTTGTGCTTCATCAATTACCAAACGTTGCCAAGATTGCGAGTTAAATAATTTCAAATCCTTGCGAACTAGGGTAAAAGAAGTAATGACGATATCCTTTTGACTAGCTACTGTCTGAAATTCGCTCTCATCTTGATAGCGCTTACTACCATGATGAATTAAAACCTGAAGATGGGGGGCAAATTTTTCAATTTCTTTTGCCCAATTTCCCACCACAGAAGTGGGTGCGACTAGCAGAGTTGGTAAAACATTATTATCTCCCTCTCTTTCCCCAACCAATCTAGCAATTACCTGTAGAGTTTTTCCTAATCCCATATCGTCAGCAAGACAACCATTTAAACCCAATTGTTCCAGGTATTGAATCCAGGCAACCCCGCGCTTTTGGTACTCCCGCAGCGTTCCTTGTAATTGGGGAGGATTTTCGATCGGTTCTAGTTGACTAGGATTTTGTAATTTCTCTAGCATAGAACCCAAAAATTCATCGGTTTCAACAATAATCTCCTCCGGGTATTCGGCAGCTTTTTTCATTAATTCAATCAGATTCATCTCAGGATTTTCCTGCTGATATTTCTGCCAAAAATCCAGCATTTGCTGCATTTTATTTTGTTCTAATTCTACCCATTGACCTCGAAATTTAACTAAGGGTGTTTTGGTGTTAATTAATTGTTGCCATTCCTCTTGGGTAATAGTTTCTTCACCGATGGCTAGTTCATATTGATATTCAATGATGTTTTCGAGGCTAAAAATCCCTTTACTAACGGGGGTAGATTTGCCCGATTTAGAAGTAGTTTTTAGCCGAACTTTGGCGCGCTGACGACCTTGGGGAGTCCACCAAGCGGGAATAATCACTTTATATCCCGCATCTTCTAAAATCCAAGCAGTTTCTTTCAAGAAAGTAAAAGCTTCTGTAAGATTGAGAGAAAATCCCGTCGGTTTATCCGTTTCTAATCCTTGCCAAATAGGGGGATAAATACGGGCAGCATAACCCAAACTTAGTAAAATATTTTTGTCTAAATCTTGACCAAAATGCGCTCGTATGCTTGTTCTAGTTTCGGGGACTGCATACCAATATTCGTCTAATTCTAATCGCAGGGAGGGGTCTTGTTTAGAGATGAGGATAAAGGTAATTTGCCACTGTTCAATATTATCTTCTGGTGCTTCCGTTAGTTTAAAACCAAGGCTAAAACTAGATATATTTTGGTCTCCTAGTAATTGCTGTCTCCAAGTTTGCCACTGTTGATATTTTTCTAAGGCAGCGGCAGTTTGCAGAAATCCAGCAGCTTTAGTCACAGAGAGGCAGTCACCTATAATTGTCTCGCCAATTTTTTTATCAAAACTGGCAGGAATTGCCGTATTAGTGACAATTTCATTGAGGAGACATTCGGAGAAGTGCCGGAGTAGGGTTTTGGGATCGTATAATTGTGGTGAAGCATGGGGATTTTCAGCACCAGCAAGACAAATGCGGGGAAGATATTCGAGATAGCGATCGAGATTGGTTTCGTAGGTTGCTGATATAATTTCCCAAAGAGGGTAGATGGCAAAGTTAGCGGTTTTCTTGTTATTTGTGGCTAATTCTCGATATTTAAAAGCAGGAATATAGTTATCTTTGAGAATTATTTCTTTAAAAGCTTGACTGTAGTGATACCAAAAAAGTAGATCTGCACCTAACTGAATCTCTGAGGAGTTGTAAAGACAGATAAAGTGCAGATCATTGAGCAGTTTAAGTACAGGACTAAGGGGATAACAATCAATTTGCCAAGATTGCCATTGGCTATTTTCTGGGGGTTCTTTTTCTAGATAACGCAGTAATTCTAAGGAGGGTAAAGGTTGATTGTCGTGGCTAGGTAAAAGAAAGTAGCGGGGGACAAATTGCCGACTAAGAGGATTATAATTCGATTGAACTATTCCTAACTCTCCGGTGAGAAAGCTAGTTAATTCTTCTTTGCTTAACTGAAAAGGATGATAATTATCAGCAGTGGTGCGACTCTTTTTCGGGGTGCTAGTTTCTCCCCAAAGATAAAAGCTACCCTTCTGAATAAATTCATCCGTTGATTGGGGAATCCAAGTACCGTGAAGAATTTTCATGGTTTTCAATGAGTACAAAAGAACTTAAATGAGGGCAATACTTAGCCTCTAGAAAAATTGTAGCGATTATGGGAGGATTCTCCACACTTTTTTGTCCCTTTGCGAACCCAGAAGTCCTCTGGATAAGAGAAAAAGGTTATTGACTCTCCCCCGCTAACCGCTCGCGCGGTGTAGCGGGGGATTCTCGGTTCTTAGGCTTTTAACTAGATCGACCTGGTTTAACCCGGTCGATCCCCGTCAAATCGCCTCCGCGAGCGTTTTCTAACACGGTCAGTCCGACCGCATTTTTTCCTCGGTTCTCAATTACCTTTGCTGATGCCGTATCTCTTGGTTCAATGTGGCCGCAAGAATCACACCGGTGAACTCTTTCCGATAACGCTTTTTTACCAGTAATTGCGCCACAATTCGGACACTCTTGCGAGGTTCCGTTTTTATCAACCTTA
>VYMD01000252.1_pt1 | contig 13946 bp, 12 predicted proteins | sample 5115311 | NCBI WGS metagenome assembly VYMD01 (sample SAMN12291779, study PRJNA351875) | freshwater metagenome | isolation source: freshwater lake | place: USA: Michigan, Wintergreen Lake | collected 2013-08-08
GTACAATCTTCGTCCCAATTTGTAAGGTTGCGAGTATGGGTTGTCTGAAAAATTTTCTGTGCTTCCTTTTGCGTTAGTGACAGGGGATGGATTGGAGGAACCTATGTTTGTTGCTGAGTTAGGTGCTCCATTAATCGCGTACCAAGCATCCTGTATTTCTGCCTTATCATTTTGAAAGTAACTGATTTGAAAATTTCCCCAATCATCAGTGTTATATGCAATGGAAACACTTTTTGAAAAGAGATTTTGAGAGTTTACATTTTCAGAGATACCCGCAACGGAATTAAAATAGGGTATGGTTCCAAACCTAGGATTGACTAGTGTTTGGAAAGTTGAAGTGCTGCCATCGGATCTATTTTTATCGCCTGAAGCATATAAAGCTTGGATTCCAATCCTTAGTTTTTCAAAAAATGTATATCCAGTTTGTGCTATATGAAATTGACCAACATACCTTTCTCTTTCCGTTTTTAAACTTTGGTATGGCGATTCAATATTATAACCCAAAACTTTTTGATTGATCCTTCTGCCAGTATAACCTGCTTGCCAGGCACTTTCAATCGTCCAATCCCACGATTTGCCTTTTGCTAAAAAATTACCATCAGTTCTATTTGTTAGACGAAAACCAGCAGTATATAACTCCTCGCTTTGTCTGCTTCGTGTCGTAGCAAGAGGATCATCCGCAGAATTCGATGGAAGACCGGTCACGGGATTCACTGTATTAGGTCGCCATTTTCGGACGATGTTCAAAGAATAAATATCCAACACAACTTCATTCAAAATTTTGATTGTATTGTAATTCCCGAATAAGGTCGTATCAGATCCTCTAGCATTCGAATTCGTTCGTGGATCATTTGCAGATACCACACCATTTGGCCCACTCTGTGTCCAGTAAGGTCTAGCCGCAAAAAAATGAATTTTATAATCTGGCTGATCAAACATGATTCTTGCCCCATCATAGGACAGGCCATTCACTGTCCAATTTGCTCCACCTATCATCCGTTGATCGCCATATGCCCAGATTTGTCTACCGATCTGAATCTTTAGATCTAGAGGTAGCTTTTTGATCATAAAAAAAGCCTCACGAATGCTTGTGGTGTTAAGAGAACCAGTGTTAGTTTGACCAGCTGTACTAAGATTCGGTGTGTTGTTAAAAAAAACTGCCCTTATATCGCCGCTGGATGCAGGTGAATCACCTCCCCAAACTCGTGCATCCTGAAAGGTAATTTTTGCAGTCACGTTTGGATTAGGATCGATGATCAGATACAAAGAGGAAGTTTGGAGGATCCGATCCACGTATGCAGAATTGGACGCATTAAAATCTAAGTTATTTCTTATCTCTTGTCGTGGTCTGAGGTAGATACCCATGCGAATGATATCATTGATCCATAACTGAGATGCTTTGTTGACTTTGCGGCCAAGTTCTGGTTCAACGAACATATGCCTTGAAAATTCAGGATCAATTCCCTTGTCTACCATCGGAGAACGGTACGGTTCAGCTTTAGCTGTTGGATTCGGCTTGGTTTCAGAGGAAGGAGTGCCTGATGTTTGTGCGATTAGCGAACTGCTAACCAGTACACCAGAAACAAGAAAAAATAGGCCAAGAAAATTCGGTTTCAATATAGAAGAGGAACTGATCTGTTTCAAACTGGGCTCCTGTAAGAAGAAAGACGTTTGATTTACTGTCAAGTTTGTTCATTGATTTTATTCTTCAATGACTAATATGTTCTTTCTTGCAATTATTCATTAGTAAACAATTTTATGAGAAAGGCAATCTCTCTTAATAGAGAAGGAATTTAAATGTCACTAGTTAATGCACCGTTAGATGGAATCCCTGGTTTAAAGCAGAATTGGAAATCGGATCTTATTTCTGGATTTGTCATTTTTTTAATCGCACTCCCATTGTGTTTAGGAATTGCGATGGCATCTGGTGCACCACCGATGGCAGGTCTTCTTTCTGGGATCGTCGGTGGGATTGTAGTTTCATTACTCAGCGGATCCTATCTCACGATCAATGGACCGGCGGCAGGACTCATCGCAGTTGTGCTACACTCAATTACAACCTTGGGTGCGGGCAATAACCAACTTGGATTTGAATACACTCTTGCAGTCATCGTCATCGCTGGAGCGATTCAAGTCGGTTTGGGTTTGTTACGTGCAGGAAACCTAACAGTCTATTTTCCGGTTTCCGTAGTTCACGGAATGATGGCCGCAATCGGAATTATCATTATCTCAAAGCAATTTTATTTTGCCTTGGGAGTCACACCCCAATCAAAATCTATTTCTGGACTGCTTATGGAAATGCCTTCTAGTCTAGCTAAGGTAAATCCGGAAATTGGAATCATTGGTATCACATCGATTCTTATCATTGCGATCTTAGGGAAACTCAAACATCCAATGATCAAAAAACTTCCGGCTCCACTGGTTGCCGTGTTAGCTGGAATGCTATTGGCTGTTCTTTTTAATGTAAAGGATGCTCATTCTTATACAGTTTTCAATATGACATATGAAATCAGTCCCAAGTTTCTCGTAAATCTACCAGACAAAATTTCTGATGGAATCGTATTTCCTAATTTTGCACTCATAGGCAAGGGGATCTTTTGGGTTATGGTCGCGACAGTGGCTTTGATCGCAAGCATCGAATCTCTATTGACTGCCTCAGCGATTGATAAAGTGGATCCTTATAATCGACATTCAAATATGAACAAAGAGCTCATTGCAAAAGGTGTCGGTAACTTTGCCTTGGGTTGGATTGGTGGACTGCCCATCATTGCCGAAGTAGTAAGGTCATCCGCAAATATCAATAACGGTGCCAAAACAAGATGGTCGAATTTTTTTCATGGTATGTTTTTGTTGGTTTTTGTTCTCTTGCTTCCAAACATCATTCATATGATCCCACTTGCTTCACTTGCCGGTATCCTGATCATGGTAGGTGTAAAACTTGCATCGCCGACAGAGTTTTACCATACGTACAAAAGAGGTTGGGATCAAATTCTTGTCTTTCTCGTTACATTAATCCTGACTATTGTCGAAGATCTATTAGTGGGTGTGGCGGCAGGGATTGTCACCAAACTTCTTATCCAACTCTATTTTGGAGTTCCTCTCAAGAATTTATTTTTATCCGACATCCACTTTGAATACAACGATGGAAATATCGTTTTCGTCATCAAAAAGGCTTTAATATTTTCAAACATGATCAGCTTAAAACGGGATCTCGCAAAGATTCCGCAAGGAAGACATTTGATCATCAAAGTAGACTCGGTTGAGTTTATCGGATATTCTGCATTTGATTTTCTCTCCGACTTCAAACGAGATTATGAAAGAAATGGGGGAACTGTAACCATTGACGGATTGGAGAGTTTGCACCCTCTGGCTGATCATAGTTTATCCTCGCGACATAGAAAGCATATATAACCCCATGATGAGAAAGTTTAGATTTCATTTTTATTTCCACTTTCTCTCGGTCTGCCTATGTGTGTATCCAATGTCATTGTCCGCGGAAGAAGCCACCAAATTGAGATCACGTGTCACGGATACATCTGGAACTCTCTCGCCTAACTTCATACTGGAAATGGAACGGAAACTTGCAAGATACGAAAAAGATACGTCCAACCAAATTGCAATCCTGATGATCAATACTTTGAGTGGTCGCCCGATCGAGGACTTTGCATTAGAAGTTGCAGAAACGACAAAACTCGGGCAAAAAGACAAGGACAATGGTGTTTTGCTCCTTGTTGCTAAGGATGATCGTGAGTTACGGATCGAAGTAGGTTATGGTTTAGAGGGCGTATTAACTGACGTTTTATGTAACCGTATCATCAATCGAGAAATCACTCCCCATTTTAAATCTGCTGATTACGAGCAGGGAATCCAACAAGGAATCGAATCCATCATCGGCGGAATCGGAGGCACTTACACAGTGCCACCTCCCAAAGATTATAGCTATCTGGGTCCACTTGCTTTTTTTGGAGAACTGGATGGCGGGGGTGAAAATATCCCATGGCTTTTTCGGCTCGGCGCCTCTTTATTTGTTGTCTTCGTTTTGGGCATCTTTACGTATGCGGCGGCTACCACACCTTACGTAGGTTGGTTTCTGTATTTTTTTCTGTTTCCTTTTTGGAGTCTTTTTCCGATCGCCTTACATGGTGTAGATATTGGTGTTGCTGTATTTCTCACTTATGTAATTGGGATTGGACTCATAAAGATATATCTTTTGATCACTCCGAGTGGTCGGAAATGGATAAAAAAGTATGGGGCTAGTGTCGGAGGTAGCGGTAGCTCGAGATCAGGAAGCAGTTGGTCTTCTGGACGAAGTAGTGGTGGATTTAGCGGTGGAGGGGGAAGCTTTGGCGGTGGTGGTAGTTCAGGTAGCTGGTAGTTGGAAGGACTAGGCACATTCTTTGATGATATGCCTAGTCTATCGAGTCACGTTTTTATTTGTTATGTGAAGAAATCCAGTTCAATATATCTGTAGTTACTTCTTCTTTATTGGTTTCATTGAGAATTTCATGACGTGCGTTCTCATAAAATTTAAAAGTCACATCCTTGATCCCTGCATTTTTATATTCTTTGATAAGCTCCTGGATTGTTTTAGTTTCGGCGCTGACTGGATCTTTTGAACCTGATACAAAGTAAATAGGCAAATTGACCGGAATTTGTTTGATCGTTTGTGATTTGTGAATCCATAAAAGACCTGCAGTAAGATCTGCAAAAAATCCTGCCGTACAAATAAATCCGCACCATGGGTCGTTGATGTACTTATCAACTTCAGCATTGTCTCGACTCAACCAGTCGAAAGCAGTGCGATTTGGTTTGAATGCATTGTTAAATGCACCGAAGCTCATCATATCTAAAAATTTACTTTTTTGGTTTCTTCCACCTATCATAGAAATGAGTGTAGCAATAAAATGACCGACAGATACAAGTGCACCGCCATTTCCAGCGGATCCAGATAAGATACAGCCTGTCAGTTCAGATCCATAGAGTGAAAGGTAACCTTGAGTTAAAAAAGAACCCATACTGTGACCGAATAAAAAAATCGGGGATCCAGGATTTTCTTTTTTGATGATGCCAGTGAGTTGGTGCATATTACCAACAACCAATTGGAATCCGTCCTTATCGCCATAAATTCCTGCTTTTTCGAGGGTACCGGCAGTCTTCCCATGTCCACGGTGGTCGTTTGCATAAACCACATAACCCGCATTTGTTAATGCAGTCGCAAATCTTTCATACCTAGCGGCATGTTCAGCCATACCGTGCGCTATTTGAATCGAACCCTTCACCGTACCCGTATCAGGTGCCCATTTGTATACAATTATATCTAATCCCGTGTCATCTTTAAATGTGAATGTTGTTGATTTCAAGTTCGGTCGACCTCTTAATAGGCAATTTTTGATTACATGCTCACTTTCCACCAGATTTTTTTAGAAAAAAACATGGACAAATCAGATTCTTTAGAAGAGAAGGAACAGGCTTAGAAGAAGAAAATGCATAAAATGATAGGGCCGAGAAAAGCCCCAAAGCAAAAAAGATCCAAGGAACGCTTTCAAAAGATACTCGAAGTTACCTTCGAGACCATTGCAGAAATAGGTTATGAAAATACGACAACGGATCTCATTGCGTCGCGATCTGGAATCTCGGTTGGTTCCCTTTATCAATTTTTTCCGAATAAGGAAACTATCATCTTTGCAGTGGCCGAAGAAACCTATCTGAAGCTACACGGTATATTTTTTAAAAAAATCAAACCCATTGTTGAAACTTATAGAAAAGGAAAGTCGACAAAGTTTACATTTTCTTTGGCGTCGGAAATACTCGTTTCATTTGAAGAAACAATGGAAGAAGTGAAAGAAAATGTGATATTACAATCAATATTGTATACACACCCAAAACTACTTGAGCTGGATTTTAAAAGTAATGAACGATTTGCAAAAACGTTAGTACAAGAACTATTCGTCCCTCTTTTTCCCAAGCTTTCTCGGGAACGTTCCCTTGTTATCTCCCGTATGACCGTTGAAATCGTCGATGCTGTCTATCGTTCTCTACTAAGAAATCCGAAATCAAGTGTGGTCAAACAAAGACAAGCAATTGCCGAATTAAACCAACTTTTGGGATTTTATTTCCAATCATTCCGTTAGAAGTTTTATTTTATTTGACATTTTTTTTGAAGTCATTATCTTTCTCTAAAATGTGAGCTTTTCCTCACATTAGGTAAATTATGAAATTCAAACATTCATTGCATTTCCTCTTATTCATTTTAGTGTCACTCAATCTTTCCTTTTGTAGTGGCGAGGACCCTGCATCTCAGGCTTTTGTCCATGTTACGATGATGGACAATGCATTTCACCCGCCTGTGATCAAAACGTTTAAGGGTGGTAAAATCCGTTTTGTAAATGAAGGGAATAACCCTCACAATGCCATAAGCGTCGATAAATCATGGACTACGGAAACTTCCTATGGTAATACGGCAATGTTTCGAGGTGCTCAAACTGATGTAGTTTTTCCAGAAGATGGAGTGTTTCCTTATTTTTGTTCGTTTCATTCATCACCGGATGGGAAGGTCGGTATGACAGGCGTTGCTGTGATCGGCAATGCTACTTTTAATCCTCAAACTAATGTGAGTAAATCTAAGATTTCAAAAGTTTGGTCAGGTATCACACGTAAGGTGCCAAGTGTGTATCCAACCATTCAAAATGCTGTGGATGCCGCCACTCCAGGCGATTTGATTTTAGTCGCAAGAGGAGTGTATAAAGAAGAAGTTGTGGTTACGACACCTTCTCTTATCATCCGTGGGGAAGACCGAAGCGAAACCATCATCGATGGTGAATTTCTCCGAGGCAATGGAATTATGGTGGTCGGAGCAGATGGAGTTAGTGTTGAGAACATAACGACCCGCAATGCGACTTTAAATGGTGTGTATTGGACAGGGGTGAAAGGCTATCGAGGTACTTATATCACCGCATACAATAATGGTGATTATGGTGTCTATGCATTCGATTCTACGGACGGACTGATTGAACATTCCTATGGATCTGGTTCACCGGATTCGGGATTTTATATTGGTCAGTGTAATCCTTGTAATGCCATTGTTTATGATGTGATCGCAGAAAACAATGCGCTCGGCTATTCAGGGACCAATGCTAGTGGTAATTTATATCTACTCTCTTCCGTCTGGAGAAAAAATCAATTGGGTATTGGTCCCAATACCCTCGATAGAGAATTGTTACCACCTCAGAAGAGCATCGTCATCAAAAAGAACTTGGTGTATGATAATAACAATTTAGATGCACCTTCCAAAAAATTGGAAATACCATCCATCGGGAATGGGATCGGTGTATTGGGTGGATTGGAGAATATTGTCGATGGCAATGTTGTATTCAATCATAATAATTATGGAATACTCGTAACTATGAATATTGATGAAAATCTTTGGATTTCCAATCACAATCAAATTCGCAACAATACAGTTTTTTCCTCTGGTCGCGGTGACATGGCACTGAGTGGTCCAGTTAATGTTGGAAATTGCTTTGAAAACAATTCGTATCATGTATCCAGTCCTCCGATGCTTGAGACCATGCAAGGTTGCGGCACTCTCCGTTACCCTTGGACTGGAGATATGTCCTCCACAATTGGCCTATTGGCACTGTTTGTCCAGGCGAGTCTCGGAGATTTTACACTACCTTCCTACAAAAATCAGCCTGCACCACCAAACCAAGAAAATATGCCTAAGGAATATTTTTCACGTATACTTCCTGCTCATGACGTATTTGAATCAAATCGATCTTTGATTGAGAAAGCGGAGTTGCCATCCATTTCCGCGGCAGAAGTGGATTCTTATCAGAAAAATGCTTCCTTATTCACCTCTGGACTTCGTGTTCACTATCCAGGTACTTTAAAAACTTGGTTTTTCCATCTCATAGGTTTTTTCTTACCATTCACGATCTTCGCTTCTTGGACAGGTCTTGCGGTCTTAGATCTATTACATCGAAAAGTGCAAGAGAGCGATTTGTTTCGATCTAGTATCCCTTACCTTACGCTCATACTTTTTCCATTTGTGGGAGCATTGATCGCTTTGTATTCTAAGGATAGCCTCGTTCCAAGAAGAATTACAAATTCCATTGTTTTTGGTGGCATTGGTTTCTTTTTTACAATATTACTTTTAGCAGTGTATGCAATCACTCGAGTTGCAACACCGATGATTTAGAAATTAGGAGATTTATATGGAAACAACACTCTCAACAGCAAGTGCTTGGACTTACTTCTTAGGTTCATACGCGTACTATTTGCCTTTCGTTCTCACATCAATTTGGGCACCGATGGCTTTGTTTGATTTGTCTCAAAAAAAAGACATTTCTCAAAACAAATCGATCCTCTGGTCCTTTGTTATCCTTTTGGTTCCAATGTTTGGAGGTGGGTTTTACTTACTTTCTAACGATTCCACCTATGAAAAAAAGGTAACGTTTACTACGGTAATCGGTGGTTTCGTTATACTTATGATTGTTTGGGGATTGAGTTTGATTTCTCAAATTTAATTTTATGGATCGAAAGAGTTTTTTAACAACTCTTGGATTTGGGATATCGGGACTTTTTGGATCCATCATTGGGTCTTTTTCGAAAGGAAACACACGAGAAAGTTTGAATGGTGATATTTGTTCCAGTTCCGAATCCACTAACAATGCTTACATAGGTAATCCTTCCAACTCAACATCCAATTATGATGCAAGCTTAGGTGCCAACGGAAGCCTGCGCGCTACCAATCAGTACGGAAGTATGGCGCATCCACCATTTTTTATTACTTCCTCATATACCGAACGATTCTATTTCCCTCCCAACTTTAAACGCGATCAAAACAAAGTCAAAAAGATGGAAATGAACGTGTTCCCTTTGAATGTCGACATTGCACATAATATAGGATATTCGGCATGGACATTTGACGGGCAAGTGCCAGGACCAATCTTAAGAGCAACCGTTGGCGATGAGCTTCACATCAAAGTGCGAAATTCCAGTCCAGACCCACACTCGCTACATTTTCATGGCTCTCATGACCCAAATGAAGATGGATGGGAGCCCATTCCGGCATTTGGGGAAAGGACATATAAAATCAAAGCAGGTCCTGTGGGAATGCATCCTTATCATTGCCATGTACCGCCTCTCATCTTACATACGGCAAAGGGACTTTTTGGAACATTGTTAGTTGATCCGATCGTTCCTCGAAAACCTGCACATGAATTTGTACTCATTTTTTCTGGATGGGATACTAAAAACAAAGGTAGGAATGATTACTATACTTGGAATGGCGTAGCTGGTATTTACGATCGTTACCCGATGAAAGTACCAGTAGGTGAAAGAGTTCGATTTTATATCCAAAACTTATTGGAACGTGATTCTGTTTTTACATTTCATTTACACGCTCAAACTTTTGATATCATACGTAACCTGGGAAGTGTTATGCCCGATGGTCATTCCGATGTCGTAACATTAGGACCTACCGAACGTGCTGTGATTGAGTTTACACTCCCAAAAAAAGGTAGATATATGTTTCACCCTCACCAAACACAAATGGCTGAAAATGGAGGTATGGGATGGATCGTCGCTGTCTAGTGAAACCGGTCATTTCTATTTTAATAGGAGTTCTGTTTTTAATCAGCAATTGCAAATTATATTATCAATCTTTTCCAAACAATGATCCAAAAAATAAAAGTTCATTGTCGGAACTGAGTTTTATCTTACCTGACGGGAAGTACTTACCAAAAACATTTTGGAATGAAGGAAAATCAGTTTTGTACTTTGGTTTTTCGCATTGTCCAGATATGTGTCCATTGGCTCTTACCAATTTTTCTAAAACTGCGTTGATCCTTGGTCCCAAAGCCAAAGACTTTCGATTTATATTTGTTACACTTGATCCCGAACGAGATGATCCACTATTACTTTCAAAGTATGTAAACCAGTTTCAAGGTGGCAAACTCATCGCACTCTCTCCTTCAAGTGAAAGTTTAGGAAAAGTGGAAGGACTATTCGGAATTACCAATCGAAAAGTAGCTACAGGAAACACATATAGCATTGATCATTCTAATTTTATTTTTGTATTAGATCATAAGTTGCAACAAATAGCTGTGTACCCGGGAGGTACATCACCTGTTACATTAGCAAACAGTCTCAGAGTGCTTAATTGACTTTTTCTATGAGGATGTTTGTGACAATTCCTGAAGGATTATTCTTAGAAATCGAAACTTTGCAATATTCGAAATGATGGGCAAGTCTTGCTTTTATATTTCCAAGCGAACGAGTCCATATAAAGCTATCGGATTCCAATTGTTCATCTTTGATCCCACTTCCATTGTCTGAAATTTTTAAGACTAGATTGTTGTTTTCAATTTTTGCAGAAATATCGATCATCCAATGATCAGAAGATGCATTTCGAAATCCATGTTTAAAAGAATTTTCGACTATCGGCTGTATCGTGAGGGGAGGGATTTTGACGTTTAAAAAATCGCCTTCTTTGCTTAAGTGAATCTTGACCGTATCAAAAAATCTAAGTTTTTGAAGATGCAAAAAATCTACGACAAACTCCCACTCTTCCTCAAATGGAATCAAAGCGAGGTCTGTTTTGTCTGATAAGAATCGATAGTTATTTGCAAGACGCAAAATGGCATCACCAACTTGTTCTGATTTTGTTAAGTGTAATGCATGGATGGTGTTCAATGAATTGAATAGATAATGAGGGCTAAGTTTTGTTTGTAATGTTGTGAGTTGCACTTCACGCAAAGATTTTTCTGCAGTAAGCAGTGATGCCTCAAACTCTTTCATTTTTTGATTGTTTGAAAAAAACAATTTTTCAAGAGCTAATCCTTGAGCAAAGACCCCGAATAACACTCCCCAATATGCGACGTTTCCGAAAGAGGTACGATCCTGAAAAGAAAAGTAAATTTCAACCAACATAAAAGTCAAAGTAATCGAGAAACCAACTAAATGACCAAAACCAATTTCGTTGCCACGTTTCCAAGCAAAGTACGCAACAACGATGGGGCCAATAATGTTTGCTACAGAAAATGAAATAAACAAAATCCGAAGTTTTAGAAAAACTGGCAATAGAATATCTGCATGTTCATTTAGGTTTATGCCTAAAATCATATCGAAAGTACCTATGATTACATTGGCAATAATCAACCAATTTAGAATATTATATTTGCCGGGTCCAAATAATCGTTTAAGTCCCGAGTGCATAGGGATGAAAACAATATTTGCAAATATTGTGGAAAGGATATAGATGCTATATCTGTCATTGCTAAGATAACGAATGTAATCATTTGTAGAAAACCCAAGACAGCCGATTAAAAATGTAAATATCGAAAAATCTAATAGTGTATAGTATTTTTTTCTGTATTGTGTTAGGTAAACCAATGCACAGATGAGTCCAAATATTAGAAAAAATGAATTTAAGTAAAGGGAAAGTAGATTTGCTTTTGCAAAGGTTCTGAGTAGCTCGCTCTGTGAGCCGATGCGATTTTGTACAACATTAAGACCAAATAGATGCCCCTTTTTGTGCACAAAACGAATGTAATAGTATTCTGTATTTTCATTGCCTAAATTTACCCAAGAATAATCTGTATCAAGTAAATTTGGAATTTGATCCATATTGTCAGGATTTCCATACTGGTAAATAAGTTTACCTTGATGATTGAAAGCCTGAAAATTACCGCCATTATGATCCAATAAACAATACGCTTCAGGTAGATGATCGATGTTTGTTCCTTTGATTCGTATCCATGTGATCGGATTGTTCGCTATACGAAGAAGTGCGTCTGTGTCAATCCAGGTGTCTAAATTTGGCCATTCACTTTCATTTAAATTTTTAAAATCGTATAGACCGGACGGAGTTTTTACAATATCGCCAACAATATAATGCGAGTTATCGGCTGATGGCGCCGTGATGGACGCAGGAGAGGATTCAGTTTTCGGCGAGAAATAGGGTAGAATTAAATAAAAGTGTAAAATTGCAAAAATTGATATTAGGAAGAGAGAAAGACTAAGAAACGGACTAGATAGAATGGTCTCTATCGGATTCCATAAAGACCGTTTCAATGTTAGTCTTCCAAATTAAAATTGATCGGCAACCTATGAGCCATCTTTTTGGGTTGGCCTTGCACATAACCAGGGCTAAATCGAATTCTTTTGATTACCTTCATCGCCGCATCGTCGAATCCATAACCTGCTTTGCCAGACACAATTCGTGCCGATTCAAGACTGCCATCTTCGTTGACTTGAACTTGCACAATCACTGTTTTTTCTGAGATGTTTGCGGCTCTTGCTTGGGGTGGGAAATAATCCTTTAAGTCAAAGTCGACAATAGGAGTTGGAGGTTTGTCACCATTCCAAGAAAACATATAACCATCTTTGTCCGTTCCATTTCCAGACAATTGATTTGGATTGAGATCGGAATTATCAGGTTGATCTTCTTTGTCTTTATTGCTTCCTTCCACCCATTCACTTTTCTCTACAGGTGCTGGCGAAGATGTCCCTCCGATCAATTCTGGTGGTATCTCTTCAAAATTAAAATCAACATCTTCAAAATCCGAGGAATCCGTAACAACTTCATCAGGTTTCATTTGGCTAATTTTATATGCGGCATAAGATCCGGTGTGAAGGAGAATACTTAAAACCAGACAAATATGAAACAGACGTTCTTTGTTTTGCCTAACTGAATGAGTAAATTTTGCGAAGTATTTTTTTGCCGCTTTCATTTCTTTACACTAAGAGCAATCCTTGTAACGCCTGCTTTACGAATGATACCCATAAGTTCTGTGATTTTCCCATAGGGCAAGGTTTCATCTGCAGAAAGCGTTAATCGCATATTTGGTTTGATTTTGGATTCTCTCTCCAAATTTTTAATCAATGCAGGAATTTGAATGTCTTTTCCTTCCAATAAAATACCTCCCGTTTTTGTCATCGCGACTTGAACAGATTCGGCGACATTGGGATCCGCCGCTTGTACTTTCGGAAGGTTGATATTGATACTTTCCTTTTTAAGAAAGTTTGCTGTCACCATAAAGATGACAAGGAGAACGAGTATCACATCCACCATTGGAGTGATGTTGATACTTCCTATTTCTTCATCTTGTGAACTTGATTGTGCCATTTTTATACCTTTGTTTTGTTCATCTGGTATGCAATAAATTCTTGTTTTAAGATTTCTAAGTTTTGTAGGATCACTTTCGCTTTACGGGAAAAGTAGTTATTTGCCATTACGACCGGAATTGCTACACCAAGGCCTGCCGCCGTTGCGAGTAGTGCTGTCGAGATAGAGCGCATAACTACGTCGGCACCAGAAGCACCCAAAGTTCCTAGACCATAGAAGGCCTTGATTACGCCTAATACTGTTCCTAACAATCCAATAAAAGGAGCGTTATTTCCAAGAGTATTTAGGATTGGAAGGCGTTTTTCCAATTCTAACTTTTCAGTTAAAATTTGACCTTCTAGACTTTCATCTAAACCTTTTCTTCCCAAACCAATTTGTCTGAGTGCAAAGTGTACGAATCTCCAATAAGAAGAAGTGTGAGTGAGTGGTGCCTCCCATGTTATCTCTGGTTTTTCGTGAAGGGCACTTCTTACTTGCGTTAGGAATTCATCATTGATCTTTCCCATGGTTTTTTTGAAGTACAATAGTCTTTCTAAAAAGACTGCGAATGCGATCACACTTGCTATAGTCATAGCAAAAAAGACCAGGCTCTCTCCGATTTCTACAAATTCTTGCATGTCAATCTCCGTTTTGAATAAAATTAAAAATCAATAATTTGGGAAGATCTGCTTCCGAGACAGATGTGTTTGTAGTTTGGAAACAGGATCTGATACACTTTGTAACCACCGTATTTGTTCTACTGGAAATGACAAGACTAGTTGCTGTGGATGTCCGGCATTCACCGGAGGCGAGCTTTGTTTTCCAGTCTGTATCTTGG
>VYMD01000558.1_pt1 | contig 13944 bp, 17 predicted proteins | sample 5115311 | NCBI WGS metagenome assembly VYMD01 (sample SAMN12291779, study PRJNA351875) | freshwater metagenome | isolation source: freshwater lake | place: USA: Michigan, Wintergreen Lake | collected 2013-08-08
GAACTTTATTCCGAACAAATTGGGTTGTCCGTATTGCCTCATTAATGGCTTCTATCTGATTAGGTTTTGGCTTAACTTTGTATTCTAGTACAAACATTTTGACGATGCTCGACCTACTATCAATATCTTAACACAAAATTCTTTAAGTTGACAATACATATTTATTTAAAGCCGCCCGACCCTACACTAAAGGGCGGGGCTTGTACCCAAATTTTCGGTCATGACTTTATGACAATAACGAATTTTATTCTGACTTTTGGTAGAAATTGCTACCGTTTTCTCAGTTATCAGTTATTTCATCGGTCAGCCTTGAACTACTTTGATCATCTGGAAATCGGGCTAAAAGTTGCTTGGAAGCTGTGAGGCTATCTTTTGCTAATTCAAAAGCACCTGTTTCGATATCAATAGCCACAATCTTTCCATGATTGTCCTTCTCAACCGGCTGACGCACCTGAGACTCATAGATTTCCTGTCCACCTCGAGCAAATTATTCTTTGTTGTAGCGAGGGTGTTGTACTGTCATTGGTTAGACTATGTTTCAAAGTTTGTCTCTCTATTTTAAGCTAGGCTTTCAGCTTTGCTGTCCAATCGGGAATACTGGTTTTGCTATGCTTAATCCAACCTATAAGAGAAGTTAATCAACTCAGGCAGGATTTCACGTTTTTATCTCGAGGAATTAAGGGAAGTGGAATCGCTGGGAATATCGATGTTACAGTTAATTATAGCAGCAACCGCAAGAGCGATCGAGCAAGGAAAACAATTAATTCCACGGATTAGACAAGAATTCCCTCTCAGTCAAACAACAGCAAGAACTTTTAGAATTGATAGAGACAATTTTGGTTTATCGAAAATTTGGGTTAAAACCCCGTCGTTTTACGACGGCTTTAAGCTACAATGGAAAAAGCGATAACCAAGCTAAAAACTGAACCTTGACAACAGATAGTAGGGGGTTAAGGTGGCGTGGTGAGGAATCGCCGTCCGTTTTACGGCGGCGAGGATGTCAAAAGTTACCCTAACAGCTAACGCACCGATCGAGCGATCAATTATCATAGAGACAGTAACAAATATTTATGAAACTTCATGCTTATTAATCGCCTTGGCATCGATCGCGGGAAAAAATTCCTTAAAGAGAGTATCTTGTTCGGAAATGACCCTAATCCCGAATTAATTGGCATTTTAGGGGTTTATTTCGTGCAGGGCATTCTCGGACTCTCCCGATTAGCGGTTAGCTTTTTTTTAAAAGACGATTTGGCCTTGAGTCCCTCCCAGATGGGGGCATTAATCGGAGTGGCGGCGATTCCTTGGGTGATTAAACCAGCTTTTGGCTTTCTTTCGGATGGGTTGCCTATTTTTGGCTATCGTCGTCGCCCCTACCTAATTTTATCGGGAATTCTCGGGGTTTTAGCTTGGTTGGCCCTAGCCACTGTGGTGGAGAATGCTTGGCAAGCGACGGCGGCGATCCTGCTTGGTTCCCTTTCTGTCACCATTAGTGATGTCATCGTCGATTCTTTGGTGGTAGAAAGAGCGCGCAAAGAGTCTTTAACTCAATCCGGTTCTCTACAGTCCTTAACTTGGGGAATATCGGCGCTAGGCGGCTTAATTACGGCTTATCTCGGCGGTTGGTTACTGGCACACCTCGGTACTCGTCCTGTCTTCGCTCTCACGGCTATTTTTCCCCTGATTGCCTCAGCTATGGCGTTTTTAATTACAGAGGAAAAAGTCAAGAATAATGATGATGCACAATCTACGCCGAAAGTCAAGGAGCAAATAGGACAATTATGGTCAGCAATTAGACAAAAATCAATTTTACTACCCACTGCCTTTATTTTCCTCTGGCAGGCTACTCCTAGCGCCGATTCTGCCTTTTTCTACTTCACCACCAACGAGTTAGGATTTGAACCGGAATTTTTAGGACGAGTGCGCTTAGTCACCAGTTTAGCCTCGATACTGGGTATCTGGGTATATCAACGGTTTTTAAAAGCGATTTCCTTTCGTCTAATTTTGGGTTGGAGTACGGTGATGTCTGCGGTTTTAGGAATGACTACCCTACTCTTAGTTACCCATACTAATCGAGCGCTCGGTATTGACGATCATTGGTTTAGTTTGGGGGATAGTCTCATCCTCACCGTCATGGGACAAATTGCCTTTTTACCCGTCTTAATTTTATCGGCCCGTCTTTGTCCCGTGGGCATTGAAGCATCTCTGTTCGCTTTATTAATGTCTATCTGGAATATGTCAGGATTAGTTTCCCAAGAAATCGGCGCTTTATTAACCCATTGGTTGGGAGTCACCGAAACTAATTTTGATAACCTTTGGTTATTGGTAGTGATTACTAATCTCTCCACTCTCCTACCTTTACCCCTAATTAAATGGCTACCTTCTACGGATCCGCAATCTCAGGAAGTCAAGAAAACTTTTCCCCCCGCAGAAGTCTTTGAACATCATGTTACTGGTTCTTTAGCCGAACCAGGTTTTATTCCCGAACTTGTCCCCGAATTAATCGAGACAAGAGATTGACAGTCCAGAAAAAGGGTTTCTTTGAGAAACCCTTTTTCTATGGCAAATTCTAAATGCTATCTTCATCTTGCTCAATTAAGAACAGTTTTTAACTTTTCCAAGACAGAATTGTTTAACGTAATTTTTCCCATTCCTTTTGATGGGGGCAAAAGGTGGCATCAGGCGATTTTTTGTTGAGGGGTTAGATTGATACCGTCAACAATCGGTAACTGATGCTGTAAGCGCAGTCCTAAAATAAGCCAGCCTTCCAAAACTTCCTGTAACTGTTCCTTAGTAGCTTCGAGAGTTGTTTCATTAGCATATACTCCCTCAAATCCCGAAATTTCTCCATAAAAAGTTCCGTCTTCTAGAACTTCATAAGTTGCCAGTGCCATTGCTTGTTTTAGATATTTTGTTAGCATCATTGACAGGAATAAAGCTCAGTGATTATCTCGAAGATTGTTGATTTGATGATCAGTTGTTTTGACCCTAGCGATAATTTTGGCATTTTTCTCCAGAAAACGGGTTTCTCAAAGAAACCCGTTTTCTAGGTTTTCTAGCTGCTGTCTTCGTCTTTGACGATTTTCCGCTTCTAAGCGACTAATCGCTTCTTCTAATTGTAATCCAACTAATTCCATCTCTTGACAATTGCGGTGTGCTTTTGCCAAAGTTTGCTTAAGTTGATCAGAATCCCGGGGAAGCTGAGGAACAAAATCCATATTTAACTCCATTCAAGTTTAACTTCTTCGACACTACGCATCAAGGCAGGAATCCGCACTTGGGTTGTCTTAATGACTTCTTCTATAAATCTTAGCAAATCAGGAGAAATCATCGGTTGGGATTGAGCGGCACGAATTTCTAAGTTTGATAGCTGAGAAAACCGAGATTCTGCTTGGAGGGCAATTTCTGTGAGTTGCTCTAAACTGTCTAGGGTTTCTGCTGTTTCACCAAAACGGTTTAAGATGGCAAATTCTACAGCTTTAGATTCGTCAACAATGTCTAATAGCCTATTTTTCAGATTGATGATCAGTTGTTTTGACTCTGGCGATAATTTTGCCATACTTCCCAGACTACCACATCTCCCAATCTACTCAATCTAGTCTAGCGCGAGTTAGCAATCCCCAAGGATCACGAGAAATTCAGAAAAAGGGTTTCTTTGAGAAACCCTTTTTCTCAGTTCAAATGGCGCTTAAATGCCGCTTTTCTCAGTTCAAATGGCGCTTAAGTGCCGCTCCCGCCCCCAGTAAGCCTAAGGCCAACAAACCTAAGACAGAACTTGATTCAGGAATAGGAGTCCCCTGCAAGTTCAGCGCCCAACTGCCGAGAGCGCCAGTATCATCCGCTGCATTGTCCGAAATCGTCAGCCGCCAAGTGCCGCTGGACAGTTCCCCGCTCAGGGAAGTGAGCATGGGAACGAGGGTGGTGCTATTGGCACCGGTGGGGAAGTAGTTACCGGAGGGGATGACAAAAGAATCACCTCCCGAAGCCGCTACCGTCCAGATGTTGCCGGTAAAGGCATCGTTAAAGCTGTAGTTACCGCCGAAGTTGCTGGAGTCACCGGTCCCAGAACTAACCCGCCCGATGCGGTTGAACAGAGATACTGTTGTGTTGGTTGGGACGTAGGTGAGATTGGCGATCAGATCACCTATCCAGGTGTGGGTTAGGCTATCGAGGGTGACGGTGATGTCGGTAATCAGGAAGTTGGAACTGGTGGGAACGGTAATAGTGCTGGAAGCACCTGTGGCGTTGTTATCGGGGATGTTGAAACCAGCACCAGTTCCGGTAAAGCTGACGGCACTGGCGGGGAGGACGGTCAAACTAGCGATCGCGCTAACTGTGCTGGCGAAGACAACACCAGCCAGAGAGAGAGATTTGAAGGTAGTTGTAGTATTCATCAGCAATTTTGGGCAAATTTCCCCAATATTTTTTCACCCCCCCCGATTTTGTCAAATATCGCTTTTTTATCGATTCTATAAGTTTTATAAGTTTTATCTATGTAAGTCTAGAAAACGGGTTTCTTCCAGAAACCCGTTTTCTAATGTAATCGCGTAGTGCTATATCATAGACTTATCAAACTTGACAAGTCTTGTCTATGCTTTCAATAGAATACCTAACTGACCAAAACGGACAAACCAATTATGAACAAATTTTACAGCTTGCTTTTAGAGATTTACCCAATGCCAAGTCATTGCAGGATATTGGTAATGTCAAGCCAATGAAGGGAGCTACCAATCGCTACCGAATACGCCTTGGTGAATATCGATTAGGAATAGCAGTTGTTGATAATAACATTGAGGTAATGCGGCTCCTACACCGACGTTAATTTTATCGCTACTTTCCCTAAATATTTATTGATTATTTGTGGTTTTATCCAGAAACCCGTTTTCTGTAGAGAGGTGCGATCGCTTGTGGAAGATAGGGTTTGAAATATTTGTAATGTTTGATACAAATCTCTGGATTATCTGTTCTTAAGATGAAGGCTGGTGTTGCTAATTGATCGGGAAAGAGGCGGGCGCAAGCAGATAAAAACCGCACAGAAGCTTGTGCCGTGGGATCGAAATTATTAAGCGGAGAATAGCCTCTGACCGAAATTCAACATCAAAGTTAGGAGGAAACTTGTCATCGCCTAAGTAAAGTAACCATTCATCCACGACACAACACAATAGGAAAAATACTTATGAGTTATGGAACGCGTGTTCAAGCTATCTCTCAAGTCACAGACCGTAAACCCCTACCGAGCAAAATTCCGCAACGTTTAGAGGCCCTCTGGGCAACCGATGTTTTTACCCTGAGCAAAATGCAGGCCAGTCTGCCGAAAGACGTATTCAAATCGGTCAAAAACACGATTTTAACCGGTGGAAAATTAGACGTTTCCATCGCCGGTGCGGTAGCGGCTGCGATGAAAGATTGGGCCACGTCCAAAGGGGCGCTGTACTATGCTCACGTCTTCTATCCGATGACTAACGCCACCGCCGAAAAACATGATGGTTTTATCTCCGTGCAGAGCGACGGTTCGGTGATCACAGAATTTACGGGCAAAGTCTTAGTACAGGGTGAACCGGACGGCTCCTCCTTTCCTAACGGCGGACTTCGCTCCACCTTTGAAGCGCGGGGTTACACCGCTTGGGATGTCACCAGTCCAGCCTACGTCATGGAGACGGATAATGGTGTAACCCTGTGTATCCCCACGGTGTTCATCTCTTGGACAGGAGAGGCCCTCGACAAAAAAACGCCGCTTTTACGCTCGATTTCATCGATGAGTAAAGCCGCCACCAGGGTGCTGAAGCTCTTAGGACATACGGAAGTCGCCCCCGTTAACTCCAGCTGCGGCGCTGAACAGGAATATTTCCTCGTAGATGCTCATTTTGCCCATAGTCGCCCCGATTTACTGCTCACCGGTCGCACCCTATTTGGTAAACCCGCCGCCAAGGGTCAACAGTTCGACGATCATTATTTTGGCGCGATTCCCGAACGGGTTCAGGTGTTTATGCAGGAAGTCGAGGAAAGAATGTATCGCCTCGGCATTCCGGCCAAAACCCGCCATAATGAAGTCGCTCCCGGACAGTTCGAGATTGCCCCCTTTTTCGAGGCTGCTAACGTGGCCAGTGACCATCAGCAGTTAATTATGACTTTGCTGAAAAGTACGGCTAAAAAACACGGTTTTGTTTGCCTACTGCACGAAAAACCCTTTGCAGGGATTAATGGTTCGGGAAAACACGTTAACTGGTCTGTCGGCAACGCTACCCAGGGCAATCTGCTGGATCCGGGCGATACTCCCCACGCTAATATGCAGTTTTTGTTATTCTGTGGGGCGGTTATTCGTGGTGTTCACAAGTACGGACCGCTTTTACGCGCAGTGGTGGCTACCGCCAGCAATGATCACCGTTTGGGGGCAAATGAAGCTCCTCCCGCCATTATTTCGGTATATTTGGGCAGCCAGTTAGAAAAGGTATTCGACCAAATTAGCCAAGGACAAATTGGGGGTTCTGATGCCCCAGGGTTGATGGATCTGGGTGTCGATACCCTGCCGGTATTTCCCAAGGATCCAGGCGATCGCAATCGTACCTCTCCCTTTGCTTTTACGGGCAATCGCTTTGAATTCCGCGCCGTGGGTTCTAATCAGTCAGTTTCCGGGCCGCTGGTGGCGATGAACACGATTCTAGCGGATTCCCTGACTTGGGTGGCGGATAACTTAGAAAGCCGGATGAAAGCAGGGGAAGACCTCAAGACTGCTGCCCAGGGTGTTCTCAAGGAGATCATGGACAAACACAGAAATGTGATCTTCGGAGGTAACGGATATTCCCCGGAATGGCACAAAATGGCGGTAGAAGAGCGCGGTTTAGCTAATCTCCGCACCACTGCCGATGCTTTACCCGTGCTGAAGGCCGATTATATCGAAGAACTGTTTACCCGCATGGGTGTGTTTACTCCCGTTGAACTGGAAAGTCGTTTTGATGTCTATGCGGAACAGTATTTACTGGCCATCGAGGTGGAGGCGAAACTGGTGGTAAGTATGGCTAAAACGATTATTTATCCCGCTGCCGTTCGCTACTTGTCGGAATTGTCATTGGCGATCGCTAATGCGGCGGCGATCGGTATCGAGATCGATAAGGAAAGCGCCCAAACTGTCTCGAATCTAATTAAATTACTGATGGATGGCGTTAGCAAACTGAGTGCGGCCATAGCTAAACAGGATTTTGCCTCGATCGAGGAACATATGCAGTATTCCGCTCAAACGATCCGTCTCTTGATGGATAAGGTGCGCGAATATGCTGACACACTGGAAGGGGAAGTGGCCGACAATTTCTGGCCTCTACCTACCTATCAAGAAATGTTGTTTGTTAAATAACATGACGACAAGGAGGGGGTGAATAGCTGGAAAAATGATTCGCCACCCCCTTCTTTTTAGCTCTGGTAGTTTTAAGTTATGTTAAGAAAAGTAAATACAAACGTAAAACTACTATGGTATTAACTCCGACAATTGGCGAAAAATCCTATAATCGTCAGGATTGGCAAAAAGGCTATCAATCCCAACCTAACGAGTACGATTACGAGGTAGAAGACATCGAGGGGCAAATTCCCCCCGATTTACAGGGTACAGTCTTTAAAAACGGCCCCGGTTTACTCGATATCGCTGGCACTGCGATCGCTCATCCCTTCGATGGGGATGGTATGATCAGTGCGATTAGCTTCAATCATGGGCGCGTACATTATCGTAATCGTTTTGTTAAAACTGAGGGTTATCTCCAGGAACAGAAAGCGGGAAAACCCCTTTATCGCGGAGTTTTCGGCACGAAAAAACCGGGGGGAATTTTCGGCAATGCTTTTGATTTGCGTCTGAAAAATATTGCTAATACTAATGTTATCTACTGGGGTAATAAATTACTGGCACTTTGGGAAGCGGCCGAACCCCATCGCCTCGATGCTAAAACCCTTGATACTATTAGTTTAGACTATCTCGATGGTATCTTAGAAAAAGGCGATTCTTTTGCAGCTCATCCTCGCATCGATCCCGCTTGTATCTTCGATAATCATCAACCTTGTCTGGTAAATTTTGCCATTAAAACGGGTTTGTCGAGTTCCATTACTCTCTACGAAATTAGTCCCACGGGTAAGTTATTACGTCGTCATACCCACAGTATACCGGGCTTCTGTTTTATCCACGATTTTGTTATTACTCCCCACTACGCTATCTTTTTCCAAAACCCGGTTAGTTATAATCCTTTTCCCTTTCTTTTTGGGTTAAAAGGTGCGGGAGAATGCGTCATCAATCAACCGGACAAGTTAACTAAGATTATTATTATCCCCCGGGATCCTAACAAAAGAGAAGTGAAAGTTTTAGAAACTCCATCAGGTTTTGTGTTCCATCATAGCAATGCTTTTGAACAAGGGGAGAAAATTTATATCGATTCTATTTGTTATCAATCCTTACCACAACTGGATTCAAATAGCAATTTTCAATCGGTAGATTTTGATAGTTTAGCTCCCGGACATCTGTGGCGATTTACACTAAATTTATCAGAAAATACCGTTACAAGAGAATGTATTCTAGAGCATTGTTGTGAGTTTCCCAGCATTAATCCTGCAAAAGTTGGTCGAGATTACCGTTATTTATACATCGCTGCCACTCATCATGCCACTGGTAATGCTCCTTTGCAAGCAATCTTAAAACTGGACTTATTAACGGGAGAAAAACAATTACATTCTTTTGCTCCCCAGGGATTTGCGGGTGAACCAATTTTTGTGCCTAAACCCGATGGAATTGCTGAAGATGATGGTTGGTTATTGGTAGTTACTTACGATGCGGCCAATCATCGATCGAATGTGGTAATCTTAGATGCTAAAGATATCACTAATTCCCTTGGGGTTATCCATCTTAAACATCATATTCCCTACGGGTTACACGGTAGTTGGACCAGACAATGTTTTTAAGTTAATTGTCTAGCGGTGGATTGAAAACCCACCTTGACTAAACTTTACTCTTGATAGCCTTCTTGTAATAGCCAAAAACCGGCGAAGGATTCCGATTCAGGGTTAGATTGAATAGCTAAAAAATGCAGATTATTCGCTTTTTGTTTAGCTTCTTCAAAGTTTTTGGCTTCGTTTAAAGTCTCGGCATTAGTGACGTTGACGAGAATCCAGCTATCACTAGCACCTGTTTCTAAACGTAGCAGAGGACGAGAACCAGTTTCTAACTTTAAATAGGCCATTTCTAACCCTGACATCCAACCAGCTAAGGGTAAAGCGCGGGGAGAAAAAATAACTAAACCGGGTATTTTGAGATTTTCATCTAATCCCATCCCTAGTATAGGCAAATTTTCTCCGAAGCTAATATCCCAATCTTTTATATCATTAAAAGAAGACAATTCTAGCGTGACAAAAGCCCATTTATCTGCCTTATCTCCCCGGACAGCATCGGGAAGGGGAACCGCATTTAAAGGAGGATAATTCACGGAAGCGGTTTTAGTTAAATTTTGATCATAACCAACTTCTTGAGGGTAGAAATTAACCATTCTTTCTTCTATCCATCTAGTTAAAGCATGAGTGCGACGACTAGGGGAACCGGGAATACCGATATCCTCGCAAGCTTTGCTAATCATGTTATTCATCTGACGACGGAAAAAGCGAATTTTTTTGGGAGTTACCCCCGCTTCCTTGATAGCTGCAGTAATTGCTTCTCCTAACCATTGGGAATTAACCATCGTATTAGGACAATAACTGGCATATTTAAATAGTGTATCGGAGGAGCGATCGATTGTTGCCGGAGTTTCACAGATTAACAATTCCCATCTTTTTTTATTATTTTCATCCACCACCGGCCGCGAATAAAAATCAAGTTCCCAAATAGTCATATTTTTTTCAGTTATCAGTTATCAGTTATCAGTTATCAGAACGTAGGTTGGGTTGAAGCATGAAACCCAACACCCGCTCATGTTACGAAGTGCGCTAACCCATCCTACAAATAATTGTGCCTCCCTACTTAAGTGTGCAGTATGTATTAAGTGGGCAGTATTAAATAGCAGCTTCCTACTGTCTTTTTACTGTTCACTGTTTACTGATTACTGCTCACTGATTACTGATTACTGTTTACTGCTCACTGAAAAATCCCCTATCCCCGACAACAGTACGAACGCGGTAGATAGGACGTTTTTGGGATTCATGGTAAGTTCGCATCAAAATTTCTGCCAAAAGACCAAAACAGAGTAATTGTACCCCAGTTAAAAAGAATAACACGGCCAGGATTAACAAAGGTCGATCGCCGATTTCTTGTCCGAAACCGAGTTTGAGAATAGTCAGATAAGTGCCTAAAATAATCCCCACTACCATCGATAAAAGTCCGTAGAATCCAAAAATGTGCATCGGACGGGTGAGGAACTTTTTCATAAAAAAGACAGTAAATAAGTCCATAATCACGCAAATTGTGCGACCTAAACCATATTTACTCTGTCCGAACCGTCTAGCGTGGTGATTAACGGGAATTTCGGTTATTTTTGCCCCTTCAATAAAAGCTAATGCGGGTAAAAAGCGATGTAATTCCCCGTAGAGATTCATATCGGCGACTAATTCGGCTCGATAGGCTTTCAAAGAACAACCGTAGTCGTGTAATTTGACCCCTGTTACCTTTGCTATCAGCCAATTAGCTATTTTTGAGGGTAAAAGCCGTTTTACCCGGTCATCTTGGCGATTTTTGCGCCAGCCACTCACGAGGTCATAACCTTCCTCTAATTTGGCCAATAATAGGGGTATATCATTGGGATCGTTCTGTAAATCGCCGTCGAGGGTAACGATGACCTGTCCCGTGGCATAATTAAATCCGGCAGCCATGGCGGGGGTTTGTCCGTAGTTGCGTCGCAATATTACCGCCTTGAGATCATCGCGATTTTTGGCTAAATTAGTTAAAACCTCGGTGGAACCGTCCTTAGAACCGTCGTCAACACAGATAATCTCGTAGTTAATTTGATAAGAACGCAAAATCGTGGCGATACTCTCGACGAGATGGGGGATACTGTCCACTTCGTTATAAATGGGAACCACTACCGATAAAGTCTGGATGGCAGCCTGCGGGTTTGGTTCGTTGACACTGATGGACGGTGTAATCGGGGACATAGTTGACTGACGCAGGGACGTTTTGGGGCGATTGTATCACAATTCAGTTATCAGTTATCAGATGTGAGTTGTCAGATGTGAGTTGTCAGTTCACTGATTACTGTTTACTGTTCACTGTTCACTGCTCCCTGTTCCCTGTTCCCCTTTCTCTGTTTCCTTTTTCGCTAAAATTGCCTGACGAAAACCTAAGACAACGAGAATATTGGAGAGGGTGAGGAAAAGTTCGGCGCTGCCGTGTAACCAATCGACGTTAGCCAATTCTTGACCATAGTGGATTTTGGCGTAGATACCGGCAGGAATGGTGATAAAAACGAAGATTAACAGCACATAAAAGCCAATTAAGGCTAAACGGGGCATTTTTCCCGAACGAGTGATCAACCAAAGAAACCCCAGATAGGGAAACAGGGAGATGGCAAATAAACTCTCTTTATTCATTGTTAACGCTAATTTTACTGGAACGCCACAGCCACCAACCGGCAGCACAGAGGGTAAAATTTCCTAAGACAGTCATGGCTGCCTGTAGGGTGACTAACCAGGATAAGGCACTGATATTATCAAAAAAATGCCATGTACAGGCACACATGGCCCCAATTAAAGCGGGTAACATCCCCCAAGATAACATTCGCCACGATCGATCGCTACTGATGTCGCCATAGGTCCACACTAACCAGATCGCCGCTATCCATTCTACGACACTCGATACATGAACCATCCACGTCGGTATTGATAAAGCATTCATTTTTTTACAGGAGACAGTTATCAGTTATCAGTTATCAGTTATCAGTTATCAGATTTGAGTTTTAAGTGAGCAGTATTAAATAGGGTCTGCTGAAAAAGTTTTTCGTGGGGGTAGGGTGTGGGGTGTGGGGTGTAGGGTGTAGGGTGTAGGGTGTAGGGTGTAGGGTTTTACCCGTTTTCAGAGGGTCAATTACCTAATTTTGGGGGAAAAAGTCCCTGAATTTTCCCCCCGACCACTCCAAGAAATGGCACTTTTTGATTTCAAAAAAGCCTAAAGATATTATCCAACAAGGTTTTTAGATTTATTCAGCAAACCCTAAATAGAAGTTTCCTACTGTCTTTTCACTGATTACTGTTTACTGTTCACTGAAAATACTCCCCATTTCCCCAAAAATTTTCTAGCCATTGAATTACCTGTTGAGCTAAACTAACATTGTTTAATCGATCGATCTCGCGAATGCCGGTGGGACTGGTGACATTAACTTCCGTGAGATAGCCACCAATCACATCTAATCCGACAAAATATAGGCCATCTTCTCGTAATTTTGGGGCTAAAGTGGCACAGATTTCTAATTCTCGATCGGTGATTTCTGTTTTTGCCACCCGTCCACCCACGGCCATATTACCGCGAAATTCCGAACCGGTGGGAATACGATTAACTGCCCCGATCGGTTCACCATTGAGGACAATAATGCGTTTATCTCCTTCTTGGGCAGCTGGTAAATAATCTTGAATCATTACCGGTTCTTGTCCCCATTTTGTGCTAATTTCAATCATTGAATTGAGATTGCGATCTTCGGGACTAAGAAATAAAATTCCCTCCCCTGCTTTGCCCCCTAAAGGTTTCATAACTGCCGCCCCTTTTTGGTTGACAAATTCCCTAATTGTCGCTTTATCTTGGGAAACAATTGTGGCGGGCATTACCTGAGAAAAGTGAATAGTATATAACTTTTCGTTGGCATGGCGTAAACCCCTAGTTGAGTTAATTACTTTGGTTTTTTTGGGGTCGATCAGGTCTAATAAATAGGTGGCATAAAGATAGGCAATCGTCACGGGAGGATCTTTTCGCATCCAGACAAAATTGAAGTTTTCTAGACAGGTAAAAACTGTCTCTTGTCTTTGATACCATTGAGATACAGCCACCCAATGATTATCTTTTAACTCCACAGGAACCAGTTCAATTCTGGTTAGTTTTGCCCAAGCTTTTCCCGCAATCGCACTGAGATTAGTGATGGAAGTCATCCAGACTTCATGGCCTAATAATTGGGCCGCTTCCATGATAGCTACACTGGTATCATGGCCCGGATCTAAATACTCGATCGGATCGATAATAAAGGCTAGTTTCATTAATAGTTTTTATCCTTAATTCTGCAACAGGGGAGCTAAACCACCACTTCTATCTAAAGCATAGATGTCATCGCAGCCCCCGATGTGTTGATCGTTTATAAAAATTTGTGGTACACTTGTACGACCATTGGCTCGATCGGACATTTTGGCTCGCGCTTCTTCATCACCATCGATACAATATTCGGTAAACTCCACCCCTTTTTTCTTGAGTAATGCTTTAGCGCGGATACAGAAAGGACAGGAACTCCAAGTATAGATCTCAACTTTAGCGGCCATAAAATTTATCTGTTTTCTTTACAGTTCTTAATTTTAGCCGATAACCGAGCAGTGATCTTCCTTCAGGTCAGAAAACGCCAATTAGGGCGATTCCACTGATATATCCCTTGTATTTCCCATTTTTAACCGTTTTGAAAGCGAATACGGCAACTAACAGGGCGAGAATCATCCTCACTTTCCTTTACTCCTATTACCTCCCAGGGAAACCAGTCGCAACTATCGGGAGCGTCTGCGGGAATCCATTCCCATTTGAGAGTGGTTTCAATCCCATCTCGATCCATGAGAGTGCTAAAAAAGCTGATTTCAAATGGTCACGATCCACGATAATCTAAGTATTGGGGAAATCATACCGTAAAATCACTCATCTTTGACATCCTCACCGCCGTAAACGGACGGTGATTCCCAAACCTCACGATTTAGGTTTCTGCTTCTTTCCCTTGCGGGGTTCCGCACCTGCCTTAACAGATTTACTCTGTTCTG
>VYMD01000253.1_pt1 | contig 13903 bp, 11 predicted proteins | sample 5115311 | NCBI WGS metagenome assembly VYMD01 (sample SAMN12291779, study PRJNA351875) | freshwater metagenome | isolation source: freshwater lake | place: USA: Michigan, Wintergreen Lake | collected 2013-08-08
CCCGTAGAGCTCCCGTCCGCCCATTCCTGCGCCCTTCTCCCGGCCGTTCTGCGCGTCGCGGGGCGCGCTCGGCGCCTCTGACATGGACCCTAGTCCCACCTCGGCGCAACAAACCGCCGCGCCACTCCTCTTTTAGCCTATCCGAGAGCCGGTCCGGCCGAAAGGCGTCTTGCGGCCTTGACGGTTTGAATTAGGTATAGGCGGTGGCTCTCCTGAGCCGGAGCTCCGAGTGATGAATATCCAGAATTCCCCGCGCGGCGACCGAGCCACCCCCCCGTCCATCGTTCGCGAGGCGAAGTTCGCCATCGGCGACGTGGTGAAGCACCGCGTCTTCCCGTTCCGGGGGGTGATCTTTGACGTGGATCCGACCTTCAACAACACCGAAGAGTGGTGGCTCTCCATCCCCGAGCACGTGCGCCCCCGCAAGGACCAGCCCTTCTACCACCTGCTGGCCGAGAACGAGGACAGCGCCTACGTGGCCTATGTGTCCGAGCAGAACCTGCTGGCGGATGAGACAGGCGAGCCGGTCGGTCACCCGCAGACTCCGGAGATCTTCGAGGCTTTTGAGCCGGGCCGTTATCGCCTGCGCCCCCGCATCAGCAACTAGCGCCCGGGCCCTGTCTCCAGGGCGTTGAAGTCTCCACCGAAGGCCACCGTCTTGGACATCTGGCTCGCGACCGGTTGAAAACCCACATTGGCAGAAGGCGCGGGCGACTCTGCCACCGTATGACGGAGCCGGCCGATTCCCGTCACTTCCACCTCCATTACGTCGCCGGGGGCCATGGGGCGTGAACCGGCGGGCGTTCCGGTCAGGATGACATCACCTGGCTGTAGGGTGACATGCCGAGAGATATCGGCGAGGAGATAGTCGATTCCATTCAGCATCTCGCTTACCGGACCCTCCTGCACGACCACTCCATTTCGGTAGGTCCTCAGGACCTGGTCGCGGATATCGACCCCGGCGACGACGCCGGGCCCGATTGGGCAGAAGCCGTCATGCCCCTTGACCCGAAACATAGAGCCGGCGTCGGTCTCGCGATAGTCATGCAGACCAACGTCATTGGCGGGAGCGAAGCCGGCAAGATACTCCCACGCCTCGGCCACGGGTACGTTGCGCATCGGCCGTCCGACAACCGCGGCGATTTCGCCTTCGAAGTTCAGGAGTTCGCAACCTGCCGGCCGGCGCACCACACCCCCATGGCCTAGAACTGTAGTTGGTGGCTTAAGGAAATAGGACGGCTCGGTGCCCATCGGTAGGCCGAACTCCAGTCGGCGGGACTCATAGTTCATGTGAATGCAGACTATCAGTCTTGGATCTACAGGTGGTAGATGACTCGTTGTCTCGGGATCGAGCCGACGTCCGTCACCTAGCAAGAGTTCGCCTTCCGACAAGGTTGCGAACATTGCTCGTCCGTCATGAAAAATGCGCCTCAGCTCCCTCCGCGGACCTTCAAACAGATTCATCGGCTCTCTCCAGTTCAGACTTCGTGGTGATCGGGAACTCAACAGCGCCGTCAACTGAGAATGCGAGATTCAACCGCCAGCCAGCAGTGATCTCAACCGGAGCAAGCTGATCCAACTCACTGTACTCTGACTCACCAAACTGGATGTTCCCTTCCCCCCGCCAGATATCCGACCAACCCACATTGGACACCTTGCCAATCGAGTACTCCTCGACTGCAGGTTCAGGCCTGCTGAGTGACGGAAACAGACGCGTATGGAGCGGGGGGGCAAATAGCGCCAGGGGCGGCGTATCGACTTTATCTTGCAATTCGACGCGGACTGACGCCAACCGGCGACCGACGCTGGAGACGTGAGCGCCTAAAGTGGCTCCAGGCTCAAGCCTCACTCCCCCTTTCCCGAGGGATACTGGCCGCGTCATATGGATCTGACCGAGCTGCTTCGGAAAGCCTTGAATATGGCCGCGCAGCAGAGACAGCTCGCTGTCCACCCAGATGAAGGGGATCCGACTTGCCCGCCCGCCGCGGAACATACCGGTTACGATGACGAAGGCTTCTTTGTATTGGCTCCTTGCAGGGTCCGCCAGGGTCCTAGGATCGCTGTCCGCAGCGGAACACCAATCGCAGAATACGAAGGTACAGGATCCATCAGCGTCGGCTTCGAACCTTGCCGGCGCCAGCGCGGCGACCCGGCTAGGGTCAGCCTTGAACTCAACCGCAATCACTTCCCCCGAATAGTGCCATGGGGGCGGACTGACGGTCGATGAACGACCTGTCATCGTCTGAGGTAGGGTCCATCCGTGTAGCATGCGAATCTCCAGGAAGCGATGGTCAGGCCAACGCGGGCAGTGGCGTATGAATGACGCCCACACCGATGATGTAGGTGAGCACAGGCACGCAAAGATCGATTACCGGCGGCGCACAGCCCGCCGCCTGAGCCGCTGCCGCAGCGGCGATCCATTGCAGGCATTCGGCGGCTCCAGAGCCGGCCTCGGCGATCATCTGCTCTGTGGTCCACTCATCGAACCCTTCAAGGTGCCCAGAGCAGATCCTAGCCAGGAAATCTTGATCCCAGGATGCATTCAACTTGATCTGTTCTGGGCCGAGCGCGCCGTTCGCGATCATGTGACTGGCCATGAGGGTCAAACTATTGACCCGCTCCAACCATAGGTCTGTTGCCTGTTGCCCCGCCGCTGGGCCATGAACCATGTATCCCCGGTGCTCCTCGGGCGCATGCTCAAGACCAGGGAAAGCAAGACTTGGATCGTGAGCGAGACCGCCCGTCCCGAGGATCAGGACCCTCTTGTCCAAGCTACGCGCAAATTCGCCGACGGCCTTGCCCAGCAGACGCGCCCGTCGGGGTGACGGACGATGGCCGGCGATCGCCGACATAAAAATCGGGATGACGGGATAGCGGTCAATTCCCCCTGTAAGGCGATGCAAGGCTTGAGAGAAGCCGTGGTCAATCACCATCTCATGCGCGATAGCGACATCGATATCCGCCTTGCCGAGATAGGACACGAGCGCTTGCGCGTCTTCCGTCGGAACTCGCAGATCTCCAGGGTAGCCCCCGATATCGGCCACCGCCCGCGCCGACAGGCCGACGCAGATCGGCGGCAGGACGTGATAGTGAAAACCCGTGAGATGATCCGAACCAAACTCGATCACGAGATCAGGTTGGAACGCTTCGACCAATTTCGCTCGCGCCTCGAAGGCCGCGACGACCGACTGATGCTCAGGAGGCTCAACTTGGAACGCCTCCATCAGTGGACTGTGAGACGCGCATATCATGTGGACGGACATTGATCCTTCCTTTCCTCACACGTGGTAGGACAACTGGTCGTTTTCCGTTAACTACCTTGGTATAGCGCCCGCCAGCCAGGTATCCCCGAGATCGCTTCACGCAGATCGGCAATACCCTGATCAATAACAGGATGGGGCTGAGCTTTGATCTGAGACTTATAGCTTTCGCGTGCCTTCAACCGGCCCCAGTAGGCATTCACCCTCTGAAGCTGATGATTTGCGAGAAAATACTTTAGCCACCATGTCTCTTCGAGTCTATGTAAGAGAGACATCCAGGTTACGTCAGCTAAAGTGAATTGTTCTCCAATTATCCAATCCGCTGAACTCTTAGATAATTGTTCTTCCAGCGCCTCAAGGTGAATAACCATGGCGTCACGCGCGGACCGAACAATCGCCCTGAAGCGCGGCACCATTATGACACCTGACATGCCGATAAGCTTAAAAATCAGGAAGAAAACGGCTCGCTCTTTAAGCCTATGGAAGAGAAGTCCCTCCAGAATTCGACTAATGGGAATGTAGCGGATGGAGGCCACGAACAGTGGAACAGTCAACGGGGGAATACACTGGCCGGCGCTGATTTGGTGATCCCGCGCAGCATTTTCTCCAATCAGCGAGGCCCGCGCGACCCAGATATCCATTTCGGCGCGTTTGACCGGATCCGCAGGCGTCAGGCTGATTCCAGAGCCAGCGGCTTGGTCTGCAATGTAGTTGACGATGAAGTCAGACTCGTAGACGGGGTGTCCGTTGTGAACTAGAGTTGGGACTAAGCCCCCCGGATTAATGGTCAGGTATCTTCGAGAGATAACCTCGTACGATCCCGTCTCTATTAAGTCGATATGGTGGGATTTGTACAGTATATTGTATTCTGCCAGGCAGATTCGAACTTTTCTAGCACAAAGTGATAGAACATTCTGATAAAGTTCAAATTCTTGCTGGTGAGGCACTGATCTCCCGAGATCAATACCCGCCGGCATCTTCATGGTCTTTCGGTGAGACCTCTCCCATGCATACCAGGCGGCCAGGCTACCGACAAAGCCCGTCGCTCCAAGCCCAAGGGCGAGCGAGTTCATCCTCGCCCCTCCCCGCGGATCCCGTTGCAACCAAGCATGCGGAGGCTTGCGATTGGACTCGCCGGAGACCACCGCCCCACTCTTGGCGGCGGTCCTATAGTCCAACCATCCTGGACCAGCGAGCGCGACACTAGGGCGTCACCCGTGTCCAGGTCTGGGTTCTGCAAAGGGGAGCGACCACGCACCCCTTAACCGAGAGACTTCCACCCGGCTGAAGGGTCAGCGACGCCGAATAGGTGTTGCCGTCACTCGGATTGTAAATCTTGCCCCCAGTCCACTGACCCCGGTCAGCCTCAAACCCACTCATGATCTGCAGACCCCCAATCTTTCGATTTCGTAGGGCTGGGTTCTTGTTTTTCGTGTCCAGCCTCTGTTTGTCCGCTGAATCTCCCAGAGTGGGAGAAATACGCCCACAAACTGCGGCGCCGCAGTTGAAGACTTCAACGTAACCGCCTGGGGTTTTCCAGACACCGGTCAATTGGCCCGCTACGGCTCCGGTCGCTGAGGCCAATGTCGCCCCCGTGAGGGCCAAGATAGTAGCGAACTTTCGTCCGCGGTTTCGGATGAGCCATGACATCGGATCGGTCTCCTTGAGCTCTCAGGGAAAGGGCCAGGGTGGGTTCCATTGCGGAAGGAATGGAGGACGAGCGGCGGCCCAGTGGCGGACGTCCAGAACGGGTCGTCGAACTACTCGGTCGTCGACCTAAGGGTCGCCCCAAGCATCCGCGGGAAGGACCCATCGCGATCAACCAACAAGGCCTTGAGGGACGCTGCGACGTGAATGGCGATGAAGACCACCATGGTCCAGGCGCCAATCTGATGGGCTGTCTGAAGTGTTGTTATAGTCAACAACTTGTCTTCAGACGCCTTGATCAACTCGATTCCAAAGAATTTGATTCCGTAGCCTTTTTCCGTCGCCATAAGAATTCCCGTAATGGGAAGAGCGACGCTCAAAAAAAGCATTCCGTAACGAACGACCTTCGAGATAAGGCGGGTTGCGGCGTTGTAAGACTTGAGTGGCGCCGGCATTCCATTACTGAGGCGCCATAGACCCCGCGCAAGCCCCCATGCCAGCACCGTCAGGCCGAGCGAGATGTGAAAGGCAATGGCGTCCAAACGGGCTGCGCCGTCCGGCATGTCGTCCAGCGGCGATCCCGCCACCAGCGTCGCGATCACAAGGACCGCTGTAGTCCAATGAAGAACGATCGAGACTCTCGACAGCCTCGCTCTCGTGTCAGCCGGCATCAGTCGCCACCTCTGGTTAATTGACGCTTGGCCGCAGGCTTACGGCGCGCCATTTCCAATTGGCTTGCACTCTCTCATCGAAGCTGCCGTGTGATCGATCACGCAGGGTACAGCTTTCGTCGCAAATCGTACGGAAGTGACCGTCTGATGCCCGCCGCTCCGCGAACCAGGTCGCCGTCCGGTGTGAGCCTACGATCTGCCGTTAGAACGAGACCATATTGGGAAGCGACGGTTCCACGGCTGGTGACCGCGCAACCTCGCTCGGCGGACTGCCGACAATCTCGCGATAGGCTCGGCTGAAGCTTGCAGCGGAGGCATACCCAACCTCCTCTGCTACGGTGGCGATGCGTGCTCCGGGCGACTTCAGCCTTTGGGTCGCCTCGCTCATGCGCACGCGGTTGAGATAGGTCATCGGCGGGACACCGACCACCTCTGCAAAACGGTCGCAGAATGAAGTGCGGGACATCCCACATGCCCGGGCCAGATCGGCTAGCCGCCAAGGCTGAGCGAACTGACTGTGCATCAGTCCCAAGGCTTTCTTAAGTCTTGGGTCGGAAAGCGCGAACAGCCAACCGCGCTCCGTCACGTCAGACAAGGAGACCGCTCGCATCAACTGTACGAAAAAGATCTCAGCCAAACGCCTCAGGATCGCGAGATATCCAGGATGCGCGGCAGCCATCTCCGCTTCAATTGCTTGGAGTGTGGCTCTCAAATGCGCCTGGTTAGAGACGGACTTTAGGCTCAGCTTTATGAGCTCTGGCAAGCCAGCGAAGATCTGAGTGTGGAGGTCAGAACCTGTCGAGAAACTTATCGTGAGCAGCCGGGTCCTCGCTCCCCCGCCCCCGAGAGACAAGGACACTGCAAAGGAGTCGGTGATCTGCAAACCTGCGATCTGACTGGCGGGAACGGCTTCGGTGTCAGGCGCATCGGTGACCTTGTGAATCCGATCTGCTGGAAGAAAGACAAGCTCATTCTTGTTAAGCTCAACTTGGGCGCCGCTACCCTCCATGGTCACGTAGCATCGACCAGACAATACGATGTGAGCGGCCCCGAGTCGTCCGCCTGGTAGGGAAACGCCCCATGGACCGGACAGATCGCTCCGACAGACGACCCAGCCTCCGAAGGTCAGGCCGGCGAGCGCTGAGCTTAGGGCGTCAACCGCAGGATACTCACCAACCTCCATTATCCAGATACTCCTCGCCTGAACCGGACCTGACCAGATCGCCCCCCCATTTGCCCGCAGGCGATCTTAACGTCATGCAAATCCCCGAATGCACTGATTTCCCAGCAATCACGGCTGGGCAGGATCACGAACCACCGACCTTTGAGGGGGGTATTGGTCACTCTTCCAGGTGAAATTTTTGCTTCAGAAGCGTGGAGGATCGCAGTCGGCTCGCGCCTGGGCGTTCGCAAGCCGCTGGGTTTGCGTCCGAGCATGCAACCCCACCCGAGCAGCTTCCCGGCGCGTCCAGGACGATTAGCCGTACAATCCGAACCGCCGGGAATGGACCTGCGCGGCCAAAGACTGATCATGCACCGAACTTTTTCTTTATGCGGTCGCGGGGCGTTCGCGATCGTTCGATGAACAGATACGCCCATCAGAGGAGAAGAGAGAATGAAGATAGCTGTCCTTGGGGCGAATGGGCTGACGGGTGAACACGTTGTCGAAACGGCATTGGGTAGAGGCCATGATGTGGTTGCGGTGGTGCGCGATCGCAACCGGCTCAGGCAGAGACCCAAGGTTCAGGTGCAGGTGGCGGATGTATTTGATCCCGTCCAACTGAAGGATGCGTTGCAGGGCGTTGACGCCGTGATTGTGGCTTTGGGGATCAACCGGTCTTCGCGGTCGCCAATTGGGAGTCGCCTGATTTCGCCTCCCGACACATGCACCCGGGCAGTTACAGCCCTCACGACGGCCCTTCGCGACCGCCCGGATGTACGGATTGTCTACATGAGCTCAGCCGGGGCCAACAAGACCTGGCTGAAGTATCCAGCTTGGGCTCGGATGATGATCCAGATGACCCAGATCAAGTGGAGCATGAGAGATCATACGGGAGCAGAAAAGGTTCTTGAGTCCAACAAGAACCGGTGGAGTATCGTGCAACCTGCAACCCTCGACGACAACGAACCCACAAAAGCCGCCCGACTGCTGCGGAGTAACGACAAAGTTCTCTCTAAGGTATCCAGGGTTGGTGTGGCATCATTCCTTGTGAATTGCGCCGAGGACACTTCATCAAAGAACCAGTTCTTCGAAATCACCGGTGGGGCCTAACGGTCCTCTTCGGATAGGCAATGACCAAGGGCGTGACCCGTTCTGAAGGCTCCGAGACGCAATATGAAGCCAACGCAAGCGTCAAAGGAGTGCAAACAGGCCCCGGGTTACGTCCTGCCGGTTATCAACGCGGATAAATGCGAAGGTAAGGAAGACTGCGTCCGAGTTTGCCCCTACGACGTGTTCGAGGTCCGCAGCTTGACCCGCAGCGAGCGACAGCAACTGCCGCTCATCCCGCGCGTTAAGGTGATGGTGCATGGCGGTAAACAGGCCTTCGTGGTGAATGGCGATCAGTGCCATGCCTGTGGTCTCTGCGTAACCGCGTGCCCGGAGGGCGCAATCCGGTTGGCGCGGCGATAGGCGGAAACCAACTCCTGTGGCGCGGAGCACTGGCGGGCGCTACCCGGTATGGATTGGCGGATCGCGCGCCCGAGGGATCCCCCGAACGACATCCCAAATCCTCCCTCGCCCCACCGCCGCGAGAGGGATTCGCTCGCCGTTACCCCATCCCCCTGGGTGCGCGAAGGTAAGTTCGTCTGGGTCAGACGACCTGGAAACAAGCTGCAGCTCGCGCTTGGCTTCAGTAGTCCCGCCGCCAGCGTACCGAGAGGGTGTTTCCACCCTGGCCGGACAGCTTGGAGATCAGGCTCAGGGAGCGGCTCACATTCCATTCGACCTGCGCCGATCCGCCGTCTCGCCCGCCTCCGCTGACGATCAGCAAGACGTTGTCCGTCAGGTATTTGCCACCCGAGACTTCGAGTCCCTCGCCATCGATGCCGCCGGCGAAGGTCAAACGGTCCAGTCCCGCAAGGCCGCGGAGATTGCCGATCACATCGAGAGCGCCGCCGCCCGCCATGGACGCCACGGCCGACGCCAGCTGGGCCGTCTCCACCGGCGAGAGCTGGGAGGCCGACCTGCCGAAAAGGATCTGCGAGAAGATCTCATCGGTCGGCAGGGGCGGTGTTGAAGTCAGGGTGATCTCTGGACGCTCCGCCGTGCCGCGGATCCGCACGATGGCGGTCAGCGCCGGATCACTCCGAACGGCCGCAAGGTCCAGACGGATCCGGGCCGGATCCTCAGAGAGGTAGACCACGCCGGAAGGATCGATCTCGAAGCGCTTGTCGGCGAAGGCGTAAGACCCGCGCACCACCCGGGCCAGACCCGTGAGGCGGGGGCGGGCGGTGGTTCCCGTCACGCGGGCGTCCACGGACATCTCCAGGTCCAGCCCCTGGCCGCGGATATAGATCTGCTCCGGAGCCTTCAGGGTGACGTCGAGGGCGACGGCCGGCCCCCCGCCCTCGCGTCCGTCTCTGCGACCGACCTCCACCGGTCGGTTGATCTCCGTGACCGCCAGGGGAGTCACACCCGTCGGGGTCGGGGCCGTGGCGGTGACGTCCGCCCGGTTGATCGTCAATCCGCCCTTGAGGGTGACCCGGCCGTCCGCCGCACGGGTCATGGAGGCCTGGCCCGAGGCGATGGCGGTGGCCAGCTCATTGTCGATGACCCGGAAGTTCAGGAGGTCCAGGCGGAACGAACTGGTCGAGCCCTCCTGGAGGGAGATGAGCCCGGATCCGGACAGCGTGCCCCCCTGGCCGTCAGCCCCTGTCGCGCGGTCGATCCGGATCGCTGATTCCGACAAGCGGGAGCGCAACACGACATTCTTGAGCACCAGCCCGGTCGAGGCGTCGGTGAAGGCGCCATTCTCGATCTCGGCCTCCCCGTCCGCCCTCGGCGCCGCCAAGGTGCCGCCAAGAGTTCCCCGCACCTGAACGAGCCCGCTGAGGGTCTGCTCGCCGCCGACAAACAGGTCCCAGAGGGGCTTCACCTCGCCGTTCGCCTGGATCCGACCACGGAGGGGGCGCTCCCGGTCAGGAGAAATGATGAAGGTGGCGAGGCGGGTGTTCACCGGCAGCGTCACCTCTCCGTCAGCGGACATCCCCTGTGGGTTCCCAATGTCCGCCGCCAGCCGGAGCTCTTCCTCGGCGAGGGTGGCGGTGAAGCGCCCGTTCAGGCCCAGGGCCACCTCGCTGTCCCGGGAGCGGACACCCTCCAGCCGCCCGGAACTGGCGCCGACAAGTCGGCCATCCCTCCCTTCGATCCGGAAATCCGCGTCGAGACGGCCGGCGAGGTCCGGATTCAGAAAGCTCGCGGGAACGTCATCGAGCCGGCCTGTGACCAGGGCGCTGGACCTTTCCAGAGCGAGGTCCAGGGAGGCTGCGCCCTCCTGGTCCAGGCCGATGCGAAGCCGGGCCCGGCGCCTGTCCCCGTCAAGTTCCAGGCGCGCGGTCTCCAGGGTCCTGACCCGGCGCCCCGCCGCCTCCCCGCCGCCGTCGAAGCCGATCCGCCACCCCTCGCCCGAACGCTCTGCAAGGCCATTCCCATCGACATTCCAGTCCCCGCCCGTTGTCTGGCCATTAGCCCGGAGGCGGAGGGCAAGACGCTCAAGCGGCCCTTCGGCGGTGAGCCGGCCTTCGGACACCGAGACGGTCTCGCCGGGTGAAAGCGCATTACGCGCTGAAAGATCCGCGTCGAGCCAGAGACCGGAACCCGTCCGGTCCTCCAGCCGCAGGGCGCCGGTCACGGTTCCCTCCGCCAGGAAGGCGCCTCGCGACAGGTCAATGGCGAGGTCCGCCTGTGAGGCGCCCTTTCCGCCGAGGGTCGCCTCTCCCCGAACCCGGAGTCCACTGGCGTCCACCCGGATTTCGCTCAGCCGCACGCCGCCCTTCGGGAAGGCGAATGCGGCGCCGGCTGATGCAGGGCCGTAGGGACTCTGCGCCTTGAGGTCGGCCGCGCCACCCGCCGGGGACCAGTTCATCTCCAGTCGCGCCTCGGTGAGCTTGAGCCCCGGAAGGTCGATGGCGTCGAAGCCCGCGTCCATGCGGACCTCAGGCGTTGCGAGGCGACCGCCAATGCGGCCGGCGCCCGAGGCCTTGCCTGCAATCTCAACAGGACCGGCGGCGAAGGGACCGGATGCCGACCAATCGAACCCGACGTCCAGAGCCCCTGAGGCGAGGGCGCCGCCACGGGCGTTGGCCCGGATGGCCCTGCCCTCCACGACGATGCGCTCGAACCGCAGGTCGCCCTCCTGGAGGGCGAAACGGGCGTCCAGCGTCGGGCGCAGCCCGAGCAGCCTGTCCGCCTCGAGGCGGCCTGTCTTCAGGTTGTCTCCCCGAGCGGAAACGGAGACTTCCCAGGGCGATTGAGATCCCCCCGAGCGCGCGCTCCAGCGACCGGACAGGCCGCCAGAGGCGCCGGGCAGGCCCAGGTCCAGCCGGGTGGCGACCGCTTCACCAGAGAAGGATAGCCCCCCCAAAAGACCGCGAGACCCCTCCCCGGTGACCCGGAACCCGGAGCCGACAGCCCTGAGGTCTTCAATGAGGAGGGCGCCGTCGGCGAGCCGCGAGGCCTTCAGGTCCAGGGTCGGGGCCCGGCCAAGGAGGTTGGCGGGCAGGCCTGTTCCTCGGCCGCCCTCGCCGCGCAATCCCACCTGGAGGTCGAGGCGCCCCTTCTGGGCCTCCAGGGTGACGGGGCCGCCGAACTCTGCGAGTTGGTAGCCTGCGGCCTGGATCGCCGCCACCCGGGCCTCTCCGCCGAACCGCCAGGCTTCCGCCCCTCCCGCCATCCGGCCCCCGATGCGGAGCGCGCCCGCCTCCCCGCCGCCAAGGAGCCGGGCCAGGGAGGGTGCGGTGAGCAGGACCTCCAGGCCGCCCTCGCCAGCCTGCAGCTTCTCGAGGTCAACCGGGCCGCGGACCGAGACCTTCGCCGTCTCGGCAAGGACGGTCAGGTCGATGACATATCCCCCCCTGTCGCCGGGCCTGCCCTTGGCGGTACCGGCAAGGCGCAGCTGCGGGCCGAGTCTTTCCGCAAGGGGTCGGGTCAGGGTCGACGCCGACAGGTCGACGAGGCCAGTCAGTGACCCGCCTTCCGGCGTCCATCCTCCAGTGACGGCCACAGGCCGGTCATCGCCCGAGCGCAGATCGGCCCGGATCTGGCCCCGCTCGACCTGACCGTCCGCCGCCACAGACAGCCTGAAGGGCTTGTCCGCCGCCACACCGACCGAGCCCGCCAGGGCGCCGCCCATCGCCTCCAGGGCCTCGACCCTCACCCGGAGCGGGCGGTTCGGACCGACATCGAGGTCCAGGTTTGCAAAGTCGCCCTCATGCAGCAGGCTGATTGCCGAAAGCCGGGCGGAAGCGCCATCATCGTCCCTGAGCACCTGGACGACCCCGCCTGCCCTGAAGGCCCCGCGCCTGACGCTGAAGGCCGGATCGGTCTCGATGACAGTGGACAGGTTACGCAGTGTCAGGGTCACCGGCAGGGCCTGGTAGGGTTTACCAGGCTCCAGCTTGGGCCGGCGGAAGACCCGGATCCTCTCCGCAGAGGCCCTCTCGACCCGGACCTCACGTCCGGCCAGGCGAAGAGGTCGCCAATCCAGGCTCAGGGCCCGGGCCTCAATCCAGACCCCTTCCTTGTCCCGGATCGCAACGCGGCGAACCGTAAACGCCCCCAGGGGATCACCGGCGAGCCCCTGGACCTCAAGACGCCCCACCGGTCTCACGGGCAGGCCGTCTGCAATGGACTCCACCAGGGCGAGGCCTTCGGGCGTCCGGAGGAAGACCGGCGCAGCGAGCGCAATCCCGGCCAGGATGACAGCCACACCCCCCAACGCGAGAAGAGCGGCGCGGACGGCCCGACCGCGCAGTCTGGAACGCTTGGGAATGGGTTCGGGCGCCTCGGTCAAAAGCTCTGCCCGATGCTGACATAGATCTGGTAGCTGGGGTCGTCGGATCGCCGGTTCAGGGGGACGGCTAGGTCGAACCGGATGGGACCAAAGCCGAGATTGTAGCGAACGCCCAGCCCCACGCCGAGGTCGAGAGTGTCAAAGGCGGGCTCCTGCGAGACCCCGACGGAACCCGCATCCACGAAGGCGACCAAGCCCCATTGATCGGACAGGCGATGCCGAACCTCCCCTGAGACCTCCACGACGGACAGGCCTCCGACTGGCGTATTGTCCGAAAGGTGGGGTCCTATGCCCTGGAAGACATAGCCCCGGACCGATCCGCCGCCTCCGGCGTAGAACCGCCGGGAGGCAGGCACGCCGCCAAGGGTCCCGCCGAGGATGGACCCCGCCTTGGCCCGGCCCGCCAGGACCGTGCGACGACCGACATCAAGAGGCAGGTAAGCGGCCCCCTGGAGCGAAGTCTTGAGATAGCTCTGCGTCACCGACCCCGTGAGGACGGTGGGCTCGGCCCGCAGATCGACCCGCCAGCCCGTCTTGGGATCGAGGACGTCATCGGTCTCATCAATGGCCAGGGCGCCCAGCAGGGAACCCACCACCTGCTCACGCTGCACAAGTGCGGAGGCGGACGTCGATTTCTCTTCGGTCTGGGTGTAGTCGAGAGCCGCGCCAACCGTGACATAGGCCACCTCTGACCGCTTACGCTGAACATCGAGGCGCACTTCAATGCCGGTCTCGTCATAGGCTGACGTCTCGCGCCGGAAGGCGGCGGCATAGCCATTGAGCGACTGCCTCAGGCGCCCCCAATGCGGCAGGGTGACCTCGACTCCCAGACGACTGTCCACGGTGGACACCCGGCCGAGGACCGCACTGGTGTCGGCCAAACCGAACCGATTGAAGTGCGTCCAGCGCATGTCGGCGCCCAGGCCCTCGCTGCTGGCGTAACTGGCGCCCGCCTCCAGCCGATGGGGCTTGCGGTCCGTGAGGGTCACCACCACCGGCCTCAACCCACCCTCAGGGACCTCTTCGAGAGGCGCGAGGGCGACCGTGACCTGGTCGTAAGCCCCGGTCTCCACCAGGCTTCTCTCGAGGCTGGCGATGGAATCCGGATCGTACGTCGCTCCCGAAGGCCAGGGGGCGAGGCCCGCCAGCCAGTCGGACCGGGTGCCTCCCTCTGTCTCCAGGCGGATCGAATCCAGCCGGACGGGCTGGCCCGCACTGATCCTGAAGGTGGGCCGAAGGGTCTGGTCCGCGTGATCGACAATCACCTCCCGCGGGCCGATGAAGGCGTCGGCGTAACCCGCCTTCTGGATCG